>Ga0164295_10003195_pt1 | contig 13216 bp, 12 predicted proteins | sample GEODES006metaG_FD_111798 | JGI IMG/M metagenome (GOLD analysis project Ga0164295, IMG submission 111798) | Oligotrophic lake water microbial communities from Sparkling Lake, Wisconsin, USA - GEODES006 metaG | ecosystem: Environmental > Aquatic > Freshwater > Lake | place: USA: Sparkling Lake...
ATTAACATGAAAATATTACTTGTAGAAGATGATCAACGGATTGCTAAACCCTTAGCGGAAGATTTAAAACATCAACGTTATGTTGTAGATATTGCTAAAGATGGAATTGAAGGTTGGGAATATAGTCAATTAACACAATATGACATAATTTTATTAGATTTGATGTTGCCAAAGTTAGATGGAATTAGTTTATGTAAACGCTTACGATCAATAAAATATAATGCCTTGATTTTAATGCTTACAGCCATAGATACTACAGCAGATAAAGTAATTGGATTAGATGCAGGGGCTGATGATTATTTAATTAAACCATTTGATTTAGAAGAATTAACAGCCCGTGTTCGAGCTTTATCTCGCAGAAATGCAGAAGTTCGTCCATCCATATTAGTTTATGGTAAATTACAACTAGATCCTGTTAGTTACCATATTAGTTATCAAGGTCAAACTCTCTTATTAACACCTAAAGAATATATGATTTTAGAGTGTTTCATGAAAAATCCCCAGCAAGTCTTAACTCGTACATCTCTTTTAGATAAATTATGGGAATTTGATAAAATTTCTGGGGAAGATACTGTTAAAACTCACATCAATAATTTACGCAAAAAATTAAAAGTGGTGGGTGCATCTGAAAAAATTATCGACACTGTTTATGGGATAGGATATCGTTTAGGAAATAACTAATGTTGTGGATAATTAAATATCGCTTTTTGTTCTCATATTTGTTAGTAGTTGGTTCAGTATTAGGAGTATTTACATTAGCAGTCAGAATTACTTAATGAGTATACACAAATTACCACTTTATTACAAAAAGAACAGGATAATCTAGAAAAAGTACTTCAATGATCAAATAGAGATGAAGCAAAGATTAGGGTTTTCGGCATTCTCCTTATAAAGAATCACCTCCAGCCTAAAAAATAACTGGAGGCTATGATTAAAGACATTGGAATGTGGACTAGTTCAACTGTAAATCTAACTTGATCTTTAGAAGATTGTCTCTGTCTATAGGAAAGTTTAAATTTAATTTATTTCCGTCTAATTGAATAGATAAAAAAATACCCCCAGTTGTGAACCGAGGGATTCTGCAAGTCGGAATTATCGCACAAAGATATTCGCGTACCCAGAATAGCAATGCAACAACGGAAAATAACCATGGGGGGGAATTGGTAAAATTATCTTCTATTCCCCATTTCTCAGCTTAATTACGAATATTTACTTCCTGTAAATAATCTTCTGGTTGAAGAGATACTCTCCGCTGAATAGGAGTGTTTTGTCTTTCAGCAAGGGGAACTGTTTTTAGGATAGCTAATTCTTGTTGCTGATTACGTAGACGTAAATTGTGGGAATATTCTTCTAGTTTGACTCTTGCTTGTGCATAAACTTCAGCATCTTTAGGAACTCTTTCCAGTAGTTTAATTGCTGCGAAAAAGTTACCTATACAGGCTTGATTGTGAGCTTGATATAAATAGTATCCTGATCTAACTTGACGTTTTTGATTGTACTCAGCTAATTTCTGTTTAACCATAGCACCAGCAGAACTTTCTTCAGGTATTTGCTGTAGATAATATAAAGCTGTTGAGAAATCTCTCTCCTCGGCTTTTGCATAAGCTTTGGCTAATAAGGATTGTGTTTGGGCTTCAATATTTAATTTTGCTTGTGCAACTAGGGGCTGAATTTTCGATTGCCAATATGAATTAATTGGAACTTTAGGTGCATGATATAATACGTCTGTCCATCGTCGTTCTCTTAAAGCTTTTTCAGTGAGAACATAATGTTTTGCATCTTTTTGCCATTGGTTTTGCCATTCTTCAATTGAAGCTTGAGCTTCTGGATAAACATTACTATTAAGGGGGATTGACCGAGCTAAATTAATGGCTTTTTGTAAATCTCCAGATTGATATCTGGCTATGGCTTTATATAAAATTTCTGTAGCTGAGTAAGCTTGAGAATTATTAAATAAAGAATATACTCCCAATCCTAGTAGAACCGAATTAATTAATAAACCTAATCGCAGTCCGGCTAGTAATGGTTGGGATTTTTGATCTGTCGTTTCAATAGTTTTATCAGATAATTGAGACTCTGCTATTTGTATTTCTGCTGGGTTATTGTCCCATTCTATATGCTTGAGTAACCATAGTGCTTCATTGGCAGATTGAAATCGTTCTTGGTGTTGATAGCGGATCATCTGATTGAGGAAAGCAACTAAATAATCATTCATAGAGGTGTCATGATCACACCAAATAATTTCATTAGTTTCAGCATCAATTTCTAATTCTAAGGGAGATAGTCCTGTAATAGCTTGAATAGCAATTATTCCCAAGGAATAAAGGTCACTATTGGGTTGGGTTTGACCAATAAATTGTTCTGGGGGAATGTAACCCAATGATGTGACAGGAATTTGATCTATGGAAAATTCTGTTTCAATACTAGAGTCTACTGGTTGAATTGAGCCAAAATCAATTAATACTAATCTGGCATCTATAGCTCGTCTAATTAAGTTTTCTGGTTTAATATCACAATGAATAAAGCCTTGAGAGTGAATAAATTCAAGAATAGATAAGGCATCTTCTAGAAACTTAATAATATCAACTTGACTCCATTTACCATGACTTTCAGGATCATGAGGTAATTCTGCTGCTAAAGACTCTCCAGGAATAAATTGTTGCACTAAATAAAACCGCTCATTTTCTTCAAAACAGGTAATAAGTTCCGGAATTTGGGGATGACGACCTAAATGTTTGAGGGTTTCAGTTTCTGTTAAAAACCGCAATCTCCGGTGGTCAAAATAGGAAGTAGATTGATAGTGATTCACCTTCAATTGTTTGACAACATATCTGGGTTTTTCTGGGTGGTACATATCCACAGCAATAAATGTTTGTGCAAACACTCCTGCACTAAGTGGTTGCACAATTTGGTAACGATCTTGTAATACTTGGCCGATCATCTGGTTGGTCATGATCTAGTTAGTCAGAAATCCTTATATATCTTTTCTGACATCGGCTGCTATTTTCCGGAATTATAGGCAATAATTCAGTATGTGAAATATTCAATAATTATTTCAGTATTTTTACTTATAATCTTCTTTTTCTGCAAAGGTATCAGTTAAAGGTTTGACGACCTTAGCGATCGCTTCTTGGACAAAAACTTTGATAAACTCATCGCGGCGATTAATCTGAAACTGTTGTTGCACAACTTCTGTCATTCCCCCATCACCCCAATCTTGATCATGACGAAAATACTCGATAAAGCTTTTCCCAGCAATGCGGGTTAAATATGCGGCTGTCACTCCTTGAATTGCCCTTCCCACAATAAAAGTAGCCACATTAAGTTGCAAAGCCGTTGATAATAATTCAATTGCCCCTTTAACGATACCTAAACCAGCAATAGTTTTTCCTAAAGATAGGGCTAATTCTTTACCTCGTTCCATGTTTAAATCACAACCATAAAGCCTGCCAATTTCTACTACCATTTGGGCATTAACAGCAGCGGTTGCGAGTAAATCTACCATCGGTAATGGTGTGACAGAAACTACGCCCGCACCAATCCATTGATAACGGTCTACAATTTTATCAGCTTGGCGACGACGTTGAGAGTCTATAAGTTTGCGAGCTTCTTCTCCTAAGCGCAGAGATTGTAAGAGAATATTATCTGCTACTAGATCTTCACCTTCAGCGCGTAAAATAGAGGCCATGCGCCGTAACAAGGGGATAATATCTGCTTCTGGTTGGAAGGTTTCGCCGGTTTCTAATGCGGCTATTTGGGGATTAGCAGCGATCGCTACCACATCATTAGTAGCAATAAAGCTGCGTACCCGTTCCCGCAATCTGGCTAAGATCACTTCTATATCAGTCTCCGTGTATAAATCTGTTTTATTCAGCACTAAAAGCGATCGCTTACCAATTTCCGCTAAACCCCGCAGTGGTTCATATTCAGAACGCCGTAAATCATTATCTACCACAAATAACAATAAATCCGCTTCCGTCGCTAAAGCCCTAGCCAGTTGTTCCCGTTCCGTACCCGCTACTCCCGGTTCTAAAATCCCTGGAGTATCAGTAATTAAAATCTTCCGTTCCAAACCCTTCAAGCGCAAACAATAGGTTTCTCCCACCTGAGTTGTTCCCATTGGGGCATTCACCTCACCAACTATCCGCCCCATAATCGCATTTACCAGAGAAGTTTTACCGGCACTACCCGTACCAAAAACCACAACTTGAATTTCCCCTCTCGCTAAATTCGTTTCAATTTCCTTAGTGCGACTTAGCAAAGCTTGACGTGTCACCTCATCTTGAATTTGGGCTACCTGTTGACGTACCGCTTGCAGAGTCGAAGAAGCCACATCAGATTTAGCCGCAGGAATTTGGGCAGAAGTCACTCTTGGGCGTTGACGACGGGATTTTGCCTCTCCCTTCCGCAGCACCAATACATAATAAACAAAGGCAGCAATTAAACCACCAATCAGTAAAACTAGCAGTAATAATAGTAAATTACCCAACAGCGGAGAATAGGACAACTGCCAGTACAACCGGGAAAGAGAATCAATTAGCCATAGGGTTAACGCCAAAATGACGATCAGGCCAACAATCAGTGTAACAATACGAGACAAGGGCATGAATGATAAAATTTAGGATCTATACAGTGTTTTTCTCAGGGAGAAAGTAAAAAGCCACAATTTTTGCTAAACTAACATTCAGTTTGTGTGCAGTGTTCCCTTAATGACCGGCTATTAAATTCCGCATTTTTTGTCTCACCCCAATTCATGGGAAAGTTAAAGGCCGAGTCACAATATGAACTTTATCTCTGAATTTAAACATTTTAGCTCTTTAAAAAAATTATTCCCTCCCTTGAGGATCAGACAAAAAATTGTCTTGAGGTATACTCTTTCCCTGGGAATAGCAGTTTTAGGTACATCTGGAGGGTTATTAGTAGGTAATAGCTATTTTCAAAGAGCTAGAAATAAGACAATCTTAATCAATCAAGAAGATATTTTACTCAATAATTTACAAAGAGGAATTTTAGGATCTCTCATCCATCAACAAAAGATTATAGCAACATTAGATCAACCAGACAAGTTACCCAAAGAAATCGCTGAATTAAACACAGAAATAGATGAATTAGAAATTCAATTTACTAAATTTCAAAACTTTACTCAAATCCAGAAAAATGGTAATTTGTCCGATTGGAGTCAAAAATATCAACAAAATATCAACAGCTACATCCAATTACTCAAAGAATTAGTCGAAAAACTTTCTCAACTAGATGCACAATCAAATAAAAATCCAGAAATAAAGCAGTTAATTTTAAAATTATATCAAATTAAAAATGTAGAGAAATTTTCTGACTTTGCTTACAGTTTAGAAACCCTAAGAGAAACCATTAAACAAACTAAAGAACAAGCAAATTTAGCTACATCAGGGGAAAATTACTTTTCATTCTGACTCGAATCAAGGTACAGAATTTACCATATTTCTGCCAATGTCTCATTCATCAAGATCATGATCTTGATTTTATTCGGTGACTCCTGATTGCTCAATTCTGCTGTATTATTAATAATTAGGAGATATTAAAAACAACAGGAAAAAATTAATGGGACTGTTTGATCAAATTCTGGGTGCGGTTAGCAATTCCAATCAACCAGGTGGTTTGGATAACTTGATAAATATTGCTACCACAGTGAAACAATTAGGTAATGGCATTGGTGCAGACTCTTCCACCATGCAATCAGTTTTATCAGTAGTTGGTAAACAAGTACAATCATCTTTACAGGCAAAACAAGCCAGCGACGGAAGTGAATCTGTACAAGATTTAGTCAATCAATTTGCCGGTACTTCCGCCGATTCCCAAGCTGTAGATACCTTATTTTCTCCAGATATTCAAGCAGAAGTAGCGGAAAATGCTGCCCAGGGTACTAGCTTAGATGTGAGTACAATTCAACAATTATTACCAAGTTTAGTGCCTTTAATCTTGAGTTTCTTACAATCTGGTGGTAATCCATTACTAAATCAATTTCTAGATGCTGACGGTGATGGTGATGTGGATATTGCTGACGCGATTAAATTAGCTAGTCGGTTTTTAAGAATTTAACAGTTTTGCGTAATTCCCCACCCTCAACTTACTGATGGGGACGTAGAAACACCATCTTCAACGAAGTAAGATGGGGTAGTTCATGAATTGTGAATAACTAACAATTGAGTTTATGACCGCAGCCGACGATAAAACAATAGTCCGCGAATACTTCAACTCCACAGGTTTTGATCGGTGGCAACGCATCTATGGTGATGGTGAAGTCAACAAAGTCCAGCTAGATATTCGCACTGGACATCAGCAAACTGTGGATAATGTCATCGGCTGGTTAAAAGCTGACAACAATTTACCATCATTATCAATTTGTGATGCTGGTTGTGGTGTGGGTAGTCTGAGTATTCCTCTGGCTATAGATGGTGCTAAGGTCTATGCCAGCGACATTTCCGCTAAAATGGTATCAGAAGCCCAGGATAGGGCTGTCATGGCTTTGTTCAATACCGTAAATCCTTCTTTTGCGGTACAGGATTTGGAATCTTTGAGTGGCAATTATCACACTGTCATCTGTCTAGATGTTCTGATTCATTACCCTCAAGACAAAGCTGATGAAATGATTTCTCATCTATGTTCTTTAGCTTCAGACCGAATCATTCTCAGTTTTGCCCCGAAAACCTTCTTCCTGACTATCCTCAAAAAAATCGGTACTTTCTTTCCTGGTCCGAGTAAAACCACTCGCGCTTATTTACATCGTGAAGCTGATGTAGTCAAAATTCTGCAAAAAAATGGCTTTTCAGTCCAAAGACAAGCTATGACGCGGACAAGCTTCTACTTTTCCAGTTTATTAGAAGCAACTCGTCCATCTGCTTAGGTGGCAAATTACAATTGATACTTCATATTCCCGATTTCTTAGAGAAGTCGGGAATTTTGTTATATATATTTCAATTTAAATGTATAATTAGAGCTTGCAAGGAAAAATTTTTTCCAAGTCTTGCAAAAAGGAATATATTAATCTATCGTAAGGAATATATTAATAACTTATTGAATTTAATACAATATGTTGTTAATAAATTAGAGAATAACTAAACGTGAATAACTGCCTTCAATCTCTACTTATGGGATCACGCCACGCTAAACTATCAGCAGGATGTAATAATTTTATCCATCCCATTCTGAAAAAATAGAGGAGCCGTGGGGATTTTGCTCAAGGCAATGTGGGATACCACCTTTATCAACTCAGTTGGTAATGTTCTACTGGACATTCACGATATCTCAGATGTCAGGGAATGTCTCGGTTAAAAGTATCAGTAGTTGAGTAAGTTGAGAAAAAAGAATGATGAGTAAAGAAGATTTTCTCTATCCCCGTGGTCGCTATTATGGTCATGTAAAACCAGAAAACTTGGTATTCAACGCGAACTTACAGGAATTTGCCCAGAAAGTCAGTTATATCTGCAATTTAGAAACAGGTGGCAAGATCTCACCAGATGAGGCTTATGATCAAATTAAGTTACTTTGGAAGCAATTAAAGCACTCAAAGAAAGAACTGAAAATCGGTGAACAACCTTTTCAAAGTAACGGTTCTGAAGAAGGCAAGTAACTAGTACCGCAGGGCGGAAGTCAAAAGTCAAAAGTCAAAAGTCAAAACTAATATACAGTAGGCTTTTTGGCGATTGAATATGGTTGCTTTATTTACGCCGTGATGTACTAGTTGCTTATTTGCTAATTTTCCTTAATGGATGCTAAGGTATGGGAATACCATAACTGCCAACGCATTATTTGTAAGTAAAATAAAGATTCGTGCTATTCTTTATCCATAGCTTCTAAGCTACTCAGGATTAAAGGTATCTGGTGCAATACCATTTTGGCAAACTATTCCTCTGTAAATCAAGAAAGTCACTGCGTCAAGAAAGTAAAATGCCTTAATTCAGTTGACTTTAAGTGCGAAAACCAAGCACAGTAAACACTAGTTAAGTGCGCGAAGAATCCTTCGTGCATTGGTTGATACGCCTTGGTTGAGAGAAATCTCAACTTATGTATTTGTTAGCGTTAGTTAGCAAAAAAGTATCGGATGTCACTATTTTGTTTTCTGATATTCGGGGTTATACAACCCCACCATCAAACTTTGTTCAGGTACATAATGTTTAGCCCCATGTTGCAAACTATCTTCTAGCCGCATTTGCAAATTTTCAATTGGAATCACATCCCAAACTTGACGACCAATCAAATTTTGTTCCCATACCAACTTATTATTTCTATTATTAGCCTGTCTGACTGGACAACCTAATAATTCTAACGCCGCATCATTGATAGTCACAATTTGACCGAGCATATCTGTAGAAATCACCGCATCAGATAAACTTTGCAGAATATCTTTTTGATATTGTTTTTCCAACTCTGGGCTAAATAGAGGATGATTCGCAGTTTCTGAGATGTTCAGACAGTTACCTGTGCGAGTAACATGACCAGGAATACCAACATTAATAGAAGTCCGAATTTCCAGAAACTTTTGATGATTATCTTGAGGAACTTTTGACCATAATTGACCTTTATCTAAAAAAATAGCCGTGTGTTCTGCTTGCAGAATTTGACCAATTTTCAAAGTAACAGCTTCTAGCACCTTTTCCAACATAGTTTCTAGAGCTTCATTATTGATTAAATCAATAGCTCTGATAAACTGCTGGAATTCAGCCGTAATAAAATCAAGTAAACACACAAATTCGTTAACAGAAAGGTCTTTAACTCGACTTAGGAGGGCATGAGTGCGGTTAACTTGGGTCAGTTCGGTTAACGTAGCCAAGACGCTACCGGAATTAGGAAGTGTCATGGGAATTTTAGATTTTAGATTTTAGATTTTAGATTTTGGATTTTAGTAATATAGCTCTATGCAAATGAGGTGGAAAATTTAGAGAAAAAGCCAGCCCTCTTATTCTCGCTTCTGACTCCTGACTCCTGACTCCTGACTCCTGTGACTATTTAAGATTATTTTTTGATAATAATCTTCAAGTTGTTGTGTAGCCGATGTCCATCCCCATTTCTCAGCTTCTGCACGGGCATTTGTGCGGATAATAGTGATTTCCTCCCGTTGTTTCAACAGACGGATTGTAGCATTAATCGCTTCTTGAATATCGGCTTGCGGATCAAAAAGATATCCATTAACTCCATCTGTAACAATATCAGGGATACCTCCAGAACGGGCTGCTACCACAGGACACCCTGCGGCCATGGCTTCTAGCAGAACTAATCCCAGTGTTTCTGTGCGGGAAGGAAAAATAAAGGCATCAGCACTGGCAAAAGCCGAACCTAATTCTTTACCCATAAGATAACCGACAAAATAAGTATTTGTCCCGGCAAAGTATTTTTCCAAAGTTTGTCGGTGGGGTCCATCGCCGACTAATGCTAATCTGGCATCAGGAATGGCTTCTAGAATGGTTTTAATACGTTCGATTTCCTTTTCAGCAGAAAGACGACCAACGTACAGTAACAAGGGGCTATCTGGATGATTTTGGGATAGGCGCGATCGCATTTCCGCACTGACTAAATCAGGATGAAATAATTCTGTATCTACCCCTCGTTGCCACAAATCCACTCTTTCAATTCCATGTGCTGAAAGTTCCTTGACCATGGCCGTAGAGGTACACAAATTTAACTCCGCCTGATTATGACCAGCTTTCAGTAACTCCCATAGTAGTCCTTCTAACATTCCTAAACCGTAATGTTGCAGATATTGAGGCAAATGGGTATGATAAGAAGCCACCAAAGGAATTTTCAGAACTTTACTATAGAAAATCCCTGATAATCCGAGAACTGCGGGATTAACAACATGAATAATATCTGGTTTAAACTCTTCCAAAGCATGACCAATTGCCGGGCGAGGCAGTGCCATTTTTAACTCAGGATAGAGAGGCAAAGGAAAGCCACTAACTCCGTAAACTTTCGCGCCTTTATGTTCAGTGATGCCACCTTCAGGGGCAAACACCAAAACTTGATTGCCATGACGTTGTAAATGGTCAACAGTATGGCGCAAGCGGGTTACGATGCCATCAACTTTAGGTAAAAAGGTTTCTGTAAATAGAGCAATTCGCATAAAAAGAAGGAGCCAGGAGTCAGGAGTCAGGAGTTAGAAGTCAGGAGTCAGGAGTTAGGAGTTAGGAGTTAGGAGTTAGGAGTCAGGGAAGAATGAATCCACCTTTGCCTCTTGCCTCTTGCCTCTTGACTCTTGCCTTCTTTACTGTCACCTATTTTCTATGCCAAGAAACTTTGGGAAGAATCTGTTTGTGATCAACTCGGTGCTGATACTTGACAGCAAAGTTTAATAGCGAATCAAGTAGAGAATCCGAGAGAAGATGTGGTTGTAAACCCAAATCCAAGAGTTTGGTGTTTTTCGCGTTGAAATAGTGTTCTTCCTTCTCCACTCTGGGGTTCTCTATGTGGTTAATATCCACATTTAGTCCCAAAGCGTTGCCGGCTTTTTTCACCATCATCGCCAAGTCACCGACGCTAAATAGTTCGGTAAATTGGTTAAACACACGGAATTCTCCTGGTTCGGCAGGATTAGCGATCGCTAATTCAATACATCGCACCGTATCCCGAATATCCAACAAACCGCGAGTTTGTCCACCTTTACCGTAGACGGTGAGGGGATGTCCTACGGTAGCTTGAATACAGAAGCGATTCAGTGCTGTACCAAATACGCCATCATAATCCAGGCGGTTAATTAACAGTTCGTCCATCCCCGTTTCGTCGGTTAAGACACCGTAAACTATCCCTTGATTTAAGTCTGTAGCCCTTAAACCCCAAACCCGACAAGCAAAGTGGATATTATGGCTATCATGGACTTTGCTCAAGTGATACATAGAACCAGGCTGCTTAGGATAGGGCAAAGTATCCTTGCGTCCGTTGTGTTCAATCGTGATGTATCCTTCTTCAATGTCAATGTTGGGAGTTCCATACTCACCCATTGTTCCCAATTTCACCAAATGGCAATCTGGGAAATCCTCCCGCATAATGTACAGCAAGTTCAACGTGCCAACCACATTATTGACTTGGGTAAGAACAGCGTGTTCACGGTCAATCATGGAAAATGGCGCTGAACGCTGTTCACCAAAATGCACGATTGCAGTTGGCTGAAATTGGTGTAAGGCTTTGTGCAGAAACTCGTAATTAGTAATATCGCCGATAAACAGATCAATAGACTTATTAGTCAAATCCTGCCATCGCTGGAGACGTTGCTGAATTGGTGCGATTGGGGTCAGGGTTTCTACACCCAATTCATTATCCCAGTGTCGCCTTACCAAACTATCTAAAATTCCAACTTCATAACCTCGATTAGAAAGGTAAAGCGCGGTTGCCCAACCGCAATACCCATCACCACCAATTACCAGGACTTTCATCTTTACCAGTTTTTACTCGCTGATAGCTAAATCTATCAGGTTTGTGTCCCTTCTTCATCATTAAATTCTCATTAAGGGAACACCAAAAAATAAATTACCCAATTTTGTGGGATGGGCATCCTGCCCGTCCTTGATGATTAGAGGGCTTTTCGGCCCGCACCACAAGAAATTTTTGGGGATTTTATTTCTTGGAAGTCCCTAAGACAGTAATTGAATTCAAAATGCAAAATTCAAAATAACTCCTGCTCCTTACCAACTGACCACTGACCACTGACCACTAACTATTGACTAATTTTATACTCCTTAGCAATGTAGTGAAACAGCCGATAATAATTTTGAAAGTCCTGGCTCGCGCTTTTTCCTTGCCAGTGATATTCTAATTGTGCTTGGGTAATGGTCAATTTGATCACAGTCACCTTTTCACCAACTTCTACCGACAGCACCCCAGAAACCCCTTGATGAGTCTGAAAGTTAAGAACTGGCTGGGGATTTTCAGTTGCGAATTTCAATACAGGCTTACTTGCATAGGCGCGAATTTCTACGTCTTTTTTGTTTGGTGAAACTAAAGCAATACCATCACTGTTGTCTGGGTTTCCTAATTGCTGCCAAGTATTCGGATAAGGAAACTCAAAACCATAACGATTATTTCTATATATATTCCATCTTGTTTCTTGAAGCTGGGAGTTATTAGCATTACACCCCCAGGAGATCATCCCTATCCCCACACCCGAAATAATAGCGCACAGCGCCTTGTTTATTTGTACCGCACCCCAAGGCTGTTTTACCATTCAGTTTTAACTAATAGATTGGTGAATCGTCTCTTAATCGCTTTGATGTTTCCTGAAGCCGCGCAAAACTTTCTTGGCGCGATCGCTCGATCATCAGTGTTTGTAAAATTGGTTCGAGAATCCGTTTGGCATCTTGATAACCTCGTTTTTGCAAAAGTTGAATCCGTTCGGGACTGAAATCTAATAATGTGTTAAGACCACCCATATCTTCCGTTGGACGAATTTCAATTATTGTTTGATTAGGGAAATCATGACGATTCCAAAGTTCCCCATTCCCTAAATGAATGACGATCGCATGAGTACAACCGCGATTTGCTAAGGCTTTGAGAGGAACATTATCACCTAGCCAACCATCAACATAATGCTTGTCATCAATCTGGCGCGATTTAAATGCTAAAGGAATAGCGGCACTGGCGAGTAATGTTTGATAAATTTCTTCATCGGTTTTGGCTGATTGGACGTGAATATATTCAGCGGATTGTCCAAGATTGGAAGCGATCGCATTGCCTATTGTGGGGACAATCTGACCTGCTTTGTGTGAAGATGGTAAGAAATTGTGTGCTGAAGGAAATGCGGCTACCCAGAGTTCAATTCCGGCTCGCAGTTGTTTGGAATTGATTGCATTGTGTAAAAATTCATCCAGTGGGTTGGGATCACACAGAGATGCGTCTTCCTGTGAGAAATGTAAATATTGTGCCAAGGAATGCAGTGGATATTTAACTAACTGCCAGTTGATAATATTGGCTTCACCCAGTTCTCTCCATAGTTGCCATAGGCGATCAGCAGCTTGTTTAAAGGATGTACCAGAGGCGAGAATCGCACCATTGAGCGCACCAATGCTTGTACCTGCAATCATCAGAGGGGCAAAGTCAATTTCTGCTAGGTATTTGACTACGCCTGATTGGTACGCGCCTTTAGCACCGCCACCTGCTAATACTAATCCGAGTTTGATTTTGGCTTCTTTCATGTAATAATTAGAATTATTAATATATGTTGTCTGTATCTAATTTATCAGTGATTGATACC
>Ga0164295_10003196_pt1 | contig 13215 bp, 12 predicted proteins | sample GEODES006metaG_FD_111798 | JGI IMG/M metagenome (GOLD analysis project Ga0164295, IMG submission 111798) | Oligotrophic lake water microbial communities from Sparkling Lake, Wisconsin, USA - GEODES006 metaG | ecosystem: Environmental > Aquatic > Freshwater > Lake | place: USA: Sparkling Lake...
GATTAGTCGAACTCTGGAATTTCCAGGGCTCGGCTTTGGGTAATAAGTGCCTTCTCATATGTCATGAGAGGGTCTTTTTCGCCCCATTAAAGGAATTAGTTGTCCCATACTGCAATTGGCTGTAAAGAAGTTTGTTTCCCACGAAAAGCTATAAAGTCAGTGAATCTCTCATGATGTTCAGGGCCGGAGATTTAGGGTCAGGAGTCACGCCAAGAGCATCAATTACGAAAATCTGAGCTGGAGCTGAAAATACGAGATAGGGATGATAAACCACCAAAACTATCGAGTTAAGGCAGATTGATCTCAGAAGGCCAGGGTCCAAATCTGAAGAACTGACCACATACGACATTAAAGGACAGACATAAGATTAAGTGAGCGTGGATGGTCAAAAGTTAAGTGTTTTCATTTCTATCACTAGGCAACTCCATCTAATCTGGCACTATTGGTGGGTGGAAACAGGCATTCGGCTAAGTAGTCCAAAATTAGAGCGATTCGTTCTTGCAGAATTGGTTCTTGTTTCCCTATTTTTCAACCCATTTCTTGGACTTGATCCTTATAATTTACCAAAAATGTTATTGTTAACATGCTTGGTTTCTATTTCATTCCTATTCTTGAAGCGGGTTAGACGAGAAGAAATCGTTGCCAATAAGTTAGTTTATTCAGGGGTTGCTCTTTGGATCTTGGGACTTTGTGCGACATTGATTTTGAATTCAAATCCTTTGACAGAGAAAATTTATGGAATATCAGGGAGACATTTAGGATTCATAACCTTACTCTGCTTCCTAATTTTGGCCATCCAATCGATACAAGCTTCCTCCATAAATATTGTAACCAGATCAAGTAAAGCAATCTTATTCATTGGGTCGCTTCTTGTTCCTTATTCGTTTTTGCAATACTTAGAATATGATTTCTCAATCCTCAATAGTGTTTACAATGAAATGCCCACGGGGACTTTTGGAAATCCCGACTTCAATTCTGTGGTTCTTTCCTTTATTGGCATAACATGTTTATGGGCAATTCTTTATGAGTCGAAACGTATTCTTTGGAAAGCAATTCTTTTTACATATTTTTCGGCTGCATGCTTTCTGATTTATGCCACGCATGCTGCTCAAGGATTCTGGTCACTCTTTATTGGTTGTCTGATAATTATCTATTCATATTTTCACCCTGGCTTAAGTGAAATTAAGCGCAGAATATTTGGAATAACTACACTTGTCACCGCTGTTGTAATATTTTTAGGAATGCTATCTGTCGGGCCCTTCTCAAAACTCAATGATATTGGGGCAGTAAAGGTGAGGCTATATTATTGGGCCGCTGGCGTTTGCGCAGGAAATATGTCACCAATTTTTGGAGTTGGATTTGATGAGTATGGTGATCTTTATCGGCGTTGCAGGCCAGATGATGCTTTCATTTGGGATCCAAATAGAGTTACTGATGTATCTCACAATATCTACATTGATTACTTTGTATCCGGAGGTTTAATACTTCTATCGGGATATATTTTTTTAGTCTTGGCAACATTGAAGAAAATATCTTCAATCCTTAAATCTTCAAGTGAGTTAGTTAGAAAGTCCTCCTTGTTGGTTGCGATTTTCTTTGCTTTTCTAGCGCAAGGATTCATAAGCATTAATCAAATTGGTCTAGCCATTTGGGGTTGGATTTTTATGGGATTGATTTTGGGTTTTCCATTAGGTGATACTCCTCAAAAATTCAAGGGGAAGCAGCTGGTCAAGTCCAGCCCTGTTAGTGGAAGCATTACTGCAGCGATTTCACTTTTGATTCTTGTATTTACAACTCTTACTGTTGTACCCCCAATAAATGCGGCACAAAATTTTAAAAAAGCGATAGTGGAGGGAAAACCGGTTGAACTTGAAGCCTCACTATTCAATTGGCCCACGGACCGAGCAAGATTAAAGTTCGGGATTCAGGTGCTACAAGCTTCGGGTCAAGTGGATCTTGCCAGAAGTGCAATTGTAAAAGCCATTGCCATTTTTCCAGACGATTTCTCGTTATGGCAAATTTATTTAAGCATATTCAAGGGATCTCCAAAGGAAAATGAAGCACTTGTGCAGTTAGAAAGACTAGACCCGAGATTTTACGATGCAGCTAGGGGCAATCTGCAAGAATTGTTACCTTAAAGCATTTGGAGATAAATCGAGAACCATGAATGAGACAGAGGGCACTGCATGAAGACCATCGCGATTGTTGGATGTGGACGAATTGCCCTCCGGCATGCAGAGATATTGTCTAAAAGTGACGAGTTTAATTTTAAACTTGTGGCAGTCTGTGATGTGAAAGAAGACCGCGTGGAAGTTTTTTCTGCTAGATATGGCGTTCCTGGGTATCGTGATATGCACACAATGATGCAAGAGAAGATGCCTGATTTTGTAGCGGTCTTAACAGAAAGCGGGAATCATGCTTCCCATGTATTAGATCTAGTTCAGTACGGAAGCAACATTATTGTTGAAAAGCCTATGGCGCTGCGAGTTGAAGATGCAAATAGAATGATAGAAGAGTGCAAGAATTCAGGAATAGACTTATATGTTGTCAAGCAGAATCGATTTAATCCACCTATATTGAAGCTACGTCAGGCCGTAATTGATGGTCGGCTAGGTAAACTAACTTTGGGTGCCGTTCGAGTTCGATGGTGCCGAACGCAAGATTACTATGACACAGACGCCTGGCGAGGCACTTGGGCACTCGACGGGGGTGTTCTTGCAAATCAAGCGATTCACCATATTGACATGCTTCTCTGGATCTTAGGGGAACCTGTGTCTGTCTTTGCTTATTCAAAACATGCACTTTCTCAAATTGAGGCCGAAGATACAGCTGTAGCAGTCATTAAATTTAAGAATGGAGCGCTCGGTGTTATTGAGGCTACTACGGCCACAAGGCCAAGGGATTTAGAAGGTTCAATTTCGGTTTTAGGGAGTAACGGAACAGTTGAAGTTGGGGGATTCGCCATGAATATATTAAAAACGTGGCAGATTAGTGGGGAGAGTGGATCCGAAATGGATCTTAATGAATTTTCTAATGTCCCAGACAGTGTTTACGGCTTTGGGCATAGCGCATTCTATAAAGCACTTCACGCCACATCCCACGAAGATCTTGGTTTAGTTGTGAATGGCGAAGAAGGAAAGAGAAGTCTAGAAATGCTTGTTGCTATCTATAAGTCTATTGAGGAACAAGTGGAAGTGCATTTGCCACTAGTGGATTTCGATGGGATTTTAGGGGAATGATGCCAATAGTGAAGAAGTCCGAATTTGTGAATGTGAGATTTGGCGAAAATGTAACTGTCATAGAACCTTGTAATCTCTATGGTTGTGAAGTTGGAGAAAATGCATTTATCGGCCCTTTCGTTGAAATCCAAAGTAACGTAGTGATTGGTGCTAGTACTCGAATACAGTCACATAGTTTTATATGCTCCGGTGTAGAGATTGGAAAAGACTGCTTTATTGGTCATGGAGTCATGTTTGTCAATGACAAATGGAGCGAAGGAAGATCAATGGGAGATAAAAACAAGTGGGGTAAAACGAGCATTGGGAATAATGTTTTAATCGGAAGTAATTCAACAATTCTTCCAGTCGAAATTTGTGCTGATGTGATTATCGGAGCCGGGTCAGTAGTTACGAGGAGTATTCTTAGCCCGGGAAAATATGCAGGGAATCCTGCAAGAAAAGTGGGATGAAATGAAGATTTCTATGGCTGATCTTGCAGCACAAAACGAGATTGTTGGAAATGAGATACGGGAAGCTATTCAAGCACAATTGAATCTAGGTGAATTCATCGGTGGCAACTCAGTTTCAACTTTTGAAGCCGAATTTGCCAATTTTATCGGAGTAAAGAATTGTATTGGAACTGGGAATGGAACGGATGCACTCGAAATAGCAATCGAGGCTCTTGGTCTCAAGCCCAATAGCGAAGTTATCGTTCCCGCCATGAGTTTTATTGCAACATCTGAAGCCGTTACTCGTTCGGGACACAGAATTAAGTTTGTAGATGTCGATAAGTATATGAATCTTGATGTAGAAAAGTTAGAAGCAAATATTAGCGCCAGTACAGCTGCCATTATTGTCGTTCACTTATATGGACAGCCAGCAAACCTCACAAAAATAATGGAAATAGCGAGGCGAAATAACCTCTACGTGATTGAGGATTGCGCTCAAGCGGCAGGTACAAAATATCAAGGATCATTAGTTGGTAGTTTCGGAGATATTTCTGCATTCAGTTTTTACCCAGGGAAAAACCTTGGGGCTATTGGCGATGCTGGCGCTATTGTTACGAATTCAGACTCGTTAGCTAAAAAAAGTCGCATGATCGCAAATCATGGAAGAGTAGCCAAATATGAGCATGAATTTGAGGGAAGGAACTCTAGGCTCGACTCAATTCAGGCAGCCGTATTAAGTGTCAAACTTAAGCAATTAGAAAGATGGATTAGTAAGCGGCAAGAGATTGCCATGAAATACTTCAATGCTTTTCAAAATAATGCTCAGTATATTCCATTGCCAATCGTGAATCCTGCAGAACATACTTATCATCAATTCGTGGGTGAATGTAGTAATAGAGAACTTGTTGCTATGGCGCTTGAAAAGTCGGGAATTGCCACATCTGTCCATTATCCTAAAGCTATTCCAATGTTGGATGCTTATAAGAATGAATTTTCAGTAACGTGTAAAGATTTTTACGCCACTTATATGGCAGACAGAATATTGAGTATTCCTGTTCATGAGATGATGTCCACGGAGGAAGTGGATTACGTAATAACTCAAATTAAGAAGATCGAAATTGAATTTAAATGAAAATAGTTTACCTTCATCAGTATTTTCGAACACCCGAATCAGGGGGTGGAACACGCTCCTTTGAGTTTGCTAAAGATTGGGTTGAAAGAGGTAATGATGTACACGTTATAACATCACGAAACAAAGACACACCTACAACATTTGAGATGATAGACGGTATTAAAGTTCATTATTTGCGAACAGATTACAATAATTCTTTCAGTTCTATGAGGAGGATAAAAGCATTTTTCGAATTTGCAATACTCAGCTCAATCAAAGCTAGTCGCCTAAAAGCTGAGATTATTTTTGCGACAAGCACTCCGTTGACTATTTGTATTCCTGCTCTGTACTGCAAAATATTTAGGGGAACTAATTATGTCTTCGAGGTAAGGGATTTATGGCCAGAAGTCCCCATTGCCATGCAAATTCTTCGATCCAAAATTCTGATCGGTGCAGCTCACTTTCTCGAATCAATTGCCTACAGATTTGCAAGCCACATAATTACAATATCGCCAAGCATGCGTGAAAGTATTATTAAGAAAGGAATTTCTGAAGACAAAGTCTCTTGCATAACTCAAGGATGCGATAATTCCATTTTTCAAAATATTCAGTTGGAGGAAAATTCATGGCTACCAGATCATTTATCTAATTCAAAAATAGTGGTTTATGCAGGGGCGGTAAGTACAGCAAACAATTTAAGATATGTGGCGGATTTAGCTATTAGTTCAAAAAAAAGGGCAGATAATATTCGCTTTGTGGTTCTCGGCAATGGCGCCCAGCTTGATAATTTGATCAAATATGCAAGTGATAATGAAGTCCTAAATGATTACATATATTTTTTTGGACATGTGTCAAAGTATGAAGTCGCAAAGTGGATGCACGTGGCAACCTTCACGCTCGCAACCTTCACAGGCCCAAAAGAACTGTGGATCCACGGCGGTCAAAACAAATTTTTTGACTCTATTTCTGCAGGCAAACCTATCGCGACCAACTATCTTGGCTGGCAAACACATTTTTCTATTGCGGAAGGGGTTGGCATCTATATAGATCAGTTTGATACCTTGCTCGCATTCTCTCAAATAGCGCAGGTAATCAATGACCACGAATGGATGGCAAATGTAGAGGGCAATTGCCGTCGGCTGGCCGATAATTCCCTGAACAGGAAGTACTTGGCTGGTCAGTGTTTGGAGATTGTTAATGCAGCGGCTAAAGCGGTTTGAACATTTTAAAAGAATAACTAGCTGTTCAGAGAGGGTGGCCTTTCGATCCTTCGTTGGCTTTCTTTCAATACTAGAGATACTTTTAATCTTGGTGGGTCCCCACCGACTAAACATACAGTTTAGTGGTGATTCAGAAGACTTTACCAGCTCTATAGTTTTGCATCTAATTCTCAATTTGACTTTGTTTCAATTCTTACAAATGAAAAATGCACCTCTAGGCAAGGTCAATTTTATAAAAAATATTAAATATAAGTTATTGATTGACGCTCTACCGTTGGTCTTTATGTTTGCCTTCTTAATATACATGTTAGCTAGCTATATGTGGAGTGACTTTTCGGACAGTCCGCTTAATCAATACTTCTATTTGATTCAAATCCTTTGTAGCGGCATTTTACTGAGAGAGATATCACGAGCTGTAGCAATAACAACTTTTAGCGTTTTCTTCATCGTAATTTCCTTTATTGCCTATATCTCGCTTGCAACTAAAATGTTCGGTATTCAGGTTTTTCCGGGTGACGAATTGAACGGCCTTCCAGATCGGTATCTTGTCTATAGTTCGGGTCCAAACGTATGGCCTCGATGGATCATGTTTGCACTAATGGTCATTCTTTGGAAATCGCTGTTTATGGGAATGAGGCGAAAATATGAATTGGCTCTTTTGATTCTTGCCCCCTCCTTGGTTTGGCTACTGGTTTTATCTGGTTCAAGAGGTATCTATCTCGCATTCACAGTATCGTGCGCAATACTTTTGATTGTTGCAAAGCAAGCTAGATATCTGAATTCATTAATGATCAAGAATTTTAGGTTTCAATTTTTACTGGGAATTTTACTCGCGGTTCTTTTAGAAGTCCAGCTATCTTTTCCAGCTACTAAAATGTTTATTTTCAGAGTTTTTGACTTAACACTAAACCAGAAATCGGGTAGTGGGCGCAGAGATTTCCTCTCATCTGGATTGGAGATCTATTCTAATAACAAAATTTTTGGGGCTGGCGAGGGTAGTTATTCGCAGATTTCCGGGTTGGATTACCCCCACAATATCTTTGTTGAAATTTTGGCTGAGGGTGGAATTGTTGGATTCGTTCTTTTAGTACTCATTTTGTTGTCTATTACTCGACTATATCTACATTCTCGCGAATCTTCAAAATGGAATTTCTCTGCGAATACACTTGTTTTCACACTGATTGTGGGGTTACTTGTGCTTCAACAATTTTCGGGCTCCATAGTTGATGCTCGCTTTCTTTTCTTGTTGGCACCTTTGCTCAAGAAAGGAGAATTAGTAGCTTTGGCTCATACCCCAAAGAAGAATTGAGGAATAATTGTGGAGTATGAGTAAAATATGACTATGACTGAATGCAGCCAGTGCTTGATGGACTCCAAGTACATTACGTCAGTTAGTATTCACCCCGATGGTAACTGCAGTCAGTGTGTTGAATTTGAGAAGAATCTTCCGACTCGTACTACTGCTGGAGATGAAGGAAAACTTGCGCTTCAAAGAATTGCTGCCATCAATAGCAAGAAACATCACTTGCAGAAGTATGACTCAATATTAGGAATTAGCGGTGGCGTAGACAGTTGTTATCTTGCCCTTACTGCCAAAACGTATGGATTTAGGCCACTCCTAATTCATATTGATAATGGATGGAATTCCTCGTTGGCAGTTTCCAATATTGAAAAAGTTGTGGATACCCTCGGATTTGATTTGGTGACATACGTTTTAGATTGGGAAGAGTTTAGTAATCTACAAAGAGCATTCTTGAAAGCAGCTACACCTGATGGAGAAATCCCAACAGATTTCGCAATCCAGGCTCTACTATGGCGGGCTGCACGAGAGTTTAATGTTAAAACCATCTTGACTGGAATGAACTATCTCACCGAAAGTGGGCACATTCCCGATTGGGCTTATGGGCATTCAGATTGGCGGTATATTAGTTCGATAAATAGGCGATTTGGAGACACTCCACTCAGGAAGTATCCAAAAATGACTTTGTTTGATCTCTTCAAGTACACATATATCTTGAGAATCAAGAGAATATCAATTCTAAATTATATTGAATACAACAGATTCGAAGCGGAAATGTTATTGGTTAAAACTTTAGGATGGGAAAAATATGAGGGAAAACATAGCGAATCGATCTACACTAAGTTTTATCAAGAATATCTACTTCCAACAAAATTCGGAATAGACAAAAGAATTCTTCACCTATCTGACCTTATACGGGCTGGCCAAATAACTAAAGGAGATGCAAAAAATCTGCTCGAGAAAAATCCAGCATCTTCAAATGCTTCCTTGAGAAATACCATTAGATATGTACTTAAACGATTGAGATTTGATGAAGTAGAATTTATGAGTATATTAAGCAGCGAAAACAAGAAATATTCAGATTACCCAAATAATTCGAAATATGTGTATACGATTCGTCACTTTATTCATGTCCTACGACGCTTGAAACTCTATCCGCAGTGAGAGCGAGATAATGTCAAACCTAATTGAAATAATAGATCTCGAAGTTTGTAATGTAATTTCAATTTCGAACATGATAGAAAATATAGGCTTCGAAACAAAAGTCGTGAAAAAACCATCTTCACTCGAATTAGGGAAGAAATTGATACTCCCTGGAGTTGGCTCATTTGGGCCTGCCGCCAAGAGATTGAAAGATCTTGGTTGGCTTAGCTATTTGAAATCTAATCAAGATGACTTTTCACTTCTCGGAATATGTATTGGAATGCATCTACTTGGAAATGGGAGCGAGGAAGGGCCAGGCGAGGGCTTAGGATTCATTGATGCCACGGTAAAATTGATATCAACTACACTTTCGCCAGTGCCCCATATGGGGTGGGAAGAGTTGCAAAGCCTAAAGTCTAATTTTTCTTTGAATCAAGTGGAGCTGAGTAAATTCTATTTCAGTCATTCATATTTTATGGAATGTGAAAATGATGATGACGTAGCAGCCACTTTCTCCTATGGAGGACAGATTTTTCCAGCTATTGTTTCCAAAGAGAACATTACAGGGATTCAGTTTCATCCAGAAAAGAGTCATCGCCATGGTGCAAGCTTACTCAGAAACTTTGCCGAGTTAAATGTATAAGAGACTAACTCCGGTATTGCTAATTGAAAACGGACGCACAGTGAAGTCAATAAAGTTTAAGGATAATCGTTATTTAGGTGATCCAGTTAATATCGTTAGAATCTTTAACAGTAAAGAAGTGGACGAGATAGTTATCTTGGATATATCGGCATCCAAAAATCATCAAGGACCTGATTTTGACCTTGTTAAGTCTTTAGCAGAAGAGTGCTTTATCCCTTGTGCATATGGTGGGGGAATTCGCGACGTAAAGGATGCAACAAGGATATTTGAATTTGGATACGACAAAATTGTCCTTCAGAATTCATTTTTTCTAAATCGAAATATATTGTTTCAAATATCTCAGCTCCGGGGCAGTCAATCAGTCTCCTTATCCCTGGACGTTCAAACTGGAGAAGAAGGGGACTTTTTGTTATATGACTACGCCATAGGGGGCCCTAGAAATCAGGACTTATCGGAGGTGATCCAGAGCGCGGTTGAACTCGGGTGTGGAGAGATTATCATTAATAGTGTAGATCGTGATGGGTGTATGAATGGGTTAGACCTCAATTTAGTTGATTTCGTTTCTCGAAAGTGCAAGGTGCCTTTCACGGTTGTAGGCGGACTTGGAACTCTAGACCATGCCAATCAAGCAATTGATCATGGCGCAGATGCAGTCGGAGGTGGCTCATTCTTTGTTTACAAGTCCAAAACAAAAGGAATATTGATCAGTTATCCAAGCCAATCTTTAATCAAAACCGTGAAGTCTTAAAGAGTCAAACAATATGAAGGAACGAGCCATTTACTCAACTGTCGATGGTTTAATGTCGAGTTTAACAAGTTTTCTTTTGGTAGCAATCACGACTAGAAATATCAGTAATGAATCTAGTGAGTCATCATTTATGCTCATGACTCTATTTATTTTTCTTGGATTACAAAGAAGTACGCTTGGATTTAGAACTCTACTCACAATTCCTAGTGGATCCGAATTTATAAAGCGCATAGGGATTCTAATCGCTTCCATTTTCGTGTATTTTTACTTTGCTGTATACATAGTAGGAAATTACTTTTTTGATTTCTCACTTTCGATCGGGCAAGTCCTCTTGTTTTGCACTTTATCTTGCTTGCAGGATTATATGCGCTTTATATTCGCATCTTGCCTCAGATACAAACTCTTAATTGTTTATGATGCAATACCCTTATCGACGGTTTTGTTATTGTTTGTTTTTGGAACTACAGGCTCAGCCGCTCTACAGTATTGGACTATTTCCAACGCACTTTCAATGGTTTTGGGATTGTGGAATGAAAAATTTCGAAAGCAAATAATTGAGAATACTGAGATAAAAAACGAGAGTAAGAAAATTCTTGATCGGTATCCTTTAGATGGTTTAATCGGACTGATGATTACATATCTGGTCATATATGTGAGTCATGCGGCTGATTCTAAATTAGGGATTACACTCATTTTGATGTGCATTAGTTCATATTCCGCAGTAAATGTCTTTGCATCTTCCTCGTTACTCTGGATTATTCCATTTCTTAGAACAAAGCAAAAAAAGAATGATTACACAAAAATGTTTATTGTAGTTTTTGGTGCGATGATTTCGGTGAATATGACATTCTTTTTCTTATATACAATTGGGAATATTGGTCCACTACTTTATGGATCAAATTTCGATTATGCTAGGGGTATCATGTTCTATTTTGCTTTATCCTCAACATTTCTTGCATATTTTGCATTTATTGGTCACTATTTGAAAGGTAGGGACCGGATAAAAATAGTTAATCAAATGAGGTCTCTGCAGGTTGTACTTTCTATAATTCTTTTCTCGTTTGCCTTGAAGTTTAGGACTCTTGAAGCCGTGGCGGTGGCGGAGCTGGTCACCTCTGCACTCATCTGCTCTATTTCTGTTTTGGCAGTAGCCAAAAGCGATGGTTGGCCACTTATGAGAAAGCAAACGTGACCTAAAATAGACTCAGCGACTTTAGACAATTTATAGTGCCATTCTCCCTAAACCTTAAAAGTTCTGCGGTGTACTTGTTCCATGACTCAGCCGACCCGCATCTATAAGCATTCAACGGCTGGCACGGACTGGGTGGCATTGGCTTTGGGTGCTGGGTTAGGGCTGACCTTGGCGTTGCAACTGACGACTGTTAGGTTGAGTGATTTCAATACTTTCTATTCTGTAGTTGTTTCACTCAGCCGTTTAACCGCACTCGTTGGTACTTATTTTGCTGTGGTCGGGATGTTTCTGATTGCTCGTATTCCTTGGGTGGAGCGCGGGGTTGGCCATGATCGCCTTGTGACCTGGCATCGCAAGTTAGGACCATGGTCGCTGTATTTGATTGGCGCACATGTGTTTTTAATTATTGTGGGCTTTGCTGGTCAAGACTCAATCCCTTTATATAAAGAGTTGTGGCAGTTCTTAACACTCTATGAGTGGATGTGGTTTGCATTAGCTGGATTTATGTTGATGGTTTTAGCTGGTGTGACCTCCTATAAGAAGGCACGAGCAAAGATGAGTTATGAAACTTGGTGGATGGTTCATGTTCTTACCTATGCCGCTGTCGCGGCATCATTTATGCACCAGATTGTTAATGGCTCTATGTTTGTGGGTCATCCTTTAAATAAGGCGTATTGGATTGGCCTCTATGTGGCAATGGGAGCATCAATTCTTTACTGGCGTTTCTGGGTTCCTTTCTATCGATCAATGAAAGTAAATCTCAAGGTTCAAAAAGTAGTTATTGAGGGTCCCGGAGTTGTTTCTGTCATCATGAAGGGAAAACACCTTGATACCTTAAATGCCCAAGGTGGTCAGTTCTTTGGATGGAGATTTTTGGCAAAAGGACATTTCTTGATGTCACATCCTTTTTCTTTGTCTGCGGCACCTACTGAAAAGCATTTGCGCATCACAGTTAAAGATTTAGGTGATCACTCAAGATCACTCGCTTTCTTAAAGCCTGGCACTCGCGTCTTTGTTGAGGGTCCTTATGGTGCCTTTACTGCAGAGAGATCAACACAGCCACATGTGGTGTTGGTAGGCGGTGGCGTGGGTATTACGCCGGTGCGGGCGCTGATGGATGAGTTCAGTGGCGGTGCACAGATGGATGTGATTTTTAGAGCATCTAAAGAAGAAGATTTAGTTTTAAAGGCAGAGATGGATTACTTGGCAAACAAAAGTGGTGGATCAATACGGGTGCATTACTTGGTGGGATCACGAAAGAACCATCCAATGGATGCCAACTCATTAAAGGCACTTGTGCCTCAGTTTGCAGATAGCGATGTTTATATTTGCGGGCCGGAGCCGTTGGTTAGTGCTGTGCGCAAGGCGGCAGAGGATCTAGGCGTGCCAAAGAATCGTTTTCATGATGAGGCCTTTGCCTTTCACAAGGAGTAAATACTCTGCGCCTGCTTTGTGGGCGTTCACAGAAATAGTTCAGGTTGATAGGTTTATATACGAGTAGTTGATCTTCTCGAGGGGGATTTACCGAAACGAGGGTATGAGATGAAGCGGGCGTACTTAATCGCAGGGGGCACAGTCGGGGGTCTTGGCGCTGTGCTTGCGATTACACCACCCCAGTTATCTTCCGGTGATTTAAATATCGCTGGTGGCACTGCAATAGGTTCTGTTATTACTAGTGCGCCTGCTTCATCATCACCTACTGCAGTTGCAACACAGACTGCCACAAAGAGTTCAAAGCCAGTTGCAACTAAGAAGGCAACTGCTGCCGCTACCGCGGCAGCTAGTGGCACAGCTGCGACAACTGAGCCAGCACCACAAGCACCAGCTGCGAGTACGACGGCTGTGAGTGGAACATTTACTGGTCCTTCAGTAAATGTGAACTACGGTAACGTGCAGGTCCAGATAACTGTTGTTAATGGACGTATTACAGATGCGGTTGCTGTTAAGGCACCTAGTGGCAAAAATGATCGTTATACAGATATGTCTGTGCCAACTTTAAAGAAGCAGACATTGGCTGCCCAGAGTGCAAACATCAAGGGTGTCTCTGGTGCTTCTTATACGAGCTATGGCTGGTTCACCTCATTACAAGGAGCGCTCGCACAGGCTGGTTTGTAAGTAGGGTTACTGAGTGAATCAATTACGTCGACAGTTTCCTGTGTGGGGAACGATTGTGGATGTGGATTGTTCTTCA
>Ga0164295_10003198_pt1 | contig 13211 bp, 8 predicted proteins | sample GEODES006metaG_FD_111798 | JGI IMG/M metagenome (GOLD analysis project Ga0164295, IMG submission 111798) | Oligotrophic lake water microbial communities from Sparkling Lake, Wisconsin, USA - GEODES006 metaG | ecosystem: Environmental > Aquatic > Freshwater > Lake | place: USA: Sparkling Lake...
CTTCGTAGGCATTGCCCCATATTTGGTAAGTTCTGATTGCATTGCATTGCTTCCAGACCGAGTCCCGAACCCGGCAGCCCTATAACGTCTGTCCGCTCGCAATAGTTTAATTCACGATAGACGGATAGAGAAACGAGACTAAAGAGCGCGTGAGCGCGACCGAGGACCGGTCGTCCGGTGCACGAAGCCCGACGCATCTGCGACAACCGGTGGGGCGCGGCGGGGCGCGCCTGTGGAGATTCTTTGAGTACTCGCCGCCCGCGCGCGCCGCCCGCGCGCGGTCCGGAACCGCGGTAATTGTTGAAATACGACTCCCCACATCTGGGAAGGTCGAAGGACTGACGACTTGAGCGCACCTTCCTGCTATACACCTGCCAGATGCGACCAGATCCGAGGGGTTAGACCCATGGTTGGACACTCCATGTGAGAAACCACGTCGAGTCACTCCACAATGGCGGCATGGGCTGCTTCGCACTTCGTTGGCGAGCGCGCCGCACGCGCTCACTCCTCCTTGGCCTTCTCCGGGCCGCCTGCCTTGCCCGCCTGCACGTCGATCTTGGCCTGCGTCTGCTTCGACAGGCCGGTGAGCCCCGCGTTGGCGTCGAACTTCGGGAGCCAGTTGGCGCGGAACCACACGAGCGTGTCGGCCCATCCCTCCTTGAAGTCGACAACGGGCTTGTAGCCGAGGTCCTTCTCGGCCGCCGAGATGTCGAACCAGCGGTGCATGGTGAGCACGCGCACGTTGAAAAGGTTCAGCTTGAGCGTGATGCCGAGCAGGTAGCCCACGACCTCGCACACGTACGCGAGGATTGTGAGCAACCAGATCGGTAGGTGGAACTTGGACTTGAGCGAGACGAAGCCCATCGCGACGGCCGCCTCGTCGATGGTGTCCCAAAAGTTGAGGTAGCCGTCCGGGTGGGGGTGCGTTGCGCCGTCGGTGACAATGTAAAACTGGCCGAGCGCGGCCGAGCCCGGGCGCAGCGCGCGCTCGGCGATGATGAGCCCGTGGGCATAGTTGTCCACGTGCGTGAAGCAGATGCGATTCGTGCCGGGCCCGAAGATACGCAGCCGTCCCGTCCCAGCGGTTTCGAGCATGTTGGGCAGGAAGAGGTTGTCGCGTGGGCCGTAGACCTGATGCGGAGCCACGGCGCACGTCATCAGCTCGTCGCAGCAAGCGTCCGTGAGCGCCTTCTCGCCCATCGCCTTCGTCTCTGCATAGGTCTGAAGGTAACGCTGCTGTGGCAGAGGCGGCATCTCCGCCTCGGTGAGCCCATCGATGTCGCTGCCATCGAAGCGGGTGGACGGCGACGAGGACATGACAATCTTTCGCACACCCGCCTCCTTGCACGCACGGATCACCGCGAGCGTGCCCTCGTAATTGACCTTAAAGTACAGCTCGTACGGGTGGAACGGGCCGACCGCTGCAGCATTATGCCAAACGCAGTCCGCGCCGGCAACGAGCTTCGCGAGTGCGTCCTTGTTGCAAATGTCACCGACAATGTACTCGATGCGCGGATGCTGCCACGCATCAGCCGGCGGTGGCACAATGTCTAGGCAGCGCACCAGCTTCGCGCCACGCTCAATAAGCATCTCAACCAGCCGTGCACCGACAAAGCCCGTGCCTCCGGTGACGGCGCAGACGGCTGGCACTGGCGGAAGCCCGGTGCGATTCGACGCCGCGAGCTGCACTGGTGAAAGGTGAGGCGAGCGTTCGGCGCCAGGCGCTTCCTTGGGGCCCAAGCCGAAGAAGTTCATCGTGTGGTGGATGCGCGATTCCGCAGTCGCCAAAAACTCGCTTCGACGATTCATGTATCCTAACCTGACTTCGCCGCACGCCGGCGCCCCCCTGACTTGCCCGGTGGGGAAGGGGGGGGGCGTTCCCGCTTGTTTCTCGCGTGATTCACGACCGTTTCCGAACTTGAATCGAAAAGAACTTTGGCTTGACCCGCGTGGAGTCCTTGCTTGTTTGGCGAGGCAGGCGCACCCAGGGGTGACGGCAGTTCGTCGCACGCGCCGCCGCTCCCGCGCCCCACACTCCAGGCATGCCCCCGAACGAAGCCGTGCACTCGAACAAGTTCTTCACCAGCTATGATGCAACGCCCGAGCTAGTGCCAACGGGCACCGACGCCAGCCTTTTCGACCGCTACGCCGGCTCGGGTTCAGCAGGCCGCTCACGCCGCGGACACTCGCCGACGCGCACGTCTCGCATGCGCGCCACGGGCTCCAAAATCACGTGCTACCTCAACACCGAGTGCGACAAAGGGCGTGCGACCGTCATCCACCTGCCCGAGGAGTGCGACACGCTCGGTGAGGTCCTGCCCAAGATCCAGCATCACATGCAGCTGGACAAACGCATGCTGTACGCGGCCGAGCTCTTCTTCCCGAGCGGCGAGAAGATCATCACGTACCCGCAGCTCATTGACGCCGCTGCGCTCGACACGGCCATCATCGTCGGCTGTGGCGAGCCCTTCGATCCATCGACGATCCCGTTTGACATCCTAGAGTTCCACCTGCAGGGAGGAGGGCGGGAGGCGCCGAAGAAGGTGAAGAAGGAGCTCGCAATCAAACGGCAGCAGTTCGCAGCCGAGCGCGCCGAGACGGTCCGCTCCTCTGGCCACGGAGTCTTCCCGAACTCGGCGGCTGTCGTCACGGCACGCTCGATGACCGTCGAGAACAACAGGCAGCAAGCGGCGCACATGCGCCACGAGTACATGGAGCAGCTCATGTACCGCGCGTCGCAGCAGCAGGAGCTCATCTCCCGCGTGCAGCAGAACAACGCCATGCATAAGCTCGAGCGGAACGAGAGCAAGGCACGCCGGCAGACTTACGAAGTCGCACGCCTTGCCAAGATCGACGACGAGAAGAAGATTGCAAAGGAGATAGTGCGCTCGAAAAGGGAGGTGCTCCACAACCGCCTCCTGCGCAACCACGATAGGGTCAAGGCGGACTACGATGCCGAGCACGGCAAGAAGTCGTCGCAGAGGCGCTCGCTGGTCAACAAGTCGGGCCCGGAGGTTACGCTATGAGCAAGTGGGCGTTTCTTGATGTCGACGCCGTGTGCGCATGTAGCGAGCGCGTCGCGCCATGAGCATGGACCTTCTGTTGCTGCTGAGAAGCAGATGTCGATTCGCCTGGGGCATGGTCTGTCGAGGTGGGCCCGCCGATGCCGCGTTGTGCAGTGAGCCCACGGTGTGAGACGCGTCATGTGTGTGCGCCGCGGCGTCGCGCATCTTTCTCCGTGTCGCCGCGCCGGTGCGCGGTCGCCGGTCCGCTCATTATGTCGGGACCGCGGACTTACGATCAGCGCCTTGGCCACGCGTGCAAGGCCTCGATTTGGGGTGGCCAGTGAGACCCTTTTCGCTTTTGAAACGCGAAGATTGTCACGAACTTTTTTTGGAACTTTTTTTGCCGGGAAACGGTCCGCGGTGCAAACGACACACGCACGCGCCGCGATAGCGGCCATGGCCGGGCCACGCTGGGGCCGCGCCCGCGGCGGGCGGATCCCGGATCTTGGGCGCTTCCGGAGGTATCGGCTCGGGCGGCGGACCAGCGGTCCGCCGTGTAGTGGCTCTTGCTGCTGCTCCCTCCCCCCTCCCCCGGCTAATGTCGTCGCGGAGCCTCCCGCCAGCGGCCCAGCGCCCCCCGAACCGGATAGGAACCGAATCGCCTCGGGGCGGTGATTGGTGGGGAGAAGGCGCGACGTGCGAGGGCGGCGGGAGAGAGTCGAGTGCATGTCCCCAACAGTGCGGGGCCGGCAGCGCGGGGGCACTCAGTGGCGCTGTGTGAGTTCGACACTCTGCACCCCCGCGCCTCGGCAGCGGCATCCGGCAACGCGCAGTCCGCAGCCATGCGACGGCAGTCGTCTGCATGTCGACACTATGGCCGGGGAAGCGCACATGGCACTGAAGGGCACACGACAGCTCATGGGCAGCACGGCTCAGACCGTTACAGAGGCACCGCCCAGCGGCCAACCGTGTTGAGCCGCGGACGAGCTTTCTCCCAAGAGCGCTCACTCGTCGCTGTCCTCGTCGGCCAGCCGCGCCTTTTTTCGCTTTTTACTCGCCTTGCCCTTTTTGGTCTTGGCGAGGCGCTCGTCATCGCTGGACTCGGCATCCTCTTCGTCCTCGTCTTCGTCGCCCACAATGAAGCCATCCATCTCGGCGGGATCGCCCTCGTCCTCCTCCTCCTCGTCATCCTCGTCCTCGTCCTCCTCGTCCTCGTCGTCCTCGTCGTCGTTGCGCCGCCGGCTGCCACCGCCCGACCGCCGTCGTGACGACCCGCCGCTGCTGCGGGCGCCGCTCGGGCCGCCGCGCTTGCGGTTTTTGAACTGCGCTTTGAGAGCGCCGAGATTGCCGTCGAGGTCATCATCGTCGGCTGCATCAAGAAAGTCGGCGGTAAGCGGCGCCGCGTCGGCGTAGTCGTCGGCCCGCGCCCGATGCGACGCCTGACGTGCCATCAGCCGCTTCTTGTCGTCATAGTCGCGTTGGCGGGCCTCATGCTTGGCGGCGGGATCCTCCGTAGTGGAGTGAAATTGCATCTTCTGACCCTTGGTGTGCACACGCGCGATCTTGTGCGTGAGCGCCTGGTGTGCCTTTGAGTCGCGCGAGGCCGGCGCGAGCGTCAGCTTGTGCTTGAGCACGCCGTGGCACTCGAGGTGCGACCCCTGGTGACGCGTAAACAGGTGCGTCGTGCCCTCCGGGATGGGCACCTGCTGTGCAACTAGCACCTCGCTGCCCACGTGCAACGTCATCGATCCGTCCGACCACGTGACAACGCGCGCGTTGCTCTGCCGCTCGCCCGTCTCTCGCGACTCGCGCCAGCGGATGACGTTCTCAACGCGCGTTTTGCCACCGTCCTCTTCCTCCTCGACCTGCTCCTCCTCCTCGAAGGTCTCCGGGTCAAAGGGCCGCGACTGTATCCCGAGGAGATTCGTGTTCGGCAGGCGAACGAGGAAAAGCTGCGCCATGGTACGCAAACCACAGACGACGCAACAGTGAGTTCGGCTGCACTTTGCTAAGTGGGCGGTGTCTCTGTAGTTGGCTAGGGTTGGGGCGTGACAGCGCGCGCTCACCTTCGAATCGGCTGACGGCCGCGGCATGGACGGGATAGCAAACGTAACCGGCGCGGCCGAATTCGGCAAAGGCCCAACCGCTGGTGCCTCTTCACCGTCGTCGTCGTCGTCGCTCCCAAAGAGGTCGCTGGCTGCGTCCGCATCGTCGCCACCTGCATCGCCGGTCGCTTCCCCGGCAGGCGCTGCCGGCTGGCGCTCCTCACCTTCGTCCTCGCTGTCCGAGCCGAAGAGCTCCGCCATGGAAGCCTGCGCCGCCATGTCGGAGGTCTCGAGAGCCTCGCGCGCCACACACCGATCACACACCTGTGAAAAATGATGGGAAACAGTCGAACCGACCCCAGCGCTTCTTGTGTGTCCTCTGCTAATTACAGGATCGGGTCGCAAACTAGGGCACGCGATCTACCCGCCGCATGCCGCCGCCAAGCCCTGACAACTTCGCAGGCGTCGCATCCCATGTGCTCAACAGTGGATTGCCGCTCGAGGACGACATGGTCTCGCTCATCCGCGACCTGCGGTCGGCGAGGCATGCACGCTCTTCACGGGGGGCGTCGCCTTCCCCCTCGCCTGCCCCAGGGCAGCGAGTGAGCGCGCAGTTGGGTCGAGCACGACCAGCAGTGGCGCCCTCGCCCTCGTTGCTTCCGTCGCCATCGCCGCCGCTGCCACCGCCGCCTCCATCAGTGGCTGCACCCGCCACTGCTGCTACGGCCTGCTCCACGGCCGCCCGGCGGGAGGTCATGCAGGTGAGCGCCGCGGCGCGATGGATGCAATCGTCTGGCTTGGAGGCGCAGCGTCTGACGCCCGTCCCCGTCGTCCAGCCTTACGATTTGACGACCCCTGCCGCCACCGCCTTGCGCGCCACTGCGCCGACGAGCTCCAATTGCGTAGCCGCGACTCCTGCTCGTGCAGTCGCAGCCCTCCCAGCCACTCTCTCCTACGCCGCCAGCGCCACCGCCGTCGCGGCCACTCCGGTGCCCCCGGAGGCGGGCAGGCGCGCCGCTTCCCCCTCTGTGGCGGCGCGTCATTTCCCGAACGGCCTGGCATACTCCGCAACAAGCGGCTTCGGCGTCGTCGGCGGTGGCAGCGCAGGTGGGCCAGCCGGCCCGGGCGGGCCTGGCGGAGCGGGCGAGCTCGTCGAGGAGCTCGGCGGCATTCCTCTCGGCGGCATCCCTCTGGGTCGACCGCCGAGCCGCGCCGCACGCGACAGCCGGCGCAGTGGCACGCCGCCACCGCGCTCGCCACCCCGCGGCACCTCGCCGGGAAACTCCTCCGCGCCTTCACCGCCGATGCTCGCCGCCGCGGGCGCACTGGGCAGCGCGGCGGCCGTGCCGCCACCGCCGGCGCGCTTCACGGCACTCTCGGCCGCCCCGCGCGCACTGCCATCGCCCGACCCGCTTCGCTTTAGCAGCCGCCTTGGGGCAGGCTTCGGCGGCGGCGGCGGTGACGGCCTCGAGGCCTCAGCGGCGGCCATCCTCGACGCGGCTCTCGCCTCCGCGCACAACAGCAACGGCGGCAGAAGCTCCGCGCTCGTCACCAAGGCCGGTGCAGTTTGGGAGGTGCCGCCCGCGCTGGCCGACGCCGGCATCGCGGCCATCTCCGACGACTTCCAGTCTCTGATGCAGCCGCACCAGCAGCGGGTGGCGATGCGGCGCTGGCAGCAGCGCGCCGAGCAGGGCCTGGCCGACCTGGAGCTCCGCAAGGCTGCGCGCGCGCTCGGCTCTCGGCTGGTGCGCGCGCGCACGCTTCGCCGCTGGTCGGCGCTCCGGCTGGCCAAGCAGCAGACGGAGATTCGCGAGCTGCACCAAGTGGCCGAATGGCATCTTCACACGCTGCTGGGCGCGGGCGCCATGCCGGGCGCCATGCCGGGCGGCAGGCGCGACCCGGTGACGGCGACCAAGCGGCTCGTCAACCGGTGGGCGCACTCGCTGCTCACCAAGGCCATCACCGCGTGGCGCGAGTGGACGAAGGAGGAGCGCATCGACCACATCTCGCCCGAGCTGCTCGAGAGGGCGGGCGCCTTCCACACGCGAATGGCGTTCCGGCACGCGTGGCTCTTGTGGGACGCGTCCTATGCGACGCACCTGGCGCAGCTCCGTGTGGGGACGCGCTGGCGCTCCTCGCACACGGCGGCCGCGTGGGTGGTTTGGCGCGAGTGGGTAGTGTATCGGCGCGCGGTCGAGGGTCTCTTCCACGATGGCCGCATGCTGCCCGGCGCCGACCTCCTCAAGCGCTGGAGGCGCAAGCGCGGCGAGATGAGCCATCGGCGGCGCGCGGCGGAGCACACGTGGGCGCGCACGCGTGCCCGGTGGCTCCGCGTTGGAATGCAGTCCATCAAGGACGCGTACATTGAGAACGCGGGAACGGGTGCGATCTCGCGCGCCGCCCTCTCCTTTCAACAAAAGGGGCCGCGGATGCGTGCCACCTTTCATACATGGAAGGAGCGCACACGCCATGCGATCGGATTCCTCGCGCCCATGCGCGCCGCCGTCGGCCGTTGGCACCGCCAGGTGCTCGCCTTTAGCTTCGACCGGCTCGCTGCCCTGGTGTCCAACAGCCAGGTCATGCGCCGCACGCTCGGCGCGCTGGGCAACCGCCGCCTCTTCGGCGCCTTTGGCGCGTGGGTTGAGCTGTGGAAATCGGCGTGCGAAGATGGCGCCAAGATGCGCTCGGCGATCGGCCGGATGGCGCACACGGGAACTGCGTACGCCTTCTTCGCTCTCAAGGGCAACTGCGAGCGCTGCCGGCGCAACAAGCGGCTGAATCGCACGGCGAACGAGGCCGCGGCCCCCGCGAAGCGCATGCGGCGCGTGCTCGACCTGTGGACGGGTCGGGGCCGCCTGCGCCGCGGCGGGCTGCGGGTCGCGCAGATCTTTGCCAACGGCCAGATCTCGCGCGCGTGGCGGCAGTGGCTTGGCTTCGCTTCGCAGCGCGCGGCCGCGCAGGCAACGGCCTTGCGCTTCCTCAACCGCGAACTCTTCACGAGCTTCGAGACATGGCGCTCGACCCTTGCCGCGCTCGCGGAGGGGCTCGCGGCTCTGCGCGTGTGCGTGACGGCGATGATGCGGCGCAAGCTGGTGCGTGGCTGGCGCGCGTGGCTCGAGACGGCGGTAGAGGGGCGCGAGGCGCAGGCCATATCGCGCAAGGTGGCGGGTAAGTTTAAGAACCGGGCGGCGAGCGCGGCCTGGGAATCATGGCGGGAGCGTGTGCGCGAGCGACTCGCGCGGCGCGGCGCGGCCGCCTCCCTGGTCAACGTGGCGGCCAAGTGGGCGCTGCTCCAGTGGCACGGGACTGTCTCCGAGCATCTCGAGCAGCTCGTGACGATGCGTGGCGCGATCGAACGCATCCGGAAGCAAGGCAAGTCGCGAGGCTTCGAGCGCTGGCGTGAGCACACGGACGAGGCTCTCGAGAAGGCGACGGCCGTGCATGCCTTTGCCTGCAAGGCCGCGCAACTCTTCCGGCACGCGAAGCTGGCCGCTGCGCTGCGCACATGGCAGAGCGCCGCACGCGAGGCGAGCGTCGCGTTTGGGATGCTCAACACCGCGGCGGAGTCGCTACAGCCGTTGCGCGCGCCGCTCACGCAATGGAAGGAGACGTACCTCGAGCAGGTTCGATTCCGCAGTGGGGCACTCAAAGCTTTTGGCAAGTGGGCAGGGGGGCTGCGCGGCCGCTGGGTCGAGTGGATGGCCTTCCGTGAGGCCGTCAAGATGGAGAAGATGCGCATGCAAACGTGCGGGCGCCTTTGGCGCAATAAGGAGGTTGCGGCACTCACCCACGCCTTCGAGACGCTAAGCACCTATGCGACGGATATGGCGAAGCTGCAGCGCGCGGTGCACCTGCTCAAGGGCAGCAAACTGCTCAAGTGCTTCCGCATCTGGCGCGTGGACACGAAGCGCGTCAGGGCGGGCAACATGCTCAAGAACTCGGCCGTGCACTCGCGCCTCGGGCGTGGCTTCGTCACCCTGTATAAGGCGTACAAGGCGTCGCTCGTGCGCTACCAGCAGGGGCGCTGGCTCACGGCGAAGGCGCACGTGCTCAAGGCCAAGATGTTCGAGGCCCTCGGGGCATGGAAGCACCTGCTCGTCGAGCGCGCAGCCGCCGCCGAGCAGCGCGAGGTGGCCGAGGCGGCGCACGTGCTGGGCGCACTGCGCTGCCTGAGCCGTCGCGCGGCAAACCGGCTGAACGGCGAGGTGAGGGCGACGCGGGCGGACGGCCTCTGGAGGCTGATGGCGCTGCGCCGGCCGCTCGCTCGCATGCTCGCCTTGGGGGCTCCGGGCGGCGAGTGGCAGCTGCGTACCGTCGCGTACGCGGCGGCCGTGCAGAATACGTCGCGCAAGGCGTATGCCACGTGGCAGCTGCACAACTACCGCGTACTGTGCGTGCGCACCGCCAAGCACCACCTCGCCTGCGTCACCCTTCGCAAGCACCTTCGCGCGCTCGGCGTCGTTGCGGCAGAGGCGGCGCGCAAGCGCACGGCGCACCGCCGGATGGTGCAGCAGCGAGTGGAGCGTCGGCTGCTCGCGATGATCTTCGGCGCGTGGCGACGTGGCGCCCGGCTCAAGATCCTCTCCTTCCCGTCGCACCTCCTTCACGTCGCACAGGCATGGGGCGCCGGGCCCGAGCACTGGCGGCTCATCGAGCTGCGCGAGGCGGAGAGGCGCTCGGCGCACTCGATGGCGCACCACGCCGCCGCGATGGAGCAGGCGCGACTGGACGCGCAGCGCCTCCGCCTCGAGCTCGTGCGCCATAACGTCGAGGACGAGCTCCACCGGCTTCATCCGGGCGGCTGGGCGCCGGGCGGGCGGACGATGGGGGCGCCGCTGCCGCCTCACACTGCTGCCCAGGCGGCCGCCGCCCACGCTGCCGCTGCCTACGCTGGCGCTGCGCCGCCGCCCGCCGCGGGGAGCTACCACCCGCCTGCCGCCGCCATCGGGCTCGGCAGCGGCGCGTTCGGTGCCAGCAGCCTCTACGGCGGCGGCGGCGGGCTCGGCAGCCTCAACAGCAGCGCCTACGGCCGCGGCATGAGCGCCTACGGTGGCGGGGGCGCCTTTGGCGTTGGCGGCCCTCTCGGCGGCATCGCGTCGGGAGCGGGCGGTGCAGATGGTGGGCGTTTGGCTGCCGCCCTCGGCCGCGCCTTTCCAGATGGTGCCACCCTCGTCGCGGCGCAGAACTCCTCCCTCCCTCCTTCCCTCGCGGCGATGCAAAGCCAACACGCGCGCGCGCTAGCGAGCGCGAGTGCCGGCGGTTGGGCTGAAGGGCTCTCAGCAGCTCTCGAGGGCGGCCAAAGGGCGCACCTCCTCTCCCAGCCAGCCGCGACCCGCGGCGCTCCTCAAGGGGTCGCCGGAGGAGCGCGCGGCGCGCGAGGTGCGGGCAGCGCGGGCAGCGCGACGGCGGCGGCGGCGGCGGAGGCGGCCGCATTGCTGCAGCTGCGTGCGGAGCTCACGCCACCGGCACTGACCGCAGCCAGGGCCAGGCCGCCGCAGCCGTCCGACGCCGCGGTCATGTACCGCACCCTCGCCGAATACGGCTTTGGCGGCGGCGGCGGCGGCGGCGGCGGAGCGGCGGGGGCGGCAGCAGCAGCAGGCAGCGGCATGTACGGGCGTCCGCCGCTCGGCGCCATGCCTTCCCAAGCTGGTTATGCTGCCGCCCACTCGAATGCATCACATTCACATTCACAGGCCGCCCTCTCGAATGCATCGGCGCTCTCAAACGCCGTCGCGACACGCGCGGCCGCAGCTCTGCAGCGCGCGGCCACATCCTCAGGCAGCGCCGTGGGCGCACCGGCGGCCAATCTGCTCGACCAGCTCGGCGGCCTGAGGGCGGGCTCCTACCTCGACGGCATCACCGCGTGGGCCAGCGAGTCGATCGAGGATGTGAGGCTGGCGCACCCGCAGGGCGGAGCTCGGTGAGACAGCCTGGCAGTGGCCGCGCAGTGAGACAGTATCAAACCCGCTAGGAGAGCCCACACAGTGTGGGGGGGATGGGCGAGGGTGTTCTTGCGCTCGAAGCCGGGCCGGCGGGAGGGAGGCGAAGGGCGTGTATTCCGGTTATTGTCGTGAGCGTGCGCGCGCGCGCCCCAGCTCCCGCGAAGCGCCGCGGTGCGCACGCGGCCGGCGGCTCGGTCTCGCGGGCCCCTCCCCCCCGATGTCGCGCGCGGACGCCGGCGCGCGGAGTAGCGAATACATCACTTGATGCATCACCGGTCGCACCGCGTCCGCGACATCGTCGGAGAGCTCTGAGGACGATAGCTCGACCGATGCATCGGATACGGGATAGCGGGCGAGTACGACTATGATACGAGACGACCTCTGCGCCGCGCGTCGCGAGACGCGCCCGCGGGGGCGCGGGCCGGCGGCACCCGCGGCGGATCCGCGCATGCCGCGCATCGTGTGATCGTGATCTCCATCTCGTGATGAAGAAAGAAGAATTGCGAGCGGATTCTACGCGCCGGCTTAGAACCGTACGGTCCAGCGAGGGTCCACGAACCTCGAACCGCCCCCGTCGTCCGTCGGCCGTCGGCGTCGGCGCGTCCGCGCGTCGGTCCCGCGGGCCGCCGATCCGGAACCGGCGATAAAAACCGTAAACCGAGATTTATCGCGGTAGCGATACTCTATACGGTATACGATTTACCGCTGAGGCCTGAGCTCTGTGACGTTAGTCTTACTTTTTGGAGCGCCCACCACGCATCCCTTTGATCCGAGGAGCTTGGTCGGTCCGCGATGCCGCGGTACCGACAGACAATCGTCGACTACACGCACCGTCTCGTAACGACAATTTGTATCACAAACTCACGGCTCGAGCACACACATGAAGACATGATCATGTCGGCATGTATGACATCACGGCCACACTGCGCTACCGGTATGCTAACGGGGTCGAAGCCGTTCGTGCTCATGCAGCTTGGCGGCGCCCACTGCGAGCACTTGAGCACGAGTGTGCGTTCTCCTCAACGCCGTGCGGCCGCCGCCGGCCAACGCGCTCGAGAGGCTATGGTAGGTTATGAGGCCCATTCGACTGGGTCCTCACCCCAAACGGATACCCGGACAGATGAGCTCTGGCCAGCACCGGTGGAAGCGGCCGCACTGCCGCCCTCGGCGTCCCGTCGCGGGACCCCACGCATGCTGCCGCTGCTCTCCGGCCGCTTAGAACGTGACTGAGGCCGCGCCGGTGTGGCCAAGGGGGACGCGAGATAGGGGGACGCGAGATAGGGGGACGCGAGATAGGGGCTGTTGGGCAGGGGTACCGGCATCCCTCCGCGCGAGTCGCCGCGTGAGTCGCCGCGTGAGTCGCCGCGTGAGTGCGGGCGCGCCGCCGCCGCCGTCCTCGCCGCGAGACTGCCTTGACCGAAAGCGGGGCCGCAGCCCGGCTCAAAGCCGCGCGCATGGGCAGCCGACACGGCCGACGATGACGATGCGCCGCCGCTAGAGAGGCACGACGGGTACGCTCCGCGCGAGCCCCCCGGTGGCGGCGGTCCACCGATGAGCGGCGACTGCGGCAGTGACGGGCCGAAGCTCACGCTCAGTTCGTCGACGCGCTCAGAGCGCGGCGTGAGTGCGGGCTTGACGGTATGGCGCGAGGAGCCCACCGTTGTCTGCGGCAGTGGCAGTGATGCGCCCAGCCGATACGGCGAGAAGGTCGCGCCCGACGAACGTAGGCTCTCGGTGTCGGCTGCACGCATGGCCTCGGCGCCCTCCGCACGCTGGCGGCGGCGCCGAGGCGTCGGTGCGGTGAATGAGGCGTATCGCGTCGAGTTGCTCGAATCTGGGAACGACGCAGAGCTCCACGGGGATGGGGCCGGGAACGGATGGGTCTCGGCTTGCGGCGGCGGTTGCAGCAAGGCCGACCCCGACGGCCGCCTTGTCATGAGCCGTGAGCCTCGGTGGAAGCCACTCTCAGGGTGGCCGCCGCGGCCGTTGAAGACGCCGCGCGCTTCGGTATATTGATCTGATGAGGGAGCCGTCCAGGGGCGGCTCTTCGGCACGCCCCACGATGCGTGCGGTTCCCTGACCAGCGCCCACACTTGAAGGTCATGAACGTCCGCCATGGGCGAACGCCGGCAAGAAGGTTTCACATCAAGTTTGAGTTCAAGATCCTGCGATCTGACATCGCCGGAAAATCTCTGGATTTCAGTGGGATCTAGGGAACC
>Ga0164295_10003204_pt1 | contig 13191 bp, 8 predicted proteins | sample GEODES006metaG_FD_111798 | JGI IMG/M metagenome (GOLD analysis project Ga0164295, IMG submission 111798) | Oligotrophic lake water microbial communities from Sparkling Lake, Wisconsin, USA - GEODES006 metaG | ecosystem: Environmental > Aquatic > Freshwater > Lake | place: USA: Sparkling Lake...
AAAAATAAATCAGAGTTCTCGGAATATACACTTGCACCCAATGGAAAAGTTTTATTAATGACAACTGAAATGAAAGATTCATATGGTGGTAAGGATATTTATGTTTCTTTTCTTCGAACGGATGATAAATGGTCTGAGCCAAAAAATATAGGAAATAAAGTAAATACAGGAGAGTCAGAAAGCGCACCTTTTATTGCCCCTGATGGTGTCACGATGTATTTTTCTTCGAGTGGGCATGTTGGCTATGGGAGTAATGACATTTTTTTAAGTAGGCGATTGGATGATAGTTGGGTAAATTGGTCTACTCCAGAGAACCTTGGTCCTATAATAAATACTCCTCAATGGGACGGATACTTTTCCGTAGCAGCACAAGGCGATTTTGCCTATTTTAGTTCTGTTGAAAATTCAATTGGCGCCGAGGATATATATCGAATAAAAATACCCCCTAAAATTAAACCTTTAACTTTAATTCAGTTTTCAGGAAATATATATAATGATGAGACAAAAGAAATTATCGAAGGAAAAATATTAGTAAAGTCTCTTTCAACTAATGATTCTTTGTATTTAGAGTTTGACCCCTATAATGGCAATTTTGAGTTTATGTGGCCAGCTAAATTTCCCTTTACGATGGAAGTGAAATCTAAAGGATTTATTTCAAAAGTAGAACGTTTTAATTTTACCAAGGAGGCTTCTTACAAATCCATTAATAAAAATTTTAATCTATTACCTTTGCGCTTAGATAAGCAATATAATTTGCCTATTATAAATTTTGAACAAAGTAAATTTGAGCTTTTACCTGATAGCTTTGATGAATTAAATAATATAGTCAATATTTTAAAGGAAAATGTTGACTATGGTATTTTGTTGGAAGGTCATACGGACAATCAAGGGGATTGGAATGAAAACTTAAAGTTGTCATTAAACCGAGTAGAGAGTGTTCGAGATTATTTAGTGATGAAAGGAATTTCGAAAGGTAGGATACAAATTAAAGGTTGGGGTGGAATTAAACCTTTAAAGAGTAATATGACAGAAAATAGACGTAAATTAAATAGAAGAGTAGAATTCACTTTGTTTGCCCTATAATGACAAAATCATCAACTGATGTATATTTCAAACAACTAAATGGCATTCGGTTTTTAGCCGTATTTTTAGTCTTGTTGGATCATTGGCTTGTTCCCATACTACCCATCCCCTTAGGTCATCTAGGTGTGGTTATATTTTTTGTTTTAAGCGGTTTTTTAATCACACGAATTTTATTTTTAAATGCTGACGAAATTGATCGAACAAAATCAAGTGCGTGGCCTAAAATTATCCGATTCATCTATCGTAGATCTTTACGAATATTTCCTATATATTTTATTTTGTTATTCATTGGCTTAATATTTAATATATCAAATTTCAAGGAATTGTGGCCTTGGTTAGTGAGCTATACGCCTAATATATACATCATGATTAAAGGACAATGGCTAGGTACTTGGGATCATTTGTGGTCCTTAGCTGTGGAAGAACAGTATTATTTTATCTTTCCATACTTCATATTGTTTTTAAATAAGAAAACCTATCAGCGTTTATTCGCAATCATGATTGGTCTTGGTATTTTTTCTAGATTAATTTTCTATGTTAGTATGCCGCATGTCATCATAGAAAGGTACTGGATGTTTTCTTATGTGAATCCAGTTAGTGCTATTGATTGCTTTGGGCTTGGAGGTTTATTAGCTTATTATTATCATTATGATCATACCTATTTTTTAAAAATAGCCCAAAAGAAATATTTGTTAACTTTTACCATGTTGGCTGTAGTGGTCACATTAATTTTGTCAAATTATTCAAAATATACATATGATAACGTTTGGTTTAGTATTTTTGAAAGATCAATATCAGCCATGTTTGCCTATTATTTAATTATGACCGCTTTATTGGAAAAAAATAATTATTTGGGTCAATTTTTAGAAAATAGGGTTATTGTATACTTGGGTACAATATCTTACGGTATTTATTTGTACCATAATTTTGTATTTAATTACTATCACTTAAATGGAAACACAATATGGGCTTTCGTCTCAAATTATGTAACTATTTTAAATTCATTAAACGCCGAATTAATCCTACTTAAATTTTCAATTAATTTTTTATTATTAATTGGCATAGCAAGTTTTTCTTGGTTCTACATTGAGAAACCAATAAACAAATTTAAAAACAGATTATAATGAACAAAAAATTAAATTTAGTGCTAGTAATTCCTGCGTATAATGAGGAAGCTTGTATTGAAAATGTGATTCAATTATGGACGCAGGGTATATCGAATGTTTTAAAAAATGAAAATTTTAAAATATTGGTCATTAATGATGGATCAAAAGATAATACAGGCATAATATTAGATCAAATTGCAGCCACGAATAAATATTTAATAGCTAAGCATCAACTAAATGGAGGTCATGGTAATGCAGTTGTCAACGGGTATAAATTTGCAGTTGAAATGGATCCGGATTATATTTTTCAAACAGACTCGGATGACCAATTTATACCAGAGGATTTTAAGCATTTTTGGGACTTAAAAGAACAATCAGATTTCATATTAGGATTTAGGCAAATACGACATGATGATCCATTTAGGCTATTAATCACTAAAATATTAAAGTTCACTTTATTGCTAATCTATGGTACCTATATAAATGATGCAAACGTTCCTTTTAGGTTATATAAAACATCTTTTTTAAGAAAATTGCTATCTGTTTTACCAAACCCAATCCCATTTGCCCCTAATATATTTTTATCTGTATTAGCCAAAAAAACAAATCAAAAGCTATTTAATATTCCGGTCATTCACAAGGAAAGAGAAACTGGAGAAGTCTCGATTAGGCATATGAAATTATTGAAAGTTTGTTGGCAAAGTTTGAAAGAATTAATTTTATTTAGGGTAAATCTAAATCAATATATTTCAAGAATATTAAAATAAAAAAAGGCTCTATTTAGTATATAAACTAAATAGAGCCTTAATATAAATTTTACAACTAGACTAAATCGAATCGATCAAGATTCATGACTTTTGTCCAAGCGTTAACAAAATCAGCAACGAATTTATTCTTCGAATCTTCACAAGCATAAACTTCTGCTAATGCACGTAATTCTGAATTAGATCCAAAAATTAAATCTACACGTGTACCTGAATATTTAACTTGACCAGAAGCACGATCGGTACCTTCAAATAAATATTGATGCGCATCAATAGCTTTCCAGGACGTATTTAGATCAATTAGATTAACGAAGAAATCATTCGTTAATACACCTGGAGTATTTGTAAAAACTCCATGATTGGATCCATCAAAATTTGTATTTAACACGCGTAACCCGCCAACTAAAACTGTTAATTCAGGAGCGCTTAATGTTAATAATTGCGCTTTGTCTATTAACATTTCCTCAGCTGATATTAACGTACGAGGCTTAACATAATTTCTGAATCCATCTGCTAACGGTTCTAATACTCCAAATGATTCTACATCCGTATCATCTTGAGAAGCATCCGTACGTCCAGCAACAAAAGGAACAACAATTTCTACTCCTCCATCTTTTGCAGCCTTTTCGATGGCTGCAGATCCACCCAAAACAACTAAATCAGCTAATGAAACTGCTTTACCTGCATTCGAAGCATTAAATTCTTTCTGAATATTTTCTAATATATCTAGTACTTTAGATAATTGAGCAGGATTATTTACAGCCCAGAATTTCTGCGGCGCTAAACGAATACGGCCTCCATTAGCTCCTCCCCTTTTATCTGAGCCACGAAATGTAGATGCAGAAGCCCAAGCCGTAGAAACTAATTCACTCACAGACAGTCCTGATGAAAGAATCTTATTCTTTAATAATTGTACATCAGCAGCATCTATTAATTTATAATTAACTGTTGGAATTGGATCTTGCCATATCAATACTTCTGCAGGAACTTCTGCGCCTACATATCTTGAACGTGGACCCATATCTCGGTGAGTTAATTTAAACCAAGCTCTTGCAAATGCATCTGCAAATAAATCAGGATTTTCAAAAAATCTTTTTGAAACCTTTGCATATGCAGGATCTACTTTTAAAGCTATGTCTGATGTCAACATAGTTGGCGCATGCGTTAAAGAAGGATCATGCGCATCAGGTACTGTACCTGAACCAGCTCCACCTTTTGGTTTCCATTGGTTTGCACCCGCTGGACTTTTTGTCAACTCCCAATCAAAACCAAACAAATTTTCAAAATAGTTATTGCTCCATTGCGTTGGTGTAGTTGTCCATGCTCCTTCTAATCCTGAAGTAATGGTGTTAACTCCATTTCCTGACCCTAATGAGTTTTTCCAACCTAAACCTTGTTCCTCAATACTTGCACCTGCTGGTTCTTTTCCTACATACTTACCTGGATCAGCAGCCCCATGCGTTTTACCAAAAGTGTGACCACCCGCAATTAATGCTACTGTCTCTTCATCATTCATCGCCATTCTCGCAAAGGTTTCACGTATATCTCTTGCTGAGGCAATTGGATCCGGATTTCCATTAGGACCTTCAGGATTTACATAAATTAAACCCATTTGAACGGCTGCCAAAGGATTCTCTAAATCACGATCTCCACTGTATCTTTGATCATCTAACCAAATACGTTCGTTACCCCAATAAATATCTTCTTGTGGCTCCCAAACATCTTCTCTACCCCCAGAAAAACCAAATGTTTTAAAACCCATAGATTCTAAAGCACAATTACCTGTTAAAATCATTAAATCAGCCCAAGACAATTTACGGCCGTATTTTTTCTTAATTGGCCATAATAACAAACGAGCTTTATCCAAATTTGTATTATCAGGCCAACTATTTAACGGTGCAAATCTTTGCATTCCAGCACCGCCACCACCTCGTCCATCAGTTGTCCGGTAAGTTCCAGCACTGTGCCATGCCATACGTATCATAAATGGACCGTAATGCCCATAATCTGCAGGCCACCAATCTTGGGAAGTAGTTAATGATTTGATAATATCCTCTTTGACAACCTTTAAATCAAGCGAAGCGAATTCTTTAGCATAATTAAAAGATTCATCCATCGGATTTGATAAACGAGAATGTTGCCTTAAAATATTTAATCTTAATTGATTTGGCCACCAATCCGTATTTCTAGTTCCACTTCCCGCACTAGGTTGTTTACCCAATGATGAAGCCCCTGTAAAAGGACATTTGGCTTCTTCGCCATTATTAGCATTATCCATAGTAATTGATTGTTTGATAAAACAAATTATTTTTTAATAATAAAAATCAAATATCATGACAAATTAGGTATAAATCAAATCTATATTTATTATATTAGTATAATCAAACATTATAGTAATGACTATTACTCAATTAGAATACATTGTCGCTTTAAATGAATATCAAAGTTTTTCAAAAGCCGCAAAATTTTGTTGTGTCACGCAACCAAGTTTAAGTATGCAAATACAAAAATTAGAAGATGAACTAAACCTTATCATATTTAATAGGAAAATTAAACCCATTGGACCGACGAAAGAAGGCCTTCAAATTATAAATGCAGCAAGAAAAATTATTCAAGAAAAAAAAACAATTCAGGTCTTTGCGAAAGGGTATCATAAAGATGTAATTGGAGATGTTTCAATAGGGATTATACCAACAATAGCACCTTATTTAATTCCCAAATTTTTAACTTCTTTTAAATCAAATTTCCCTAATCTCAAGCTTAATATATTTGAAACAACTACTGAAAATATATACAAAGAAATTCATGAAGGCAAGTTAGATATGGGGATTTTAGTGCCAATAGCCAGTCAAGAAATAGCTAGTTTGACCCTTTTTTTCGAAGAATTATTCTTATTCTCAAATGTAAACTCAGAATCTGGAGAAATAGTCCAAACCATAATCCCAGAAAAATTATGGATTCTTGAGGAAGGACATTGTTTAAGTAATCAAATAGCCTCAATTTGTAATTTAAGAAACAAATCTATTTCTGAAAGTCAAATTATTTACAAAACGGGAAGTTTAGAAACGATGTTAAGGTTAGCTGAAAACGGAAAGGGCCAAACCATAATACCTCATATGTTGGTGGACTACCTAAATGACTCAACTAAAAAGAAAATATTTAAAATCCCTTTAAACACTCCTGTGAGAGAAATAGCATTAATATATTCAGAGAATTATAATAGAAAAGGGATCATAAATGCATTGAGAGATGAAATATTATCTGTAATTCCTTTAGAATGGGTTTCATCCAACAACAAATCAGTTATACCGTTAAATATTTAATTTATTGAGTTTATTCAAGCGATATAAAAATAATAGACTAACCGAGAAAAATATAGTTAAAATTAATATGCCTACTCGCATATTTCCAGTCATTTGAATAATAATACCAAACAAAAAAGTGCCTAAAACGGTACTTAACCGGTCGCATACATCATAAAAACTAAAGAAAGAAGCTAAATCTTTTTCATCATTTGGACACAACTTGGCATAACTAGACCGACTATTACTTTGAATCCCTCCCATCACAAACCCTATGCATATCGCTAAAACATAAAACTGCACTTGGCCGTAAACAAAATAAGCAAAACAACAGATCAAAATCCAAATAGAAACTATAATAATGAGAGCTGAAATATTACCTAATTTTTTAGAAATAAACGAACAAGTAAATGCTCCAGGAATGGCTACAATTTGAATTAAAAGAATCGTAATGATTAAAGCATCGGTAGGTAAATGTAATTCTTGACTACCAAATAGAGCTCCTAAATACATAACTGTTTGAGCTCCTAGATTGTATAAAAAGAAGGAAATTAAAAATAATTTTATCGAGGTTATATCGCGTATTTTTAAAAATACATTTTTTAATTCTTTAAATCCCCCTGTTAAATAACTAGAATTTAATTTTAACGATTTTTGATTATCTGGTAAATAATGGAATGGAATTTGAGAAAATACTAACCACCATAAACCTACAGATAAGAATGATATTCGACTGGCTAATTCACTGGATATGTTCCCATATAAGTTAGGCAGCAACAACATGGATAAATTTTGTAATAATAGAATAACACTACCAATATAGCCCAAAGCAAAACCTCTTGCGCTCAATTGATCATATTCGTCTTTAGTCGCTATTTCTGGTAAAAAACTATTGTAAAATACAATACTTCCACCCCAACCAATGATTGAAAATAAAAAACCTAATGTACCTACCCAATAACTTCCTTTAGTAAAGAAAAACAAAGCAATACAACTCAATGAACCCAAATAGCAAAAGAAGCGCATAAAGGCTTTTTTGTTTCCTAAATAATCCGCTACCCCACTTACCATTGGGACTAAAACAGCTAAAATTAAAAATGCTATGGATATAGTATACGAATAAACTACTGTGTTAGGCAATAAGAAATTTCCCAATATCGGGATTAAATTAGGGGTAACAGAGCCTAATACGACCGCCGCAATTGGAAAATAAATTGGGAATATCGCAGATGTAATCGTTAACGAATGTACAGAATTAGCCCAATCATAAAATGCCCATGCATTTTGAACTTTTGTTTTGCTTGGTGAATTTTTCATTAAAATAAGCCTAATTGAGCTCCTTCGTTTAGGTCGCTATTCGTATTTTCGTCAGGCTTTGATTTTATAGTCAAAGGTACATCTGTTTCATCGTTACCTGTTTTAATTTCAAATGGAATATCCTCTATTTTACTATTAATAGTAGTTACTTCTTCTTCATCCAGTACAAAGGGTTCGCTTATTTCTGAAACCTCAATGGTAAAAGATTCTTTGTTAATTATTTCCATTGGAATTTCCTCTATTGGATCATTAGCTTCTTCTTTTGCGTCAGAATCATTATTTACATCAATATTTATCGAGACATTTATTTCCTCAGTCTCTTTAAATTCTATTGAGTCCTTTTCTTCTGTTTCGATAAAATGAATATCAACAATTTTTGAATAATTCAATTTACTCCCTATTGCTTTCCAGCCTCTCACCTCAACAATACTAGCTATCGGTATAATATTAATTTCACTAGTTTTTCCATCCGACTTATGTTTTATTTGAACATTAGGTGAATAATTATCAGTGACCGTTAGCAACTTAGAATTTTTAGCGTCAGAAATGAATAAAAACTTTTTATCGACAGTAGTCGTTTCCAATTTAAATCGTTTGATGTAATTAGATTTATTATTTCCATCAAAGTACACAGCTGAAATAATGCTTTTGCTGTTAAATCGTTTTAAATATAAAATTTCCTCTGCAGGATATCGATTCGTTAATTCAAAATTTGTTAATTCATAATTCCCATTAGCATAGATCGCCAAAATAAAATCATTCGGTTCAAAATTACCTATATGATTTCCATGTTGATCCCTATTTAACCTGCCTATCGTTGGATCGTACCAAATATCTACGCCACCTAATGTGGATACACCAGCTGACTTTTGAATGATTTTCCTAACTGGATATTTGGTCAACATATTGCCTAATGACTCGCGTCCCTTAATAGCTAGTTTGGCAAAATCATAATCAAACTGTTTTATCTTGGCGGTGCAATTTGCCGTTAAACTAATTTGTACAATTTCCGCTTCTCCATTTTCATTTGCAGAAAAATAGGTAATCTTTGATTTAGCATGATTACCAACTAATTTATACTCTCTATCACGCGTAATCGACGTAACTTTAAAGCGTTTTACATAAGTGATACCTGTTTTTCCATCCGCATAACAAATGTTAAAAACTTTACGATCATCATTTTTCTTAAAAACAGAGCAATAAAGTATGTCCTTGCCAACAAATACCTTCTCTTGAACTTTCGTGACGATACAAGTTCCATCCAATCGAATAACAATGATATCATCTATATCAGAACAATCTATCACATATTCGTCTTTTTTAAGACCATATCCAATAAAACCATCCAACATGTTCACATATAGCTTTTGATTTGCTGCTGCCACTACAGTGGCAGAAATGGTATTAAAATTGGTTATTTCAGTTTTACGTTCTTTCCCTTTGCCATATTTCTGTAATAAGTTTTTGAAATAATCAATCGCATATCGAATTAAATTAGCCAAATTCTCTTCCACTTCTTTAAGTTCATCCTCCAAGCGTCGCATGGACTCATCAGCCTTAAAACTATCAAATTTCGAAATCCTTTTAATTCGTATTTCTAGTAATCGTAAAATATCTTCTTCCGTTATTTCCCTGTAAAAATCCTTTTTAAAAGGCTCCAAACCTTCATCTACGGTTGATATAACTAACTCAAATGTTTCACATTCTTCAATTTTCCGATAGATACGATTTTCAATAAATATTTTTTCTAGTGAACTAAATAGAAGTTTTTCCATTAATTCACTTTTTCTAATTTCTAATTCTTCTTTTAATAACTCAACCGTTTGATTCGTGCTTACTCTCAAAATTTCAGCTACTCCAACAAAATGAGGTTTATCTTTAATAATTACACAGGCGTTTGGTGATATTGATATTTCACAATCTGTGAACGCATATAATGCGTCAATGGTAACATCCGGCGATATACCTGGGGCCAATTGTACTTGAATTTCGACATCCTTGGCAGTATTATCAATGACCTTTTTTATTTTTATTTTACCAGAATCATTTGCTTTGATGATTGAATCTATCAAAGAAGTGGTTGTCGTGCTAAAAGGAATCTCCTTTATGAGTAACGTTTTTTTATCAAATTCTTCTATTATGGCTCGTATTCTGATTTTACCTCCACGCAATCCATCATTGTATGAACTTGCATCCATCATACCCCCTGTCAGAAAATCAGGAAATAAGTTTACCTTCTTATTAGACAATAAATCAATGGAAGCTTGCAATAACTCACAGAAATTATGAGGCATAATTTTGGTCGCAAGACCAACAGCAATACCCTCTACCCCTTGAGCTAATAATAAAGGAAATTTAATCGGTAAGGTGATGGGTTCTTTTTTTCGACCATCATATGACAATTGCCAATGGGTAGTTTGATTATTAAATACTACATCGTTAGCAAATTTTGACAAGCGAACCTCTATATATCTGGCTGCTGCTGCACTATCCCCTGTTCTAACATCTCCCCAGTTGCCTTGGCAATCAAAAAGTAATTCTTTTTGACCCAAATTAACAATGGCATCGTTGATGGAAGCATCTCCATGCGGATGATATTGCATGGTTTGTCCAATAACGTTAGCCACTTTATTAAATCGGCCATCATCCATTTCATTTAACGCATGTAAAATACGTCTTTGAACTGGCTTTAATCCATCTTCTATGGCGGGAACTGCCCTTTCTAGTATAACATAAGAAGCATATTCCAAGAACCAATTTTCATACATCCCCGCAACCGCAATTTGTTCCTGTAAAGCACCTTCTAATGAATCATTCATATTTCAATCTAAATTAATTTTAGTATTACTTCTTAGAAACAACTGGTAAATAATAATTGCAGTAGCTCCCCAAATTTCTTTACCATCATTCGAATATTTAGGAGAAATCACTTTATTTCCTAAAATATTTAACTCATGAAAAGCCAAAGTATTGGAATCTTTAAACGATGATATTGGTATTTCAAAAATACAATTTATTTCTCTTTTATTTAAAGTAAAAACTGGCTTTTCGTAAACAATTGTATAAAAAGGTTGAACCCAATGGTTTGAAACATGAATCCATTGAGGTGTCAAAGGAAATAATTGATCTAATTCTAAAACAACTCCAATTTCTTCTTGCACTTCACGTAAAGCCGTCTCACTTAAATTGGCATCTACATCATCCATTTTACCACCTGGAAAAGCCATTTGACCACTGTGATGGCCATCATATGTATTGCGTTCAATCAAATAAATAAAGCTTTCGCCAAGTGTATTTCTATAAATAATTACAACAACGGCTGCTTTTTTAGCATTATTTATGATTGTTAAGTCCTTTGAAACTTTATCATTTAAAATCCATAATTGATCAAATTCTTTATGCATGAATTAATTTAATTTCTGAGCGATAGCAACAGCGCAATTAATACCATCTAATGCTGCAGACATAATTCCACCAGCAAAGCCAGCCCCCTCACCACATGGAAATAAATGGCTAATTTCTAAATGTTCTAACGATTTTGGATCTCTTGGGATTTTGACAGGAGAAGAAGTTCTACTTTCTAGACCAATTAACTGACCTATATTACTTGAAAACCCTGGTATTTTCCGATCAAAATCTTGAAGTCCTTTTTTTAATGGCTCAGTAATAAAATCAGGTAATATTTCTCGAATATCGCCAGGAATTAAACCTGGAATATACGAGGTACTTAAAACCTCCTTACTCGTGCTACCTTTTATAAAATCACTGGTTAGTTGGGATACCGCTTTTTGTGTCCCACCAGACAAAACATTAGCCCTGTTCTCTAACTCTTCTTGAAATTGCATTCCTGCCAAAGGACCGTAATTGGAATATGATGAGAGATCTGAAGGTAAAATGCTAACTACGATACCTGAATTTGCATATTTGGAATCACGCCTCGAAGGCGACATTCCATTAACAACCACTTGATTTTGACTGGTAGCCGATGGGACAATAAATCCTCCAGGACACATACAAAATGAAAATACACCTCTTTCGTTTCCTTTGTAAAGCGTTTTGGAAACTAAACTAAAAGATGCAGGTGGCAAATAATCTGGTCTGTCTTTAAATTTATATTGACTTTTATCTATAAAGCTTTGTAAATGCTCTATTCGAACTCCGATGGCAAAAGATTTTGCTTCAATTAAAATATTTTTGCTTTGTAATAATGTAAATATATCTCGAGCAGAATGACCCGTAGCTAACAAGGTCGCTTCACCCAAAAATGTGTCCTTATCATTAGTTTGACAGCCAATTATAGAATTATTGCGAATAAGTAAATCTGTTACTCGATGCTCAAAATGAAATTCTCCTCCTGCTTCAATAATGGCGTTGCGCATGGAAGAAATAATCATAGGTAATTTGTTAGTTCCTATATGGGGATGGGCTTCATATAAAATATTTTTATCCGCTCCATAGCTGACAAACTTCCTTAGAACATAATTGATATCCCCCCTCTTCTTACTACGAGTATATAATTTTCCATCTGAATAAGTACCAGCCCCACCCTCCCCAAAACAATAATTACTATCTGAATCAACTTGATTAAATCGATTAATAGCCGCGATATCACGCCTTCTATCGCGAACATTTTTGCCTCTTTCTAGTATTATGGGTCTAAATCCTAATTCTATTAATTTTATAGATGCAAATATGCCAGCAGGACCACTTCCGATGACAATAACTCTCTTACTATTCTTTTTTAATTTTGGCAATATAGATTCAAGCTCAGAAGAAAAATTGTAATCTTTACTGTATAGACCTATTTTTACAAGTGCCTTAATATTTTTATTTCTAGCGTCAAGTGAAATCTTTTCAATTCGATATTGACTATTATTCAATAGATTTGCACCCAATTCTGACAATAAGAATTGATGTAATTGTTCAGGTGAATACGCAATCGATGGACTGATAACGAAATCTCTACTTTCTAACATATTAAAAATTTGTTCAAAAATACAAATACATTTTTATACTAATGAATAAACTAATAAATGAAGTAAGTACCTATTTGCTCCAACATAAAGACAATCCGGTACATTGGGAAGCTTGGAATGATGAATCTCTTGAACGATCTAGGGAAGAAGATAAACCCATCATTATTAGCATTGGTTATGCAGCTTGCCATTGGTGCCACGTTATGGAGCATGAATCTTTTGAGGATCAAGAGGTTGCTTATTTAATGAATGAACATTTTATTAATATTAAAATTGACCGAGAGGAACGTCCTGACCTTGATATGATTTATATGGAGGCCGTTCAAAAAATGGGAATTAGGGGTGGTTGGCCACTAAATGTATTTTTATTACCAAATAAAAAACCATTTTATGGAGGAACCTACTTTCCTAAAAAAAATTGGATATCTATTTTAAAATCAGTAAATGATGCATTTAAATTCAATAGAACTGAATTAAATAATTCGGCCGATGGATTTTCAGAAAGCTTAAATGACAACAATTTATCATTCAATGCAACCAATATAGATGCTCAATCTACACAGTTAGAAAAAGCTTTTCAAAAAGTTAAAGGATCTTTAGATCCTGTATTTGGCGGAATTAAACAGGCTCCTAAATTTCCTTT
>Ga0164295_10003206_pt1 | contig 13185 bp, 7 predicted proteins | sample GEODES006metaG_FD_111798 | JGI IMG/M metagenome (GOLD analysis project Ga0164295, IMG submission 111798) | Oligotrophic lake water microbial communities from Sparkling Lake, Wisconsin, USA - GEODES006 metaG | ecosystem: Environmental > Aquatic > Freshwater > Lake | place: USA: Sparkling Lake...
AATTAAAAGGAATTAATGCTAACCCTAAAATTAAAATAAGACTCGAAAGTGGAATAGCAATTAAATTAGCCAATATAAACAATAATGGGAATTGTCCAAAATAATACAATATTAAGGGTAACACACCCATTTGAGCCACTAAAGAAATAAGCAATAATTCTTTAATTTTTAAGATAGCTCTATGTTTAGAATAACTGAATTTTCTAACGAAGGGCTGAAAAATTACAATACTTAAAACAGCAGCAAAACTCAATTGAAATCCAACATCAAAAAGATAATTTGGATTATATAAAAGTAAAATCAAAGCGGAAACCGCTAAAGAATTATAAATATTAGCTTGTCGATTGACAATTTTTGCTAACGCAACTACTGAAAACATAACCGCAGCACGAACAATTGAGGCAGAAAATCCGGCTAAAATAGTATAAAACCACAAGACACTTAATGAAAATAAAAAAATATATAATCTACCTTTTTTGAATCGAAGTAATGGTTTTGTTAGCCAAAGTATAATTCCATAAATTAAGGCGATGTGCAACCCAGAAATAGCCAAAATATGAATAATGCCTGCTTGTGTATATGAATTGCTAATTTCTTTGGACAATTCCGTTTTTTCACCAAAAACCAATACCATTAAAAGATTGTAATTGTCTTTTTTTAAGCTTTTTACATCATAACTTTTTAATAATTTCGATTTAATGAAATGGATATAAAAATAAAAATTTGTGTCTTTTGAAACATAAATTGTATTTGTCTTTTTGATTTTTATTTCATGAAAAACATTCTGATTATTTAAGTAATTAGAATAATCAAATTGGTTTGGATTTATTGCGTTTTGAAGTAATTTTGGTGACTCAAATAACTTTATTTTGTTGCCAACCTCTATTTGTATTTTCTGTTTTTTTGGCACGTAAAGTAGTATTTTGCCTATGCAATTTTGCTCATTAATATGTTCTGCTTTTAAAATAAATTTTTCATAATAAGTAGTCGATTTTAATTTTTCAGATACTACACCTTGAACAATATTTTTTTCTGAAATAAAAGTAGAAATATGCGTTTTCAAATTTATTTGAACATTGAAATAACTTGAAAGAACTCCTAAATTTAAACACAAAAGCACTACAAAACTTTCATAAAATAAGGAATTTAATTTCTTTTTAATATTAATGAAATATCCAATGCCAAAACAAATTACATTTAAAACTAATCCAATTAAAATATAAACCAAAGTAATTGGTACATAATATTGAATTAATATTCCAATACTAAAACCGCCAAGTATCGGAACAATTGGAAATTTAATAAATTTCATTATTAGTAGGTTAGTTAAACTAGAAAAACAATTGGGGGTAGTTTTTTTAGTAAAAAAATTTTGAAATTAAGTGGTTAATGTTTACTCTAGAATCCTATTTACACCAACAAAAGTTCTAGCATAATAACTTTCAGAAGTAGAGGAATACACTACCCCTCTACTTGTAGAAGAATGAATGAATTTAATAACGCCATCTTTGTTTTCAGTTACTATTCCAACATGACTTACATAGCTGCCATTGGTTTTAAAAAAAATTAAATCGCCAGCTTGCGCGTCTTTCTTTAAAATACGTTTTCCAGTTTTTGCCATTTCTGCCGAAGTTCTTGGCAATGAAATATCAAATTGATTTAGCGTATAGGTTACAAAACCAGAACAATCAAAACCAGCTGGAGTGATGCCACCTCCTCGATATGGCGACCCTAAACTTTCTGCCGCAACATTAAGAATTTGTTGCTTTATGTAGTCTGAAACTTCAAATGTGGGCGTAAAATCTTGTGGCGTTTCTTCTTCAACAATTACTTTTATTTTGGATTGTTCAATACTATCTTGTGCCGCTTTTTGTTTTGCTTTTTCAATAGCTTTTAATTCCTTTTTTGTTGGTTTCAAAGGTTTTTCTAATCCTGTTTTTTCTATAAAAGTATAACTTCCTGTTTTTTGTGCTACTTGTTTTGAAGTAACAATAGTAGGCTTCTGCAAGGGTTTACAACTGTATAAGAAAACAGCTAGAAAAAAAATATAAATTGATTTTTTCATGATTTGGGGAGTTTATGAAGTTTAAATTTACAAATTATTTTTAATTGAAGAAATTATTTCATTAGCTGTTTTTTCACTTGCGCCTTTGCCTCCTAGTTTTTGTTCCAAAATGTTATACTCATTTTGAATGGTTTCCCTAGATTTTCCTGAAATAATTTTGTGTAATTCAGATGCTAAATTTTTAGAATTTAACTCATTTTGAATTAGTTCTTTTACCACTTCCTTTTCCATAATTAAATTCACTAAAGAAATAAATTTTAATGAAATAATTCGTTTTGCAATTTCATAAGAAATTTTGTTTGCTTTGTAACACACAATTTGTGGTACTTTAAACAATGCCGTTTCTAAAGTGGCTGTTCCAGAAGTTACTAAAGCCGCGTGAGACACACTTAGTAAATCATACGTTTTATTACTTACAAATTTTACATTTTCCGTGGTTAAAAATGTTTTGTAAAACGAATATTCTTGACTTGGCGCACCAGCAATTACAAATTGATATTCAGGAAATTTTACTACAACCGAAAGCATTATGGAAAGCATTTTTTCAATTTCTTGTTTTCTGCTTCCTGGCAATAAAGCAATTATGGGCTGATTGGTTAAATTATTTTCTTTAATAAATTGTTCAAAATTGGTTTGCTTTCTATTGGAAATAGCATCAATTAATGGATGCCCTACAAATTCAACTGGAAAATTATGTTTTTTCTCGTAAAACTCTTTTTCAAAAGGCAAAATCACGTACATTTTATCGATATCACGTTTGATGTCTTTAATGCGATTTTCTTTCCAAGCCCAAATTTGAGGGGAAATATAATATTGGTTTTGCATTCCTAATTTCTTAGCCCATTTCGCAATTCGCATATTAAATCCAGGATAATCAATGTAAATTATTGTGTCGGGCTGAAACTGCAAAATATCTTTTTTACAAAAAGAAATATTCCCTAAAATGGTTCGCAAATTCATAATCACTTCAGCAAAACCCATAAAGGCTAAATCGCGATAATGTTTTACTAAAGTGCCCCCCACATGTTGCATTAAATCGCCACCCCAAAAACGAATTTCGGCAGAAGGCTCTTTTGCTAAAATGGCTTTCATTAAGTTGGAACCGTGTAAATCGCCTGAGGCTTCGCCCGCTATTATGTAATATTTCATTTTAAGTCAATTAATTGGCTAAGATAAATTTTTTCTATTCTTTAGTAAAATAAAATTTTTGGCCACCTTGTTTTAAAACGAAAGTAGTAGCAGATGTAAACTCAATTTCTATTCCTGCTTGAACAAAAACAAAAACATCCTCTTTTGAAAAAGTTAATGGAAAACTCGGTTGCCCTGTGGCTTGGGCCAATAAATTACCTTCTTTCTCGAAAACCTTAATTTTTAAAGGAATTTCTTTAGATGCAAAGGTTCCAAAATATTTTTGAATTAAGTCTTTATCTAATTTTTTAAAATTTGGAAACGGATAAGGTAACTTGTAATAAATACTTAAAATTCCAATCATTATGTCGTTTTGACTATAATTTTCACCGTTTACAAGTAAAGAAATTGACAAATCGTCTTTTTCATAATACCCCATTGACGAGCCAAAACCTTCAATTTTTCCGTTATGTCCATAAAACTTTCTTTCTCCAAAAGGAAAACGAATTAAAGCCATTCCGTAGGTGTCTTTAAGTGTCTTCATAAGTGCTAATGAAGCTGGAGTAACTAAATTCCCCTTAAATAGGGCATGGATAAATTTAGTTAAATCTTCAGGTGTTGAAATTATTCCTCCTGAAGAAAAAGCAATGTCATTATTCCATTCGTCAATTTTATCCCAATATTCGCCATTAAATGTATATGAATAGCTTTCTCTTTTAGTGACGTCTGTTTTTTCGTTGGTGTAATACGTGTTTTTTAACTCTAATTTATCTGAAATTCTTGTTTTTAAATTTTCAGCAAAGGATTTTTTAGTTACTTTTTCGATAATTAATCCTAATATAAAGTAATTAGAATTGCTGTATTCGTGTTGAGAATCAGGTTCAAAAATAGAAGAATAATTCTCTATTTTTTTAAGTACCAAATCTTTAATATTTGGCTTTCCCAATACATCTGTTAAAGTAGAATCTGCGTTAGCGTAATCTTTAATACCTGTTCGTTGATACAATAAATGTTCTATGGTAATTTTATCAGATTGGTCAATTTTTGGGAAAAACCGATTTAATTTAGTGCTTAATAAAATCTTTTTCTCTTCCACTAATTGCATAATCATAGTAGCAGTAAATGTTTTAGATATAGAACCAATTTTATATTTCGTAGCACCATTTGCTCTTACGCCTTTAGTGGCTTCAGAATAGCCATACGCTTGTTTAAAAACTACTTCGTCGCCTTGTCGGATACAAAGTGAGCCCATAAATTTATCATTTTCATACAAATAGTGTAGCAAACTATCAATTCGGGCAAAACGAATTTCTTGAGCAAATGCGCCTAAAGAAAGAAATAAAAATAATATAGAAAGACTTTTTTTCATTATAATGTAAGTTTTAGAAGGTTGTTATTTGTTGTCTAAACTAGTACAAAAATAAGCAAATAGAATGGCATACAAAAATCGAAATTTTCTCGTTTATACAAATATCAGTACTTTTACCGTATGTATAAACAAATTAGTTGTCTTTTATTTTTTTGGGTCGTTTCTGTTGGCTTTGGTCAAGAGAAAAATAACGCTTTCAAAACTAAAAAATTGGCTTATACAAACAAAGAAATTCTTATTGATACTATATCGTTACATCCAAATTCTTTGAAAATATTTTCATCAAACGAACAAGAAATTGACACTTCTTTTTATTCTTTTAATTATCAAACTAAAAAATTAATTTTCAAAAAAACATTTCCAGATTCGGTACGTGTTCAATATTATCACTTACCAGATTTTTTAACGAAAACCTACACTATTTATGACGAAAAAAAAATTGTGCCAAATGAAAACGGGCGATTACTTACGTTTTCAGAAAACACAAAAAAACAAATTCCTATTTTTAATGGCTTACAAACCAATGGAAGTATTTCTCGTGGAATTACCGCGGGAAACAACCAAAACACAGTTTTAAATTCTAATTTAGATTTACAAATTTCTGGTAAATTATCTGATGATATTACCCTAAAAGCTTCTATTCAAGACAGCAATATTCCTTTACAAGAAGGCGGTTACTCGCAAAAGATTGACGAATTTGATCAAATATTTATTGAACTTTCATCGAAAAACTGGAATATAAGAGCAGGTGATTTATTTTTAGAAAATAGAAAAACAAGCTTTTTAAATTTTAACAAAAAAGTACAAGGATTATCCTCGCATTTTAATTGGGGTAATACTAATAAAAACGATTTATTTTTTGCTGCTTCATTAGTTCGAGGGCAGTATGCAAAAAGCAATTTCACGGGACAAGAAGGCAATCAGGGTCCCTACAAATTACGAGGCAATAGTGGCGAATTGTATGTGTTAATTATTTCGGGTTCAGAACGTGTGTATGTAAACGGAATATTAAAAGAACGCGGCGAAAACAAAGATTATATTATAGATTATAACGCAGGAGAAATTATTTTTAACGCCACTTTTCCTATAACTTCCGAAATGCGAATTGTAATGGAATATCAATATTCGGATAGAAATTATACACGTTTTTTAAGCTACGGCGGATTTCAGCACGAAAGTGATAAGTTTAGTATTGGCGCCTATGTGTACAATGAAAATGATGTAAAAAACCAACCGTTACAACAAAGTTTATCTGAAAATCAAGTACAAACTTTACAGCTCGCTGGGGACAATCCTGACTTAATGAATGCATCTTCTGCTTATGTAGATTCCTATTCGGAAAACAAGATACTCTATAAAAAATCAACAATAGGTAGCGTTGAAATATTTGAATTTTCTACCGACCCAACACAAACGTTGTACCAAGTAAAATTTACTTTCATAGGAAATAATTCAGGGAATTATATTTTGGCAAGTAGCAACACCATAGGTAAAATTTACGAATATGTAGCACCAATTTCCGGAGTACCTCAAGGTAATTATGAACCAATTGTAAAACTAATTGCTCCAACAAAAATTCAAATCGCAACTATCGTAAGTTCGTTTTCGCCAACAGAAAAAACAGAAATTGATACAGAAATTGCCATTTCCAACCACGATAAAAATTTATTTTCAAATTTAGATGATGCCAATAACCAAGGAATTGCCACTAAATTAAACCTGAAACAACAATTGTTTTCTAAAGGGATCCAAATGCAATCTTTTGCTTCCATTAATTATATTCAAGAAAATTTTAAACCTATTGAGCGGTTATACAATATTGAGTTTAATAGAGATTGGAACCTAACCAATCCATTAGGGAATCAGCTGTTATTGTTGGGTGGTGTACAATTTAATTCGGTTCAAAAAGATTCGGTGAAATGGAAAACATTTGGAAAATACCAATTTGAAAAATTAGCGTATTCTAGCCATTTTTCTGGAAACAAACACGCGTTTCAAGCCTTTACAAAAAACAAAAATTTGGCAGTTCAAACACAAATTAGTTTGATGAATAGTAAAAATAATTTAAGCACATCTAATTTTTTAAGAAGTCAAAATGTAGCTAAATATCACTTTAAGAAAAACTATGTAGGTGCTAATTTTAGATTTGAAAACAATAAAGAAATAGGAAATGAGACAAAAATTCTAAGCAATTTTAGTCAACGATTTACAGAATTTGGAAACTTTATTGGTCGTGGAGATTCTACAAAAGTATTTGCAGAAATTGGGTATTTGACGAGACAAAATGATAGTGTTAAAAATAATCTTTTAAAACGAGTAAACACCTCGTTTTCGACTTATTTAAAATCGCAAATCATTAAAAATGAAAGAAGAAATTTAGGCATTTTCATTAATTATAGAACGTTAAAATTTGCAGATCATAGTGCTACAGAGCCTTCTATAAATACGAGAGTAAACTATTCAGATTCCTATTTTAATCAACTAATTCAAACTACTACTTTTTATGAAAATAATTCGGGAAGTATTGCCCAACAAGAATTTACTTTTTTAGAAGTAGATGCAGGACGAGGTTTATATATGTGGAACGATTACAATAATAATTCTATTCAAGAGTTGCAGGAATTTGAAATTGCTACCTTTTCTGATTTAGCAAAATATATAAAAATATTTCTGCCCAATCAGATATTTATAAGGACGTATCAAAACAAACTAAGCCAAACAATTACTTTCAATGGAAATACTTGGCAAAATGAAATGGGGTTTAAGAAGTTTTTATCTAAATTTTACAATCAAACTTCCTTGATTATAGACAAAAAAATAACTCGAAATTCAACTGTTTTTGAATGGAATCCTTTTGCAAAAAAGGATTCGAATTTAATAGGATTAAATACTAATTTTAGAAATAGTTTGTTTTTTAATAAAGGAAAACAAAAAAATTCTATTATATATACCTATTCTTCTAGCTCCTTAAAAAATGTATTAAATTTTGGAAGTCAAGAAAATTACATTAAAAGTCATCAACTACAATATGTGCATTTAGTACAAAAATTTTGGCTGTTTCAAGTACAAACTAGTACGTCAAATTTAAAAAGCGTTTCTGATAATTATGCAACTCGAAATTTTACTATTTCGGGATTAGAAATCAGCCCCAAAGTTTCCTATATTTTTTCTAAAAACGCAAGTTGGGATCTTTTTTATGAAAACAATAGTAAAGAAAATACAATTGGAAATTTAGAAAAATTAAAACAACAACAATTAGGTACGTCATTTAATTGGAATACAGAAAAAGGATTTTCATTAAATGGAATATTTACTTTTATAAACAATGATTTTACTGGAAGTGCTTCTTCTCCTGTTGGCTTTCAGCTGTTAGAAGGGTTACAAAACGGAAAAAATTCTACTTGGCAACTTTTGTTTCAGAAAAATATTACGCAATTTTTAGATGTCTCTATAAATTATAACGGAAGAAAATCAGAAACAAGTAAAACCGTGCATACAGGAACCATTCAGTTGCGTGCGTTTTTCTAAAAAACACCAATTAAAAATAATTGGGTTTTTCTTATTAAAATGAGGTTGTAATTTGCAATCCTAAACCAGTACTTGGTGGAACAAATCGGCAAATACCACCTGCACAAACAAGACCACCACGTTGACGGCCATAATTTAAAGCCACACGTGTACTTCCTTTTTTATATGCAGCTCCAAAATTATAGAAATGGATATCAAATAAATCCGTTTCGCTTATGGTAAGTGTTTTATGATCAAAACCATAATTATACATATCCATAGCAAATAGCGACCAATGTTCGTTGTGATTGTATTCTACAGTTCCAGCCGCCCAATTTTTTCTGTCGTTATCTGCCCACATGTGCTCTAAACCAAAAGTAATCGATTTTGTATCAGATAATTGATACGTTGATTCTGAAAATACGGTATGAGAATTAATAATGTAGGCATTAAATAGACCTTGAATTTGTTTGTTGTTGTAATACTGATTGATATACGTAAATGCCGTTTTAAAATTTTTGGAAACTTTTTTTGTAATTTCAATATTATAATCTGAAAAATATTTCTCATTAGCATTAAATAATTCTGCCTGATAATTTTGGATGTTTTCTCCAGCATTATTTGTGTATCTGTATTTTGCTTTCAAATTAAACCAAGAAGAAACATTTAAATTGATTTTCGTTCCATATTTTCCTCCCAAAGCAGAACCTTTTTTGAAGTCGTAGAAAAAATCAAATTGACCTCCAATTTCTCCAAATTTGTTTATCTGTGTAGATTCATCCATCACGACTTGAAATTGTGACTGATACACATAAATATTAGCTAAGTTAGAATGATGTTGTTTGGTTAAACTAGGAACAAAATTTAAAATTTTGTCGTTATAATTTAAACTTGTACTGGAAAGTGTTGGATAATTATCTAAATTTCTTTGTGCTAATAATTGTATGTTTTCCACGCGTCTTAAATTGGCGTCAAAACCAATCCCTTTTTTAGAATATCCAAAATTCACTAATAAAGCGCTTCCTTCTTTAGCAAAATCTGTGTCCAAAATATTTTGTACAATAATGGCATCACGGCTTTTAAAAACATATTCTGTATTTACATAATAATTTTTATAACCCAATTCAAATCGGTTTGAAAACAAATTAGTAAAAGCACTGAAATTTTGAACATAAACCGGTAATTTTTCATATCTACTAACACCACTAAAACCATATTTAAAATCGAACGCGTCTATGTTTAAAAGTTGACTAACATTAACATCTGTATTAAATCCGAAAACATCCCCATTAGCTACATCAAAGCCAGTTCTTGCCTTTCCGTACAACGCTGTAAAAGAAATTTCTTCAATTGGCGAATACACCACTTTTGCACCACGTAAGGCATTATTTATCCCTAAAGACCTGTCTTCCCAAGTTCTTAGTGCTAAGCCACTTCCAAACTGTACGTAATAATGACCTAAAGTTATATCTAATTTTTTGGATTTAAAATTCACATAATAAGTGGCAAAATTTGTACCCTTATATTTGGGATTAAAATTTAATAATGCCTCATTCATATACGATTCTACTTGCGTTCCAAAAGTAATTTTTTTGTAATTGAAATTTACATTGAAATAATTGTTGGCACGTAATGGCACACTATCCTGATTAATTTCCCTGTTTTTATCATTAGTATACCATTGCCCATTTCTTTCAAAACTTCCGTATACTTTTAATTTCGTTTTGGTTGAATCGGCATTCTGAGCAAAAGAAAAAAGTGCAGATAACAAAAACGTGAAGCTAATTAACTTTTTCATTATTTAAGCGCTTTAATTTGTTCCAATAACTGATTTTCACTTCCTGGCGTATGACCATTTTGTGTGAAAACAATATCTCCATTTTTAACTACTGCAGTAAAAGGTGGGTTTGAAATACCTAAACTTCTTTTAAAATCTTGATTGGTATCCATAAGTATAGTATACTCCCAACCCTTTCCATTTACTAGGGGTTTTACTCTTTTGTTTGTTCTGGCGTCATCAATTGAAACGGCGATAACTTCCACATTGGTTTGTGACTTCCAATCTTCATACACTTCATTTATTGCATCTAATTCTTGAATGCAAGGCGCGCACCAAGTAGCCCAAAAACAATATACATATACTTTATCTTTTTCTATAAAATTTTGAGTCGTAGAAACGGTTGTGCCTTCCAGATTTTTAAGTGTCACACTTGGTAATTTTTTTTGCGAAAACCCTAATGCACAAATAAATAGCATTACATTTAAAACAAGTTTTTTCATCATTTGATAGTTATTTATTAGCAAATAAAAGATATTTCCAGCATTATAAAAAATTTTTTTAAATTTGCATAAGAAGTTTCACGCCAAACTACTAAAAAACAAAAAACTTTATGAGAAAAATTCTGTTTGCAACAATTACTTTTTTAGGGTTAATTAATGTATCATGCATATCAAATGACTGGGAAGATAATTCAGTAAGTTCTGAGGTTATTGAACAACCAATATCTGGAAAATTTTTAAAAAACGTATTAATTGAAGATTATACTGGTACTTGGTGTCAGTATTGCCCTAGGGTTTTACATGGTATTGAACAAGTGCAAAATCAACAACTTCGTGCTTATCCTGTTTCAATTCATAGAAGTTCTGGTTCTTTTACAGATCCTTATAACTTTAATGCTTTGGCACTTGAGCAAATGCTTGACATTTCTGGCTATCCTGCAGCAAAATTAAACAGAAAAATACAATGGAGTAATTCTAGTTCTCCAACAGAAGTAAAAAATCAAATTAAACCAAACGCTGACTTAGGAATTGCTTTACAATCAACAGTTTCTGGTGGTAATATTAATTTAGATGTTAATATTAAATTTGTTTCAAATTTTTCTGATTTAAAACTGGTAGTTTATGTTTTAGAAGATGGTTTAATTTACAATCAGGTAAATGCAACCTCATATTTTGGGGGACAAAATCCAATTGTTAATTTTGAACACAACCATGTTTTAAGAGCTTGTTTAACTGATTTAGTTTACGGAGACACCTTAACTGGGACAAATGTTGGAGCAACAGTTACTAAAAATTTTACAGTTGCCATTCCTGCAAATGTTGCTAATATAGCTAAAATTTATTTCGTAGCATTCGTTTTAGATGCCTCCGGAAAAGCCATAAATGTTAGAGGATCAGCACCAAATACTACCCAAACATTTCAAATAAATCCTTAATTTTTATACTATAAGTTAAAAAAGTTGCTTAAATGTGCCTTTTTCTTTTATTATAAATGAAATTAAATAAAAATAGAATAAATTTGTTTATTCTACTCATTCAGATAATGAAAAATATATATATTTTACTTACTATTTTTGGTTTTTTTACTACTTATGCTCAGTTGAGTAACAAGCATTGGTTACCGCCACTACACTCAAGAGATAACACTTCAATTGAAAATCATTATTTATATCTCTCTACTCCTGAAACTGTTCCTTTTCAAGTAACTGTAACAACTGGAAATGGAACGCCTATTGCTGGTTCGCCATTTACAATTTCACAATCTACACCAGTTGTAGTTACTGTAGGCTCAGGACAACCTACTCAAATGTTTTTAGATATTAGTGATGTTAATATTGTTAAAAATGACAAAGGACTAATATTAGAAGGAACTAAAGACTTTTATGTTAGTTTTAGACTGCGAGCAGCAAATCATGCAGAAACATTAATTTCCAAAGGGAGACCTGGAATTGGAACATCCTTTAGATTAGGAAGTACGCCACAAGGCGGAGAAGTTTTTATTAGAAATTTTGTATCCAGTGTTATGGCAACAGAAAACAATACCGTAATTAATTTATCCGATTTTAATTCTAATGTGGTTTTTGTTTCTGGGACTGGAAATATCACTTCCGACTCTCAAACTTTTACTTTGAACGCAGGAGAGACGATTGTTTTTTCTGGATATACAGATGTTACAGCTAACTGGACTGGATTTATAGGCGCTCTTCTAACCGCAACAAAACCAGTAGCTGTTAGTACGGGAAACGCTACTGGAGGTGTTTCCAATAATGGACAAGATTTTACCTTAGATCAAATTGTATCGTCTTCACAAATTGGAACCGAATATATTTTTATTCAAGGAAACGGTTTACCTGAAATGGAATTACCATTAATTATTGCTGATGAAGACAATACTCAAATTTTTGTTAATGGAAATACCACAGCAGCAACGACTTTAAATGCTGGTGATTATTTCTTAGTGCCCAATTCAGAATATCAAGGAACTACTAATAAAAACATATACGTAAAATCATCCAAGCCGGTTTTTGCCTATCAATTGATTGGTGGCGCTGCATCTTTTCCTACTTCTGGATTGAATTTTATTCCACCGCTTAGTTGCTTTTTTCAAGAATCTGTTTATTTACCAGCTATTGATGAAATTGGGGCATCTAATTATAATGCTGACTTAATGATATTAACTTATTCAAATGCCACAATAACTATCAACGGAAATCCAATAAACACCTCTCAATCACAAGCTGTTCTTGGTAATACTGATTGGGTTACTTATAGAATTTCTGGCTATTCGGGTAATGTAAATGTGGTCTCCACAGGGCCATTAGCAGTAGGTGTTTTTGGAGCAAGTGGTGCTGCAGGATATGCAGGATATTACTCAGGATTTGGTAGTGCTCCCCAAGATACTCCAGTTTCTGTTTGCTCGTCTACTTCAACAAATTTATTTGACGCTATTAATGGAAATCCCGGTGCGGGTGGTACCTGGACAATTCCTGCAGGAGGCGCTGCTCTGGCTGGAGATGTATTCAATCCTGCTGTAAATATAGCGGGTGAATATGTTTATTCATTCACAAAAACATGTAATACGGCATTAACTTTTTTAAGTGTTAAAGTGAATGTTACCATAGAACAAGCAAATAACGCAGGTACAAATACGACAAAAAACACCTGTAAAAATCAATCGCCATTTGATTTATTTCTTTTATTAGGATCAGGCGTTACGTCTGGTGGACTATGGTCTTTAAATGGTGTAAATAGACCAAATAGTACTTTTAATCCAGCAGTTGATTTAAGCGGAACGTATACCTATACGATTCCTGCTAGCGGCGTTTGTCCTGCATTA
>Ga0164295_10003208_pt1 | contig 13179 bp, 10 predicted proteins | sample GEODES006metaG_FD_111798 | JGI IMG/M metagenome (GOLD analysis project Ga0164295, IMG submission 111798) | Oligotrophic lake water microbial communities from Sparkling Lake, Wisconsin, USA - GEODES006 metaG | ecosystem: Environmental > Aquatic > Freshwater > Lake | place: USA: Sparkling Lake...
CCGTGTAATCCTGCCCCGCAGTCGCCGACCCGTTGGCAGTCGCATACCCCACCGTCACCGTGCTCACCGACGCCTGAGACAAACTCACCGTCAACGTTACGGCCGTAGTCCCCGAGTTACCCTCGGGCACTGACACGCTCACCGGACTGATCGACACCACCGGGTTACTGGTGAACAGGCCCTCGAGGTTGAGGCGGCCGCCGGTAACCGTGATACCGGCCAGCGAGGTGGTCGGTGTGGCATTGCCCAGGATCGCAGTGCGGAGGCCGGCCGCCGTCGCAGTCGGGTTTTGTGACGCGTAGAGCGCCAACGCCCCGGTCACATGCGGTGTGGCCATCGAGGTGCCGCTGTAGTTCGCGTAGGAGTTGTCCGGCACGGTGCTGATAACCCCGGAACCCGGCGCCCCGATGTCAACGGTGCTGGCTCCGTAGCTCGAGAAATACGACAGCGCGCCCGAGGACGTGATCGAGGCCACGGCGATCACGGATTCATACGATGCCGCCGTTTCGGTAGACGACGCAACCAGCGAACTGTAGTTACTCGGGTACGAGCCGAACGTGTCATTGTTGCTGCTGGAGTTGCCGGCCGCCGCAACGAACAAGATGTCCGCTTTAGCGGCCCGGATGATCGCGCTGTGCAGTGCGGTGCTATAGCCGCCGCCGCCCCAGGAATTGCTCGCGGCCACCAGGTTGATGTTGTACCGGTTCTTGAGGTCCACTAGGTAATCGAGCGCGGCCACCGCATCGGAGGTGAATCCGCCGTACGGACCCAGGAACTTGGCGGGAATGATCTTGACGTTCCAGCAGACGCCCGCCACACCCGTCCCATTGCCGCCGACGGCCCCGATGGTACCCGCCACATGTGTCCCGTGGTCGTCTTCGGCACCGTCATAGACGGTGTTGTCGTCGTAGTAGAAATCCCAGCCGTTGATGTCATCGGTGTAGCCGTTGTTGTCATTGTCGATGCCATCGCCGGCCACCTCACCGGGATTCACCCAGATGTTGGGCGCCAGGTCAGGGTGGGTGATCTGGATACCCTCGTCGATCACCCCGACCACGACGGTGGACGAGCCCGTAACGCCGGCGGCCCAGGCTGCCTCGGCCCCGCATCCGTATTGATTGGTGGTGCCGTCCGGGCCGAACGCCGTCGGGCTGTCGTCGCTATTCATGCCCCACAGCGAGCCGGCGGTGTAGTACGGGTCATTAGACGTGGCATGGAGCGACAGCCGGTAGTTGGGTTCCACCAAGGCCACGCCCGGCAACCTTGAGAGGATCTGGATCGCCGCGACGGTGCCGCCCGGAACCTTCAAGCGATAGACCACTCCGTCTTGGGTCTGGAGCATCTCCTCCGTGCCGATGAGGTCAATCACCGACGCTCCGAGGATCGCCATCCCCAACCCCCGGCCGAAGGCGGTCACTCCCGGTTCCCAGACCACGAGGACTTCGTCCTTCGCGAACGGCAGCGTCGCCGGTACTTCCGGTGCCGCGACTGCCATGGCGGCCAAGGTCCGTGTCACCCCTCGGCGGGGTCGTCCGATCTGGCCGCTGGTTGTCCGTGCCGCGAGCCAGCCGAGCGGAGACTCGAGATCCGACCCGCGCACGCCGTCGGCGACGGAATCGACCGAAACCACAGGCGAAACGTGGGCCGAAGTCATCACCGGCGGGTCCGCCGGGGGTAACGCCGCGGGCAGCGCCGTGGGTACCGAAACCGGCTTGGCCACCGGCGGCGCAGTCACGGCGGGGTTCCGGACAGGACGGGCGGCGGCAACAGCGACGGACACTGGAGGCGTTCCGACCGAGGCGGGTGCCAGCCGAACAAACGTCGATGCGCCAGGCGCCGACCGGGCCACCGGTCGAATGCCCTTGTTCAGTGAGCTTTTCGAGGATACGCCACGAGTGAGTCGCCCCTCTCGAGCCCGTTGCCCGGGGGCGGCGGGGCCGTGCTGCCCGGCGTCAGCCGCTTCGACCGAATCGGCAGAGTCAGCCGGCGAGGCCCACGCCACACCGGCTCCCCCGGATGCCAGGCCGATCATGACGGCGACAGCCGCCATTCCCACCGAACCGACAAACCCCGGACCGCGCATTCGAGGGTGGCCCCCGATCATCCATTGACAGGCAAACCATACGCCTGTCGGGACCCGAAGCAACTGCTTAAGCCCCATTCAGCGGCCAGTTTTTGACCTTCTCCGGCGGTGTCGGTCGCTCAGGCTTTCAGCGCCGACAACGCGTCGGTCCATACCTTCTGAACGCGGGCCTCGCCGGGTTGGTTCATCTCGGCGAAACGGACCACGCCCGAGCGGTCGATCACGAAGGTGCCGCGGTTGGCGAAGCCGGCCTCGTCGTTGAACACCCCGTAGGCCTGGGCCACCGCACCGTGCGGCCAGAAATCCGACAGCACCGGGAAGGTGAACCCGCTCTCGGTGGCCCAGATCTTGTGCGTCGGAGGCGGACCGACCGAGACGGCCAACGTGGCCGTGTCGTCGTTGTCGTAGTCGGGCAGGTTGTCCCGCACCTCATCGAGCTCGCCCTGACAGATGCCAGTGAACGCCAATGGGAAGAACACCAGAAGCACGTTCTTCTTGCCCAGGAAGTCACTGAGTGTGACCGGCTGGCCGTCCTGATCCTTGAGGGTGAAGTTCGGAGCCTTGGTACCGACTGCCAGTGTCATGAATGTCTCCCAGCTGCTTTCGATTTCGGTTGCACTAGCCGACTGCCACTCCAGTCACCCAGGTTTGCGGACGACGTCTGCATCAGCCCGGCAGTGGGCGCCGCCTCGGCGATATCTGCCGGCTGTACGTGGCCCGGTTTACCCGTCTTTGGTGTCAGCACCCAGATGACGCCATCTTCGGCCAGCGGAACGATAGCGTCCATCAACCGGTCAACCAGATCGCCGTCACCTTCGCGCCACCACAGCAGAACCACGTCGATGACCTCGTCGGCATCCTCATCAAGGAGTTCGGTGCCGCAGGCGTCCTCGACGTCGGCCCGCAGGTCGTCGTCGGAGTCTTCGTCCCAACCCAACTCCTGGACGATCTGATCATGTTGGATACCCAACCTCTGGGCAGAACTGCGCCCGCTGTCACCCCCGGTGACCACCGTGGGAACCTCCTTCATCTCTTCGCCGGCTGTGTTTTGCCATATCGTCGCACGCCGCGTCTCAGTACGTCGCGTCGCAAAGGCTTAACGCCGCAGACCTCGCGTCATTGAGCTCACCGATGATCTGGTTGAACTCGCTCGGCGATGCCTGGTTGTTGATCGCATCAGCCGCAGCCTGGGCGCCGCCGACCCACGCGGCGAATGCATCCTGGAGTTCCTGAGGCATGACATCGCTGATGCTGCCGGTCACTGCCTCCGCGCTCTGGTTCAGCCCGTCAACGGCCGGACCCTCGGTGGCCGCGACATCGCCGTCTTTCTCGTTGAACGCGCTGACATAGGCGTTGACCGCATCGATGGCATCGGCACTGGTGGTCGACAACGTGTCGCAGCTGGAGCGCACCGCAGCGGTGGTCAGCGAGGCCTGCCGCTCGGATTCGCGGGCGCTGCTACTGGCCACTGACTGCGATGAGGACACCGACATCGAGGTGCGGTAGGCCGGGGCATCGGAGGCATTGACCATCGGGTCGCCACCGGTGACGGCGGTGCACCCCGCCACCGGTATGACGAGCACCGCGGTGCCAGCGACCCATAGTGCGGCAATGCGACACCGGCGCCCAGATCCGATCAGCACAGACGCAGACGTTACCGCCTGACCGGCCCAGTTGGCGTGTGGCATGAATTTCACGTGCCGTGTGGGACCACTCTGCATCGCGAGTGCAGCGGGTGCGGCACCATAGGACAGGCATTCCCTGCATCGGCTACCGAGGAGCGGACGTTGACGGCCCAGTTCAAACGCTACGACCGGAGTCAAAGCTCAGGGACCCCGAACAAATCCGATCGGGTTCGGGTCATCCGCGACGGCGTGGCCTCGTATCTGCCCGATATCGACGCCGACGAGACCTCGGAGTGGCTGGAATCGTTCGACGACCTGCTGACGCGGTCCGGGCCGGCCCGGGCCCGTTATCTGATGCTGCGCCTGCTCGAGAGGGCCGGCGAACAGCGGGTGGCCATCCCAGCGTTGACTTCGACCGACTACGTCAACACCATTCCCACCGAGTTGGAGCCCTGGTTCCCCGGCGACGAAGGGGTCGAGCGCCGCTACCGCCGCTGGATCAGGTGGAACGCCGCGATCATGGTTCACCGCGCCCAGCGTCCCGGCGTCGGTGTCGGCGGACATATCTCCACCTATGCCTCATCGGCGTCGCTCTACGAGGTGGGCTTCAACCACTTCTTCCGGGGTAAATCGCATCCCGGCGGCGGTGACCAGATATTCGTCCAGGGCCACGCCTCCCCCGGCATCTATGCCCGCGCCTTCCTGGAGGGCCGCCTATCCGCGGACCAGATGGACGGATTCCGTCAGGAGCACAGCCACCCGGGTGGCGGGCTGCCGTCCTACCCGCACCCCCGGCTGATGCCCGACTTCTGGGAGTTCCCCACGGTATCGATGGGCCTCGGCCCGATGAACGCGATCTATCAGGCCCGGTTCAACCACTACCTCCACGATCGCGGTATCAAGGACACCTCCGATCAGCATGTCTGGGCGTTCCTCGGCGACGGCGAGACAGATGAACCGGAGAGCCGCGGACTGGCCCATGTCGCCGCGCTGGAGGGACTGGACAACCTGACCTTCGTCATCAACTGCAACCTGCAACGACTCGATGGTCCGGTGCGCGGCAACGGCAAAATCGTCCAGGAGTTGGAATCCTTCTTCCGCGGTGCCGGCTGGAACGTCATCAAGGTCGTGTGGGGCCGCGAGTGGGATGCGCTGTTGCATGCCGACAAGGACGGCGCACTGGTGAATTTGATGAATACGACGCCCGATGGCGATTTCCAAACCTACAAGGCCAACGACGGAACCTATGTTCGGGAGCACTTCTTCGGCCGCGACCCGCGCACCAAGTCACTTGTCAAAGACATGACCGACGCGGAGATCTGGAACCTCAAGCGCGGCGGCCACGACTACCGCAAGGTCTACGCCGCCTACCGGGCGGCAATGGAGCACAAGGGCCAGCCCACGGTGATCCTGGCCAAGACCATCAAGGGCTACACTCTCGGCTCGCACTTCCAGGGGCGCAATGCTACGCATCAGATGAAAAAGCTTGCGCTGCAAGACCTTAAGGACTTCCGCGATGCGATGAAGATCCCGCTCAGCGACGCGCAACTGGAGGAGAACCCGTATCTCCCGCCGTACTACCACCCCGGTTCGGAGTCGCCGGAGATCCGCTATCTGTTGGATCGGCGCACCTCGCTTGGCGGTTTCCTACCGGAGCGCCGGACCAAGTCCAAGGCGCTGACGCTGCCGCCCCGCGATATCTACAAGCCGCTCAAGTCAGGCTCGGGCGCCCAGGATGTAGCCACCACCATGGCCACCGTGCGCGTGTTCAAGGAACTGCTGCGCGACTCCAACATCGGACCCCGCATCGTGCCGATCATCCCCGACGAGGCCCGCACCTTCGGTATGGACTCGTGGTTCCCGAGCTTGAAAATCTATAACCGCAACGGCCAGCTCTACACCGCGGTCGACGCCCAGCTGATGCTGGCCTACAAGGAGAGCGAGAAGGGCCAGATCCTTCACGAGGGCATCAACGAGGCGGGCTCGACTGCGTCATTCACCGCCGTCGGAACGTCGTACGCGACACACAACGAGCCGATGATCCCGGTCTACATCTTCTACTCGATGTTCGGTTTCCAACGCACCGGCGACAGCTTCTGGGCCGCCGCCGATCAGATGGCCCGTGGCTTCGTGCTGGGCGCGACAGCCGGGCGCACCACACTGACCGGCGAAGGATTGCAGCACGCCGATGGCCACTCCCTGCTGCTGGCATCGACCAATCCGGCTGTGGTCGCCTATGACCCGGCCTTCGCCTACGAAATCGCCCACATCGTGGAAAGCGGGCTGTCGCGCATGTTCGGGGAGAACCCGGAGAACGTGTACTTCTACATCACGATCTACAACGAGCCGTATCCGCAACCGGCCGAGCCCGAACACCTCGAAGTCGAGAACCTCCTGCGCGGGATGTACCGCTACCGAAAAGCGACCGAGAAGCGCAGCAGCGCGGCACAGATCCTGGCCTCCGGGGTCTCGATGCCCGCGGCGCTGAGGGCCGCCGACCTGCTGGCGCAACGGTGGGACGTGGCCGCCGACGTGTGGTCGGTGACCAGCTGGAACGAGTTGCACCGGGACGGACTGGCGGTCGAGAAAGCCATGCTGCGTCACCCGGAGCGCGCGGCGGCAGTTCCTGTCGTCACGCAGTTACTGAGCAAGACTGCGGGCCCGGTGGTCGCGGTATCGGACTGGATAAGGGCCGTGCCCGAACAGATCCGGCCGTGGGTGCCGAACACCTACGTGACCCTGGGCACCGATGGGTTCGGATTCTCCGACACCCGCCCGGCAGCTCGGCGCTACTTCAACACCGATGCCGAGTCGGTGGTGGTCGCGGTGCTCGAGGCCCTGGCCCGGGACGGCGATATCGACCCGTCGGTGGCGGTCGCGGCGGCGCGTGAGTATCGGATCGACGACGTGATGGCGGCGCCCGCGCAGACCTCGGACCCCGGAGTGGCTTAGGCCACGACCATCGGTGTACGAGTGGCGTAGGTAGGCCACGACCCGGTTCGTCAGTCTTTTTGGTGGTTACAGCTAAAAAATGGCGTAGCTTTTAGAGGTGCCCGACAATCTCCAATCTGAGCGGCCCCGCTCACCGATGGAACTGCTCAGCGACGTTCCCGAGCCGACACTGCGCCGGCTCAAGCAGTACTCGGGCCGACTGGCCACCCAGGCGGTACACGTCATGGGTGAACGGCTGCCGTTCTTCGGCGATCTGGAAGCATCCCAGCGAGCCAGTGTGCAGCTGGTCGTGCAGGCTTCCGTGGTCAACTTCGTGGAATGGATGCGCGACCCGTCCAGCGAGGTGGGCTACACCGCCCAGGCCTTCGAATTAGTACCCCAAGACCTGACCCGCAAGATCGCGCTGGCCCAGACCGTCGACATGGTCCGGGTCACGATGGAGTTCTTCGAGGAGGTGGTCCCACTTCTGGCCCGCACCGAGGAGCAGTTGACAGCTCTGACGGTCGGCATCCTGCGCTACAGCCGCGATCTGGCCTTCGCGGCCGCCACCGCCTACGCAGACGCCGCCGAGGCGCGCGGCTCCTGGGATAGCCGGATGGAGGCCAGCGTGGTCGATGCGGTGGTCCGCGGCGACAGCGGCCCGGAGCTGCTGTCGCGTGCGGCGGCGCTGAACTGGGACACCACCGCGCCCACGACCGTGGTGGTCGGCACACCGCCTTCAGGGCGCGAAGACCTGGCCAGCGAGGACATCCGAGAGATCGCGCAGCGGCACGACCGTGCGGCGCTGGCCGACGTGCACGGCACCTGGCTGATCGCGATCATCTCCGGTCCGCTGACACCGACCGACCGGTTCTTCAACGACCTGCTCACCGCTTTTTCCCCGGGCCCGGTCGTGATCGGGCCCACGGCCCCGATGCTCACCGCGGCCTATCACAGCGCCGGCGAGGCGATTTCCGGAATGAACGCGGTAGTCGGCTGGAATGGGGCACCGCGGCCGGTTCCGGCCCGCGAACTGCTGCCCGAGCGCGCGCTGATGGGTGACGCATCAGCCGTGGCGGCCCTGTACAACGAGGTCATGCGACCGCTGGCCGAAGCGGGTCCGGTGCTCGCCGAGACGCTGGACGCCTATATCGACAGCGGCGGCGCAATCGAGGCCTGCGCGCGAAAATTGTTCGTTCATCCAAACACGGTGCGCTACCGCCTCAAGCGGATCGCCGACTTCACCGGACGCGATCCCACTGTGCCCAGAGACGCCTACATCCTGAGAGTTGCCACCACTGTCGGTCGGCTCGATTACCCGACACCGCAGCAGCCTGCCGCCCAGAACAGAGCAAACACCTGGGTGACACAGCTCACCCCGCCCCTGGTCGGGTCTGGCCATCACAGCTCTGACGAGAGCTAGATCGCAGGACGGTCTCGATAACATCGCATCCCCGGGGTGATTTGTAGGTATCCCACAAAAACCTAAGACAAGGTTCATAATCCTTTACACCCCGCAAAACGGCAATCACAGTGTTCTCTTAGAGATGTGATCGCGCTGCTCGCGCCCGGACAGGGCTCCCAGACTCCCGGCATGCTTGCCGAGTGGCTGAACCTCCCCGGCGCAGCCGACCGCATCGACCGTTGGTCGCAGATCAGCGGCCTCGATCTGGCCCGGCTCGGCACCACCGCGACCGCCGAGGAGATCACCGATACTGCGATCACCCAGCCGTTGGTGGTAGCGGCCACGCTCCTGGCCCATTCCTTGCTGGCCGAGCGCGGTCTTCCCGCCGCCGCCGACACCGTCATCGCAGGTCATTCGGTCGGTGAGATCGCCGCCTACGCCATGGCCGGGGTGATCTCCGAGGACGACGCGATCAAGCTCGCTGCGGTGCGCGGCGCCGAAATGGCCAAGGCCTGTGCCGCCGAATCCACCGGCATGTCCGCTGTGCTGGGCGGCGACGAGGACGAGGTGCTCGCGAGGCTCGAAGCGCTCGAGTTGATCCCCGCCAACCGCAACGCCGCAGGCCAGATCGTGGCTGCCGGTGCGGTCACCGCGTTGGAGAAGCTGGCCGAAGACCCTCCTGCCAGCGCCCGGGTGCGCCAGCTGGCCACCGCTGGCGCGTTCCATACCCACTACATGGCCTCGGCGCAGGACGGCTACGCAACCGCAGCCGCCGAGGTCGCCGCGCATGATCCGGCCACCACCCTGCTGTCCAATTTCGACGGCCGGCCGCTGACTTCGGCAGCCGACGCCATGGAAAAGCTCGTCGCGCAGTTGACCCGGCCGGTGCGCTGGGACCTGTGCAACGACACCATCCGAGCGCTCAACATCACGGCGATCATCGAGTTCCCCCCCGCGGGCGCTCTGACCGGTATCGCCAAAAGAGAACTTCGGGGCGTCCCAACGCACGCCGTCAAGACACCCGCAGATCTGGACGGATTGTCCGGGCTCTGACCCGCCGGCACCGATCAGGACAACCACATAAAGAAGCACTATCACCGATTTATCAAGTAACACAACCGATTACCCAGCAACACAACACACGAAGGGAGCCACACTGTGGCCGCCAATCAGGATGAAATCATCGCCGGTCTCGCCGAGATCATCGAAGAGGTCACCGGCATCGAGCCGTCCGAGGTCACCATGGAGAAGTCGTTCGTTGACGACCTCGACATCGACTCGCTGTCAATGGTTGAGATCGCGGTTCAGACCGAGGATAAGTACGGCGTGAAGATTCCCGACGAGGATCTGGCCGGCCTGCGCACCGTCGGAGACGTCGTGGCCTACATCCAGAAGCTTGAGCAGGAGAACCCCGAGGCCGCGGCCGCACTGCGCGACAAGTTCGGTTCAGACAAGTGACCAGGCCTTCCACTGCTAACGGCGGCTTCCCGAATGTCGTGGTGACTGCCGTCGAGGCGACCACGGCGCTCGGTGCTGACATCGACAGCACGTGGAAGGCCCTCTTGGCCGGCGAGAGCGGAATCCGGGTCCTCGAGGACGACTTCATCACCAAATGGGACCTACCGGTACGGATCGGCGGGCATCTCGTCGATCCGGTCGACGACCACATGGGCCGTCTGGACCTGCGACGCATGTCGTATGTCCAGCGGCTGTCGAAGTACCTCGGCATGAAGATGTGGGAGTCGGCCGGCAAGCCGGAGGTCGACTTGGACCGCTTCGCGGTCGTGATCGGAACCGGCCTGGGTGGCGGCGAGAAGATCGTCGAAACCTATGACCTGATGAACGAGGGCGGTATCCGCAAGGTGTCGCCGCTGGCCGTTCAAATGATCATGCCGAACGGTGCGGCCGCAGTCCTCGGTCTCGAACTGGGCGCCCGCGCCGGGGTCATCACCCCGGTGTCGGCCTGCTCATCGGGGTCGGAGGCAATCGCCCACGCCTGGCGACACATCGTCATGGGTGACGCCGACATTGTGGTCTGCGGTGGCGTCGAAGGAACGATCGAGGCGCTGCCGATCGCGGCGTTCTCAATGATGCGTGCGATGTCGACCCGCAACGAGGATCCGACCGCCGCGTCTCGTCCGTTCGACCGCGACCGCGACGGGTTCGTCTTCGGTGAGGCCGGAGCGATGATGATCATCGAGACCGAGGAGCATGCCAAGGCCCGCGGCGCCACACCGTTGGCCCGACTGCTGGGTGCGGGCATCACCTCGGACGCCTTCCACATGGTGGCTCCGGCGTCGGACGGTCTGCGGGCCGGTGGCGCCATGAAGCGGTCGATGGCGACGGCGGGACTTTCGCCTGCGGACATCGATCACGTCAACGCCCACGCGACGTCAACCTCGATCGGCGACGTGGCGGAAGCCAACGCCATCCGGGTCGCCGGTGTGGAGCACGCCCCGGTCTACGCGCCGAAGTCAGCGCTGGGTCACTCGATCGGAGCGGTGGGTGCGCTGGAGTCGATTCTGACGGTGCTCGCCCTGCGTGACGGCGTCATCCCGCCCACGCTGAACTACGAGACGCCCGATCCTGAGATCGACCTGGATGTCGTCGCGGGCGAACCGCGCTACGGCGACTACAAGTACGCGATCAACAACTCGTTCGGATTCGGCGGGCACAACGTCGCACTCGCCTTCGGGCGCTACTAGACCGTCGGGCAGTACCGAGAAGGGAACGAGCCGGGCAATGGCACCGCTAACTACGGGCAACGGTCTCCCCGACGTGGTCGTGACTGGCGTAGCCATGACGACCGCGTTGGCGGTTGACGTTGAGAACACCTGGAAGAAGCTGCTCGACGGACAAAGCGGAATCCGTACGCTCGACGACCCGTTCGTCGAGGAATACAACCTGCCGGTGCGTATCGGCGGACACCTGCTGGAGGACTTCGAGTCCGATCTGGATCGGGTGGAGAAGCGCCGACTGTCGTATCTGCAGAAGATGTCGACCGTGCTGGGCCGGCGGGTCTGGCAAAACGCCGGATCACCCGAGGTCGACACCCAGCGCCTGATGGTGTCGATCGGAACCGGTTTGGGTTCTTCCGAGGAGTTGGTGTTCGCCTATGACGGCCTGCGATCCAGGGGGTTGCGGGCCGTCTCACCGTTGGTCGTGCAGATGTTCATGCCCAACGGCCCGGCCGCGGTCGTAGGGCTTAACCTGGGCGCCAAAGCTGGCGTGTGTACACCTATTTCGGCATGCGCGTCGGGTTCGGAGGCGATCGCCAACGCATGGCGCAATATCGTCTACGGCGAGGCCGATATCGCGGTGTGCGGTGGCGTGGAAACCAAGATCGAGGCGGTACCAATCGCCGCATTCGCTCAGATGCGCATCGTGCTGTCCAATACCAACGACGATCCGGCCGGTGCCTGTCGTCCGTTCGACCGGGACCGCAACGGCTTCGTATTCGGCGAAGGTGCCGCGCTGATGGTCATCGAAACCGAGGAGCACGCCAAGGCTCGCGGCGCCACTATCCTGGCCCGCATCATGGGAGCATCGGTCACCTAGGACGGCCACCACATCGTGGCGCCGGATCCCGATGGCGTACAGGCCGGCCAGGCGATGACCCGGGCAATTCAGCTCGCCGGCCTGCAACCCAGCGACATCGACCACATCAACGCCCATGCAACCGGAACCAATGTCGGTGATGTCGCCGAGGGCAGGGCGATCAACAACGCAATGGGCAGCCATCGGCCCGCGGTCTACGCGCCCAAGTCGGCACTGGGCCACTCGGTGGGAGCCGTCGGCGCCGTGGAAGCCATTCTCACCGTGCTCGCACTGCGCGACGGCGTGGTACCGGCGACACGCAACCTGCACAACCTCGATCCGGAGATCGACTTAGACGTGGTGGCCGGGGAACCCCGGTCGGGTAACTACCAGTACGCGATCAACAACTCGTTCGGATTCGGTGGACACAACGTCGCCATCGCCTTCGGGAAGTACTGAAAACCGAAGAACGAAAAGGCACCCCGCCGATATCCGACGCGCACAAGGAGGTATAGATGACGATCATGGCCCCTGAGGCGGTCGGCGAATCGCTCGACCCGCGTGACCCGTTACTGCGGCTGCGAGCCTTCTTCGACGACGACAGTATCGAACTGCTGCATGAGCGCGACCAATCCGGCATCCTGGCCGCGGCCGGTACTGTCAACGGCCTGCGCACCATTGCGTTCTGCACCGACGGAACCGTCATGGGCGGTGCCATGGGCGTGGACGGCTGCCGCCAGATCGTCAACGCCTACGACCTCGCAATCGAGGAGCAGAGCCCGATCGTCGGAATCTGGCACTCCGGTGGCGCCCGACTCGCCGAAGGTGTCAAGGCACTGCACGCGGTCGGCCTGGTGTTCGAGGCGATGATCCGGGCCTCCGGCTATATCCCGCAGATCTCGCTGGTGGTCGGCTTCGCCGCCGGCGGTGCGGCCTACGGGCCCGCGCTGACCGATGTGGTCGTGATGGCACCGGAGGGCCGGGTGTTCGTCACCGGGCCCGATGTTGTTCGCAGCGTGACCGGCGAGGATGTCGACATGGCCTCCCTCGGCGGGCCGGACACCCACCACCGTAAGTCCGGGGTGTGCCACATCGTCGCCGACGACGAACCCGACGCCTATGCCCGCGGGCGCCGGTTGATCGGATTGTTCTGCCAGCAGGGTATTTTCGACCGCGCCAAGGCCGAGGCCGGCGACGTCGATCTGCACGCCCTGCTGCCGGACTCGCCGCGGCGAGCCTATGACGTACATCCACTCGTTGAGGCCCTGCTGGACGCCGACGAACCGTTCGAGGAGTTCCAGTCCAAGTGGGCTCCGTCGATGGTGGTCGGTTTGGGCCGGCTGTCCGGGCGCACTGTCGGCGTACTGGCGAACAATCCCCTGCGTCTTGGCGGCTGCCTGAACTCCGAGAGTGCCGAAAAGGCCGCGCGTTTCGTGCGACTGTGCGATGCGTTCGGGATTCCGCTGGTGGTGATCGTCGATGTGCCCGGTTATCTGCCCGGTGTCGATCAAGAGTGGGGCGGTGTGGTGCGCCGCGGTGCGAAACTGCTGCACGCCTTCGGTGAGGCCTCGGTTCCCCGGGTGACACTGGTGACCCGC
>Ga0164295_10003210_pt1 | contig 13177 bp, 13 predicted proteins | sample GEODES006metaG_FD_111798 | JGI IMG/M metagenome (GOLD analysis project Ga0164295, IMG submission 111798) | Oligotrophic lake water microbial communities from Sparkling Lake, Wisconsin, USA - GEODES006 metaG | ecosystem: Environmental > Aquatic > Freshwater > Lake | place: USA: Sparkling Lake...
AACAAAAGACGTCAATCTTCGTCAGGTTGTCTGTCAGGTTGTCAGTCAGACGATTTTGAACGATTTCTGACTAACAGGGTTTAGATCTTGATGTAAATGGCAGGAGTGAGAGTGTTGCGATCAGTCAAATAATCGCTGCTAAGCTTTGCCGAGCCACTTGGTCTGACTTCTCTGCGATTTCTTATTCGTACTTACTAACATTCGCTCCCTTATCAAATACTCCTCAGTCACCCTCTCCTCCTTGCAGTCAGTATGATCCCACAAAGAAGTTGGAGACGCCTTGCAACTACGAGCTAGTGAATACAACCAGGTACCAGATCCGCGTTTACGGTCTACCAGGCGAGTCGTGGTCGACAGCATCCGTTCAAGCTTCATCGTGGGGCGCTGCCACTGGTCTTGGCTTCCAGGCTAACTTCGCCTACATTGAGGGCGCCAACAACCACAGGGTGAAGATCCCAATGACGGCACCTGTCGCAACAAGAAATCCAGGAGGCGATGAAAAAAACTGGCTCGTGTCCTTCTTCACTCCTCAGAGTATCTATTCAACTGGAGCTGAGGCTCCTCAGCCCACCGCTTCAAATGTCAACATCGAGGAGATGCCTCTCTCCACGTTTGCCGTTGTTGAGTTCGGAGGAGAGGCAACTGAAGCCGACTACAAGATCGCAAATGCTCTTCTAAAGGATGCACTGACCCAAGATGGCGTCACTGTTGCCAACTCAACAGACATATGGAGCGAGGTCTGGTGCGGATACGATGCGCCAAATGATCTATTTCACCGACACAACGAAGCATGGATCAAAATTATTCTCTCTTAAATTAAACAGTAACGTTGTAAGCTAATATTACTAGACACTTTCCTAATACAAGGCCTCTCATCTCTTTTTTCCGAGAACTGCTTCTGTGAGGTCTGAAACATCAACTCTTGCATCTGCTCCAGCCCTATCTGCCAATCGATTTGGGAGAAAAATGACGCGGCGGCTAAACCCAGCCACGAGCTGCTCTCCGTCTTCTCCCATCAAATCCACATAGCCTTTTGAACTCGCTCTTCCAGCACCACCACTACTCATACTGCTGCCTCCTCTAGTGGATTCCTTCAGTTTGATTACCTTTAACAGATTCAAGAATTCGCGATCACTAATTGGATCGCCGTGTTTGGTCAATATCATATGCAAATCTGCCACGGAAATACTCGTGCCAGCTTCGTCAAAGCGCGAAATATAGTCCGCCTCGCTTTCTCCAGATCGCTGAATGTTACCCTCGTTTCGATAAATCTCGTTAAATGACGCCAAGGCCTCCTTTACAGCTGGAGCTCGCATTTGTGGCTGATGCTCGCGCGGCTCGATTTGAGTGCTAATGAGTTTAATAAATTGAGGAAAGGTTAATGCGCTGCCGAAAGACCGTTCGACCTGTCTGCGCAGCGCTGCTGACTCTGCGCGTGTTAAAGCGTGTCCAAGAGAAACTAGTGCGCTTACTAGCTCGTCGCCTGTTAGTCGTCCGTCGCGATCCGTGTCATAAAAAACAAAAACCTCTCTATATTCGTCAATGTCAGCAACTACATCCTCACGAGGGCTAGCGCGAGTTACAACGGTGGTTGCACTTCTTCTGCTTCCTCCAGCTTCTTCGTCTTCTTCTTCTTCTACTCCTGCACGTCCATTTCCTAGACGTCCGACTAGTCCACCACTTCGAGCCGAAGGGGTCTTCGAATTATTAACACCCCCCCCTCCAAGTTTAAAAAACGACTGGAACGACATTTTTAAATAATAATGCCAGCAGACTGCGAATCGTGTAGAATCACTGGCGCTGCTACTTTTTCGACAGTCTCAATTTACCTAGGAATCCAAGTTCTTCAACTTGAACGGTCAGCTCATACACGACTTCATAGAACAATGCTTGCAGCCATGAGCGCTGGATTTGCAGCTGCAGCTGTTGCTAGATGGAATGCATAATATGGGTAACTTGGCCATAATAAATGCTTTACGTCCGTTTGTTCTTCCGACAAGAATGGACAAATTACGGACACAATTATCGTTCCGTGTGCTAGATACAATTCTTGTTCTAGACAATTTGGATAAGGAAATGAACGTACACGCTTGCTTACGAACAGCAGAGTCTCTAGGCTTGCAGTACGTGTATATCATCTCTTCTTCATCAAACAAAGCCCTTCTAGATACGAGATCGGTTACCAAAGGGGCACAAAAGTGGTTATCACTTTGCCATTTTAATGATACAAACGAGTGCATATCTTTATTAAGACGAGACAATTATCTAATTGCAGCTAGTGACATTGGGAGTATCTCTGTAGATGTCGAGACTGCTGCTGCACGAACGTTAACTATGCGAAACGGAAATGAAAGCGATTTTTTTAGACAGCGAGTTGCAGTTGTAATGGGCAATGAAATGCAAGGGTGTTCTCCATCAATTTTAAATGCTGCAGATACGTTATTCTTTATCCCACAAGCTGGATTCTCGCAAAGCCTCAATGTGTCTGTTGCTACAGCGATATCTTTAAGCTACTTCTTACATCGAACGAAAGACTATGCGCAATTATCACTTCATGCGCATAAAACACGAGTATCTACAACAGGAAATACGACCCCCGTCTACACTCGATCTGAGTCTCTATCTCCTCCTTTCGTTGAGCCGTTATGCGATGCCGCAATTGACGAAGTCTTGGCTCGAGTTCTACTTTCTAGCGTTCCTGCTGCATCTGCTATTCTTAAGAGGGCTGGAGTTTCTGAGCCAGAGTTAAAATAATCATGTCAATTTATTGCAAATCAATTAACTACCTCTAATCCAACACGAACGTCTAGACCTTTCAAGTCACTGGCGGAGATTGGAATCATAATCTCCCCCTCGGCGATCAATGCTGTGCTCTTCATAAACACTGTGCCTGTTAGAGGGTCACTGCTCGTTGCAGCAAAGATGGAATCTGAGATAAACTTTCCCGAAAATTGCTCGCCTCCTGGAGAAAAGGTGTAGGTTCCTCGACCGTCCCGTTTTCCGTCCTTTATTGTACCTTCATAGGCTGATCCATCAGAATATACAATCTCTCCTTTGCCATCCATCACGTCATTTACCCAGTTACCCTTATAAATATAAACGCCACTCTTGTCAACAATCGAATCACCATCATCAACACTACCTACATTATCATCACCACCTTCCACTAACGTTTTCCCGAGGATGGATATTTCTCCCTTACCGTGTTTCATATTGCAGCGCCAATAGCCGTTGTAGACCGAGCCGTCGAAAAACGTCATTATTCCAACTCCGTGTCGTTGTCCATCAACAAAGTCACCATCATAAGAGGCCCCTGAGGAGGATGTAAAGACACCGCGGCCGTGCGGAAGGCCATGCTTCCAGCCGCCGCAGTACCTGTCTCCATTCCCAAAACTGTAGATGCCTGCGCCGTGAAACACACCGTCGATAAGCTCGCCTTCATATAGAGTACGGTCATCAGGGTCAGACAGTACTCCCCAACCGTGTTCTCTGCCGTGAAGAAACGACCCTTCATACATGAGTCCGTTACTGTAAACTAGTGTTCCGAAGCCATGTGGTCGTCCGCTTAGCATTTCACCTTCATAGATGCATCCAGAAGCAAGAGATAGCTGCTGGGCCCCAGGAGTTCGATCCGTGCTAATCGCAGCACCAGTAGTGGCAGTGGAATATGACGGAATAGAGGCTGCCTCTATGGATGGTGGTTCTAATGAAGCTGGAATCACGTGTGCAGCAAGAAACACCTGCGTTCCTGATTGAGCCATGTGATCTCTGCCGTGCATCATATAAAATCGATGCGCAGGGCCTGGAAACCCCGCAGGAAGTGATCTTTTCGTTCCCCATGCACCTACAGGCCCACTCTTGGTCTTCTTCTTGAGCAGATTTGACGAACTAGACGGCTGAGTTGCAGAGACCCCAGCAACCTTTATGCCAGAGGTCGTACCAACAGGATCTACCGTCACATCTTCGGTTGTTTTTTGTCGTTTCTTTAACGCGCCTTCATTCGATCCGTCGTTTTCTTCGTCTTCACCTCCTGAATTTTCGTCGTCCCATAGAGAGTCGTTCAGGAGCTTGTTTCGAATCCGCTGGCGACCGCTTACTCGGCGTGCAGCTAGCTGAGCAGACGTTTCTCCTGTTTCTCCGACTTCGACTCCTGCAGCGCCACCTGCCGTTAAACCGCCTCCTGCACTAATAGGACCGCTTGGACCAGTAACAGCACTCTGCTTTGAACGGATGCGAGGACGCTGCGGACTCTTCGCCTTTGGTACTCCTGTATATACCTTTTCCACATCAAGAATCATCGTTTCGAGGTTCCAAGACCCTGTTAGCCTGTACATTCCGACAGCTGCACTTCCTTCTCCATAAGCAGACAAGACGTAGGGGGAGCGAGGCTCAGGAGGACTAAGCGTTAACATAAAGCGATCAGCGACGGTTCTGCTGGTCTTGCTAGAAGAGGCGGAGTAGTAACCAACCGTAAAGGTTCCTCGCCACTCACTTAGCTTTGCCACCACGAGCGGAACCGGCTGAGTCGATGCGTCCTTACTTGGAAGAAAAACAGTAAACGTATTGTCAATTGCGGCAGGATTAAGCACACCCACAGAAAGATCTTCATCAGCAACAGGAATACCCAAAAATGATGCTGGGTGAGTCGATGCATCGTCAAAGGACCGCGTATACTTGAAAGGAAATTCGCGAGCAGTCGCGTCTGATGATGATGATGACGACGAAGAGGAAGAAGAGCTAGTTCGCTTCAAACTCTTTTTTATAATCGAAGAACTGCTCCTTTGTACAGGATAAGTCGTAACACTTGGGATATCAACAACAGCAACTTCGCTTGTTTGATTTTGAATCTCTGTTGAAGCAGGTGTCATATCAGCCATTGGAGAAGAAGATGAATCTAGCGTTTTTGTTGTCGTCGTCGTTATAACCACGGGTAAAGAAGCTAAAGAAGAAATTGGATCCTGAGGTAGTGCGATGCTTGATTCAGATATTTCATCAGAAGAAGCTGCTACATCTCCTGCGATCTTTGTTGACCATGTCCCATTCCAATGCGTATGAGGGTGGAATGACCCTACTAAGCGAAATGTTTCCATATCTTGCTAAGCACAATGTTTCGTATGCGTAGACCCACCTTTGCAGCCAATTAGTCTGCGGATTGCGGATCGGATTACAAACAAAAAATCTTTGGCAATACAATTGACTCTATATTAGTCCATTGTAACAGCTTCTCGGAATCATTCATAAAGATTTTTTCACTTGTCTTATGTCTGATTCATCTACTCATCATGCCGCGTCTACTTTATTATCATCCTCTGTTATAGAGAGCGCCCGATTAACTTCTTCATCCGCCATTATCGAGACATTGTCACCGCTAGTGTTGGAGTACGAAGCAGCGTATGAGAGCGTCTCGTCTAGCCAGAAGAAGTTGTCGGATCGTTTAGAGAACTTATTAAAGGACCTTCGACGGGTAGCGGGTTCAAGCGCGGCTGAACCAGAGCCTGGATCTCCTGGTACAATTGGAGGATACGTTCGAAAGATTGAAAGTTTAAGGAAGCGTTTGGATACTGTTAATTATTCAATGTCAAGAGTGTCTGTGCGATTAGAGAGTCTACAAACGGCAGTATCAAACACAGAAAGAGCTTCAAGAATGAAAGCTGCTGCTGCAGCAGCTGTTGAGGGATCACAGCAATAACCAAACACGAACGAGAAATCTTAATCTATTATTTTGCACAACGAATCACTTTGTTATTAATCGAATTTGGGTTCATTTCTTAACTATTCAGCACTTGCTGTTTCATTTGCTCTTGTTGCATTTGCGAGCCCATCACCAGCTCCATGATCTTGCGGCTATTACCAAACTTGATTAAACAAGCCTTGAACTCTGGCTCTGTCAGGTTAACTTCTCGCAAGAACTTCTTTGTTACATCCTCGATCTTGGATTGTAACAAGAAGTCAAGGTACTGAGAACGCTCAACAAAATTTGCGCCAGGAGTCTCCTTTCGTGCCTCTGCAAGCTTCTCGACAAAGAGCTTATCGAGCATGGCCATGTGCTTCTCCATAACAGTAAAAAAACTATCAGCCGTCATGTGATCAGGCAAGTTCAAGGCAGCTTGGCGTTCGGCTTCCTGGATCTCATTGAACTGCTCTTCTCCGAATAGAATCTTCTTCATCTCGAGCATCAAGGCTGCAATCTCTGGGTCAGAGGAGAACTTGTCTTGCGCTTCCATTAACGCGGCTTGGTTTGTGCCGAATCGCTCGCCGATCTCAGCCTCGATTACTTGAAGCTGCTGCATAAACTCCATCTATGTCATGAAGAAGGTAAGAATGAGAGGGTAAAAGTTAGAAACTTGTCGACAAAAGATTGACAATTATCTGGTTGCCACAAAAGAATACTGTCGACTCACCTGAAGCTGTTCGTTCATCTCTTCGTGCGGCTTTCCTTCCTTCTCAAGTTCAGCCTTGCGACGATCTTGAACCTCCCTGTGCTCACCAAACTTTTCAATCATTGTACTCAAGATCTCACGTAGAGTCTCCTTTGTGAATTCTCCGTCGACAATCTTGGAGGTAGAAAGTGAGGTGCTTGTTGTCGTAGTCTTGGAAGAGACAGACGATGAAGATGATGGAGCTGCTGCTGCTTTTGTAACAACAGCTGTGGACTTCTTTTCTTCTTCATCATCCTAGAGAGGAAGGTAGAATCAAGGGAATGGGAATGATAACAATATGGTTAGTAAAGGAGACTAGAGAAATCAGGTGTAACTTTTGTGTAAAACTTACTCGCGCGCCTACGATATAGATTCCGACCGCTGCCACAACGACAGCAATTCCTACACCGATTAGCACGTGTGCGTTTTTAGAGACCCAAGACATCCCACACGCTTTTTTGCTTTTATTTCTATTCTGATCGTTCTTCATGACGTCCTCTCTCTCGAGCCCCGTTCTTCCTCGACTTCGGCTTGTCTCTACCTTGCTTTATCGTTCTTCTTCATCTTCATCTCTTCTAAGAAGCGGTATCTCTTCTCGAGTGCTTCTCTCGTCTGGTAGCAGCTCAGCCCTCCTTCGGCTTGTTGCTAGCAATGGAGGACGAAGCTCGTTTTTTACCCTGAGTAGTAGTGGAGGTCAGCGGCCGCATATTGATGCAGACACAATGAGGAGACACGAGCAAAACGCTAACCGCTATCCTGGAAACGCGCAGATGCAACAAACGTACTTGCAATCGCTCGCAGCTAATCGAATGAACGACGAGATAATTAATCGAGTCGAGTCTGGAAAGTTTGCCGTGTCCCCGATGATTCTGGAACTCTACCTGCGAGGACTCACAGAGACTCGACGGGTACGCGAATCTGACGCATCTGATGTTCGTTCAAGGCTCCGAGATGTATGGTCAAGCCACAGCGGGAGCAGCAGCGTCTTTATTCCAAGCGATGTTTTGCGAACCGCAAAGGAAGGAAAAATCAATGGCGGATGGGGAGGAAATAACGCAGATTCTTCCTACTTTGGATCCCCAAATCAAAATTCATCGTTCAATTCTTCTTCCATTGGATCTGACGGCAACAGCTCAGCCTCTTCTGCTGCAAATCTTCTCACTCAGGGCGGTGGATCTGTAGGCACAAGGGCAAACCCAGTGATCGTTGAAGTGTCGGCGGGACGCACAGGAATGCTTGTGAATGTCATTCGCCTTGTTGGTCTTGGGATCTTTGTTGCGTTTGTGTACCAGACGCTCAATGGAAAGCAGCTTCCTTCTCCTCTAGCTCAGCTTACAGGGGACATCTCCGAGGAGGTGACAGACATCCCAACGACGAGGTTCTCCGACGTCAAGGGCGTAGACGAAGCAAAGGGCGAGCTCCAAGACGTAGTTGCGTTCTTACGCGACCCCGAACGCTTTAAACGCCTTGGAGCTAAGGTTCCTCGCGGCGTTCTTCTCACTGGTCCTCCTGGCACTGGCAAGACGCTTCTGGCCAGGGCTGTTGCTGGCGAGGCGGGCTGCAAGTTCTACAGCAAATCAGCCAGCGAGTTTGAGGAAATGCTCGTGGGTCTAGGAGCTAAGCGCGTTCGAGAGCTCTTTAACGCGGCTCGAAAGAACGCTCCTGCTATTATCTTTATTGACGAAATCGACGCCCTCGGTGGCAAACGAAAGGTTTCGATCGGTGCCGGAAGCGAGAGGCAAACGCTCAACCAGCTATTGAGTAGCATGGATGGATTCACAAAGAATGAGAATGTCATTGTAATTGCAGCTACAAACAGCCCAGACATTCTTGATCCTGCTCTAACCCGTCCAGGCCGTTTCGATTCAACCGTGGACGTGCCGCTTCCAGATGTCAAGGGGCGCAAGGAAATCATCGATCTCTATCTAACGAAGGTAGTTGCTGCGCGAGCTATTGACTCAGAGCTCCTTGCCAAGGCGACTCCTGGCTTTTCTGGAGCGCAGCTAGAAGCGCTAGTGAACAGCGCAGCACTAATGGCAGCTCATCGAGGCGCTGAACAGGTCTATATGAGCGACTTTGAGGAAGCGAGAGACAAGCTGATCATGGGCCCAGCCAAAAAGAGCCGTGTCCGAAGACCCGAAGCAATGAAGCTAACAGCTTATCATGAAGGTGGGCACACGCTGACTGCGCTCTTAACAAAGGGCACTGACCCGTTGCACAAGGTCACAATTCTTCCTCGCGGATTCTCTGGTGGTGCCACCTACTCGCTCCCTAAAGATGACGAGCTAGCCACAAGGGAGAGCATTCTTGCGCAAATCGACGTCTGTATGGGCGGAAGGGCTGCCGAGGAGATTGTCTATGGGCCAGACAAGGTCACGACAGGCGCAGGGATGGACATGAGCCAAGCATCAGATCTCGCTAGGCGATTCTGTTCGCTCTATAGCATGTCTGAGCTGGGTCTAAGCAGCTTTGGAAACACTGAGCCAAGCTCTGACCGGAAAGCAGCTATTGATGTGGAGGTTGAGAAGATTTTGCGAATGTCATATATGCGGGTTGTTAATTTGATGCAAGGGCATCGCAGCGAACTTGACCGGCTCGCAACTGCGCTTCTTGAACACGAAACACTCTCTGCTGATGAATGCCGCGACGTTGTGAGTGGCAAGGTAATCCCGTCCTTGGCTGATAAGATTGCTGCCACAAAGAAACTAAATGACATAAAATCGTCGTCAAACAGCAGCTCGTCGTCGCAACGTACTTCTGCAGGTGGGCCCTCCACGGGACATGGAAGCTCAGGAAGCGAAAAGGGGAAGTTGGAAAAGCCGTCTAGTAAAGGCATCTGGGCCTTTAAAGAACTCGTTCATGACGAAGAAGAAGAGGAAAAAAGGGGCACGTCTCTCAAATGATTAGGTATATTTTTACAAACTTTTTAATCGCTAGAATTATACTACGTGGTCATCTATCTAGTAAGTCACACGATCAAAACTATTGTCCTCACATGAGTATAAAATAGTGGCAAAGAAAATAGGGTAATAAAAGATGGATTGTATTAATTCCAAGTTTTATCATTGATCATCACCACCAATGAAAAACGGAATAGTTGAGCGACAAAACAATGACTAATATAATGAGGAGGACAAAAAGAATCACAAGAAAGTAGGACTTGTACATTCGAAAACACGCCGCTCTTCTTGCGGCATTTGCATTTGCGGAAAGTAGCTGTGCACCGGTCTCGAGTTTCTTTGACTTTTCTACCAATCCTTCTAGTAGAGCATCGCGCTCTCCAAGCGCCAAATCTAAATTCCTTCCCATTGTCATTTTAACATCTTCCACCTTTCGTTTAACTGATAAGACTTTATCGACCGAAGAGATATCGTCAAACTTGCTCGCCAGTGTTTTGATAAACTTCTTTGCAGACGCTTTCAGTCTTGTTCCTTGAATAGAACCTGCAGGAAACATTTCCTCCTCCCATTCATCTACGTTTGAAACTTCTCTCCTAAGGCATGAAAACAATCGATCGGTTGATTCTCCATTAGAAATTCCGAAGATATAACGAGTGGGATAAGCCTTTGTTGTTGCTGCGAGATAGCAGCGTCCATAATCATCCAGCTCTAAGCAAAAGTGACATCCACCACCAGCAGTTAGTTGTAGCTTTCTACGGTCCTCTTTTATCACTGTTGACCAAGCAACGCTTCCAAAGATTTGTCGAGTCGTTTCATCAAAATCTTCAGAATCTTTTCCATTTACGTACTGCGAATACAGGATCGTATAGTTCTTTTCTTTTCCTGAAACAGCTAGGCCTAACCATAACAATCGAGCTTCGTCGCTGATCGACATATTTTGTTCCTCGGAGGAACTTTTAAAGGAACTCGAGAGAGTTGATGTCTTCATCGACTGTTCACATGAGCAACTGGTCTTCTTTAAAGCGCGAGGCTGCAACGCTTGAGCAGTATATTAATCAGCGTTTATCCTCCTCATCCTCCTCCTCCTCTATTTCTTCGTCTTCGTCATCCACCTCTGGATCTTCCATTATTGTTTCTGTCGACTCGAGCAATGCAAGTGCTGGAAGCTTTCTTGATTTGGAGGCAGCTAGATTGCGAGAAGTTGATGAATCTATCGCGCGTTTATCAGCCGTTGTAGAAAAGCTCTCTGCAATTGCTTCTGCCTCTGGCCAAGCCTCGCAGCTAATAGCCACGTCGACGTTACAAGGCGTCGTCCATGAGCTTCGAACAGAGCAGAGGCGCCAAGCCGGTTCTTTGAGAGTACAGCGGGAAGCAGCTGCATTAATGATACGAAGTAATGGTTCAATGGCTATTGGTTCAACAACAGGAAACAGCACAATGACAGATGCGCTTTTACGAGAACGAGGCGCTCTTCAGGGTTCGCACAGTGCGCTAGACGAGGTGCTTGGCCGCGCAGCAGAAACGCAAGCAGCATTGAGTAGACAACGCAGCGCTATGTCGTCTGCAACCGGCCGGCTCGGTAACATTTCTGCAAAGTTGCCGACCTTGCAAGACTTGATGCAAGCTATACAGAGAAGACGGTCGTTAAACGATTATATTGTTGCAGGCGTAATGGCTGCGTGCTTTATTTTTACATTGTGGTATATGTTTGGAGGCTCTGGACAAAAGACGGATTCTTCTAGTAGTAATGCTAACTCTGCGAGTAATGTAAAGAAGACTCTGTAATGCGGTTACAGAAACGAAGGAGCTTGACCGTTCTCTTTTAGTTCTTTCTTAAAAAAACTCTCTCGGACTAAAAAACTTCACTATCTCGTTTCTACTTTTTGAGAAAGTGGTGAACCTCTTTTCTTTGATTTTCGTCTCGTACGGATTGTTCTTGGCGGCAGCCGATTTTGAAAAATTTGAGGAGCGTACTTCTTCGATTGATTCAAACCTTGTTGATCAAATTGACCCTTGCGAGCTTTCTTCTTCTATCGATTCAAACCTTTGCGCGTTCAAGTGTTGCTCCGCTTCAAATGGATCTCTCGTTTCAAATCTCACCATTCTCGTGGACTACGGCTTCGGCGCTCAACCCGAGGTAGGTTACGTTGCTATGCAGTCCCAGGAGCGCTACATCGTCTCCCTCGGAAGCGAAAGCAACGCTTCCTTCTCAAATGCCGGGATGCTGATTCGGCGAGACGTAGACAACGATCGAGTACTAGCTTCGATTTGGACGCCGACGATGTGCGTCAGTTTCCCTATTCCTGAGGTCTGTCTTCTCGGCTCTCGCTTCTGCCCTGGTTATCGCCTTTCGCCGTGGCCTAAGTTTGAACACGACGCTATCTTGGACGATCAAAGTGAGCAGAAGGTCGCTCGATTCTCTTGGAGACACCATAAGAACAAGGACGAGGTGCTCGGAAAACTGTGGGTGCTCAAGGATTCGTGCATGCCTATCAGCATTCAGCAGGCCGTGGGTCCGAACCTCCACCCGAACACCTCGTCCAGCTCAGCGTTTGGAGAGTCCATCATCAGCGCTCTTGGCGTTCACACTAGCACTTTGGTTCAAGATGCCTTAAAGTATGCTAACTTTGAAATCGGCGACATTCCCCCATTTAGCGACTACAACTGGCTGGCCGCTTCGTTCTCCAACTCGTCCTCAGATAGACCTGATTCCAATCTCTTTACGATCCCATCTAGGTGCGACGGCTCCATTCCTCCGCCGCCGACTAGGTCTTTCTGGAAAGGGCTAGACTCTCTTCGCAACCTTGCTACGCGGCTGTAGGCGCAATTAAACGTGACTAGACAAAATTGAGTGCAAAAGATTAGTCTCTTAGTCTATTCTCTTTTTCCTATTCTTTATTGCCAACATCAATGCGCTCATAGGCTCAGCTTCTTCACTTGTTGAGGCTTCAGCTGGAATGACTTGAGGTTCTGCAGCAACTACAGGAGTAGCAACAACAGATGGTAAAGTCGGCTGAGATTTATGAACGATTATTGGCTGACGAGTCGCAGCAGTCGAATTTGGAAGCCCTCCTGTCCGTGTTATAAAATTGCTCTTGGCTTGGAAAAGAGCTTCCAGCTTTGACCTTGATGAGCTAGACGCATCAACAACGTCGCCTCCTGTTCCGAATAATGCTCCTCGTATAGACGAAGGTGATAATGTAGCTGCTGCAGAAGAAGGAGGTGTGTCAAAGATAGACCGTGGTCCTTTCTGCTCTGATGCTATCTCACTCGTTGACGAAGACAAGGGTGTTTGAGGTGGAGGCGGAAGAGGAGGTGCAGCAGCAGTAGACGTAGATGGATTAACTGACTGGCTTGCCGCTACAGCTGCTACTGCAGTCGCTCTTCTGGCCTCTCGAACAGCACGGGCCTCCTGCTCGGCATTTTCGTCCTTTGCTCGGTCAAGAGCTCTTAAAAACGCGCTCAATGTGGAAAAGAATGTCTCCACTGCCATGTTTTCGTCTTCTCCGAAGAAGGCTACCAAGTCCACAAAAGCCGCTGCAGAAGCTTCAGTGCGATTTCCCAAGGCGCTAATTGCGGTCTGAGCGCGAGCAACAAATGAGGTCAATGCTTCAGATCCTCCAGTTGAAGATACATCACCCTCTCCTCCTACTCCTCCTGCGAGGGATATTGAGGAATCAGATGTAGACACAGGCGACATTTGTCCAGAAATGCTGCTGCTAGATGCACTAGTGGATGACGACGAAGATCGCGCTTGTTCCCTAACAAGCCTCTCTATATTCCCTAGGTCCTTTCTAAGTCCTGCAACGTCTTCTTTGAGTCCATGAATGTCGTAGCGCGCAGCTGGAGAAATGAGAG
>Ga0164295_10003211_pt1 | contig 13177 bp, 6 predicted proteins | sample GEODES006metaG_FD_111798 | JGI IMG/M metagenome (GOLD analysis project Ga0164295, IMG submission 111798) | Oligotrophic lake water microbial communities from Sparkling Lake, Wisconsin, USA - GEODES006 metaG | ecosystem: Environmental > Aquatic > Freshwater > Lake | place: USA: Sparkling Lake...
GATCGAGAAGGCCTCTGAAACTGGATTGTTGGCCGAGAGACAGACCGCGACTGCGGTGATGGACATGATCGGCCAAGATTTTATTTCTCGCCTTGGTGCGGCCAACGCTGGCGACGCCATGAAGCGCATGGTCGGCACCTCGGTAGTGGACGGAAAATACGTGGCCGTACGTGGTATGCCTGATCGCTACGTGAACACCCTGCTAAACGGTGGGCGACTGCCCTCCACCGATCCCGATCGTCGCGCCATCAATGTAGATCTTTTTCCAGGCAGCATCCTCGAAAGTATTAATACCTATAAGACCTTCACCCCTGACCAACCTGCTGATTTCACGGGTGGTAGCGTGGATATTCGTACCCGAACATTTCCAGACAAACCATCCTTCGGCGCTGGGCTGACCATGGAGTACAACTCCCAAACCACATTCAACCCAAATTTCCTAACTTACAACGGTGGTGGCACGGGCCTTTTTGGAGGTAAAGCAGACGGCCGAATGATTCCTGAGAGCGTGATCAACACAACCACTCCGGTTCCAGACACTCTCGTAGGCAACCCTGCGAATCTTGAGCAAGCCGACAAGGTAAATACGGCCATGCGACAAATGAGCCCAGTCATCGGACTCACCAACAAGACGCCCCCACCCAATATGTCTTTCAGCCTTCAAGGGGGAGACTCAATCGAACTTGGACCAAGTGGCGAGCAAGTAGGAGTCATTGGAGCCTTTAGCTACCGAAACAAATACTCTTTCTATGACAACGGGAAGCGAGGAAATCTATTTCTGAACCCCACCCCAACGGGTTTCGATGCGAATTATGATGTTGATTCGCAATCTCAAGGAAAACAGGAGGTCCTTTGGGGCGGATTGGTAGGCCTTTCAGGCCAATGGGACAGTGATAACAAGGCCACCATGAACGTCATGTACAATCGGGGAGCTGATGACAACGCAACCCAACGGGAAGCCCCTTCCGATAGTGGGGGAGAGGTCCTTTACCAGCAGATCATCGATTACGGGGAGAGATCCCTCGCTTATTTACAGGTCACGGGAGAAAATAAATTTCCTGAACTTCGGAACATAAAAATCAACTGGAACGGAGGTCTAGGGCAAGCCCAATTGCAGGAGCCGGACCAGCGACAATTTACCTTTGTCCTTACTGATGGCACTTACTACGACCCCTCGCAACAAACCATTGACCCTGGCCCACCCGACCCTACCAGCCCCAACAACGAAATGCTTCAAAGATTCCAACGCGAACTCACCGAGAATAGCTACTACAGCATCGTTGATTTCACGATCCCCATGCTGGAAGATAAGGATCGAACGGATGCTTTTAAAACCGGATTTTATCAGGATTACAGTCAAAGAGCCTATACCCAAGCCAGTTTCAACTACCCTTATGGGGGATTTGGAGGGCCGAACGGCGAATATACCAGTTACACGCCGACTGATGGTTCTAATTGGGCAGATGTTTTCTTAAATCCTGACCGTAGCGGTCTCGTGAACCCTAACCTTGTTGGGGACGAAATGATGAGCTACACAATCTTTAATCAGCAAACCACTCCAAGCGGCGCTACAGGAACTTTTTATAACGCCTCGCAAGCTGTTACGGCTTCCTATCTTATGGCTGATTTCAACTTGTTCCCCCAACTTCGCCTCAACGGGGGAGCCCGTTTCGAAAATACCAATCTAAAAGTGAAAGGCGGGGTTCCCCTTCCCCCATCTCTTTTCCCACCCCAACAATATCCCCAATTTCAAGCTGGCGGAAGTGGGTTGGCAAAGATTCAGCAGCTTGATCTTTTGCCGGCCGTGGGGGCCACTTTTAACCTGATGGAAAACGTAAATTTCCGCTTTGCCTGGTCCCAGACCCTGGCACGCCCCTCCTTCAAGGAGATGGGCCCTGTCCTGACAAAGGACTTCACAGACAACGAATACTTCCTTGGGAATCCAAACCTTAAACTTTCTAAAGCCAACAACTATGACTTTCGGACGGAGTGGTTCCCTCGTGCAGGCGAGGTTTTGGCTGTCAGCCTTTTTTACAAGGATATCAGTCTCCCGATGGAACAGCAGGCCAAGTTTAACCAAATCACCCAGATCCCTTACCTGCAGTATGAAAATGCCTCCTCTGGGATTGTTTATGGTGTCGAGATTGAGGCACGCAAACGACTCGACCAAGTGGCTTCTTGGATGAAGGATTTCTCAGTCTATTTCAACTATTCCCAGATCCAAAGTTCCGTTCCACTTCCCTCAGAAACCGCGGCCGTTCTACAAGACAATGGGCAACCCTCCACCTCTCGCCCCCTTCAAGGACAACCCGAGTACATCATCAATGCAGGACTGAACTATGACAATGAAGAGCACCGATTTTATGCAGGCCTTTATTTTAATGTCACAGGTCCCTTCCTCTATGCTGTGGGTAGCCCAAGCAACGTTGGTACTGCTGATGAATTCTTTTATCCAGATATTTATGAACAACCCGCACCATCCCTGGACTTTAACCTCACTCAAGGCATCACTGAGAACTGGAAGCTCACGTTTCGCGGGAAAAATCTACTCAATCCATTCTTTACTCGAACTCAAACTTATAACGGGACAGAGTATACCTACACCACCTATGCCAAGGGTTGGGACATCAGTTTGAATGCAGCCTATAGTTTCTAATTTAATATTTGAAGCTTTCTCTCCCTCTTGGTCTGTAAGTGCATTAATTCGGTCTGCCATCTCAAACAATTTAGGCACGGCTACACCCGTGCCATTTTCGAAACTCTAAAAGTTTACTTTTGAATAAGCTTCGGGAAGTTGTTTTTCCGTTTTCAAAAGCAAGGCTTCAATCTCTTTCGTCGGCCATGTGTTAGCACGAGCATAACTCATCCAAATTCGGGTTAGTCCGATGGAACGGGCTTCTGGATTCCCGTTCCCCGCACAAAGCTCCGCAGCCCTCTGCCAAATTTTCTGCGCCTCCCAGGGCTCAGATAGCCCCTGAGAAGCCTCTGCAAGGAGAGGCAAGTAGTGCATCTGATCGTAGCCGTCCAAGGTTTTTTGTGCGATTTCAGACCTTTTCGCTATCCTTATTTTCACCTCATCCAATCGCTTCCCTGCCTCTGGTATCTTTGCTAGTACCAACGCAAGATCGCGCTCGACCCCATAAATGCCACTCATCTGCGGTGACCAACCTCCCAATAACTTCCATGTCAATATCACCTGATCGATCGCAGCATCGTAGCGTTTTTCCATGAAAGCCAATTGTGCCAACTCAGCACTTAAAGCCGCAGGACGGGTGTTTACCGAAGGGGCACGAATCCCGGATTCAACAAATTGAATCCACGACGAGGGGTATGATTTGCCAGCTCGAACACGTCCCTCCGCTTCACAAATTAAAAGAATACAAGTGTAGTAGTCCCTAGCTCGCTCTGATTGCCATGCCACCTCAGCTTGACGAGTCGCATTGCGTTCAAGTGCACGCCAGTGGCGATCTGGGAATAATCTATTCAAAAGCTGATTCCAGAGGTTAGGCCTCCAAACTCGAAGAAAATCATCGTACCCAAGACGCAAATTCGATTGTGTGCTAATTTCAGCATCCCATCCACGATTCACTAACACAGGGTCTTGAATGACCGTTGCGATGCGAAGTATTTGGGAGGCTAATGAATCGTCTCCTTTTCCTGCTGCGTAGGGGAGGAGATCGAGAGCCAATTTCATTAGCTGTTCTACGGAGTAGGTGTCTCCATAACGAATCGATAGGGTACCTGAATCGATACAACCAAATGGAACAAGATAATGTGGTGGGCTTTTCTTCAGGATAGCCAAGGACATACCCGGCTCCCGTAATTGAACCAGATTTTCAGCCACCCAGTTCCTTGTTTTCGAGATCCGTGTTGCATCGCCCCTGATGGTCTCCAAGCAACGAAGAGAATTGACAAGTGCATCCTTTGAATATTTTGCGGATTCATTAGGACTCGCAATCAGGATGGATAAGTTCCCATTCAAGCAAACTCCTAACCAAAATATCCATGAAATGAATTTTGCCATATGGGAAAAGTGAAAGGGCGGCCTGAACAATCCAGGCCGCCCCTTCAGATCAACTTTTGTTTAGACCAATATCAGAGTGCAATGAGCCGGTAGAACCAGGGTGAAGGACCATTGGTTGTCGATGTGTCTGGATAAGTATTATCACCAGTGACTGCCTCAATCGTGGCAACCTTGTTATAGGTCTTGTTGTCGCGGGATTTTTCCAAGACAAACTTCAAGCCATTAGTAGGACTAGCAAATCGAATGACTGGGTTCTGTGATTCGTTAACACTAATCACGAACTCAGCATCAATACTAGAACCTGAGTAAATGCCTAGTTTATCGCTAATCGTCCAACCCCTCATCCACATGTTGTCCCGAACTGCGCCTACAAATGTAGCGTCAGCATTCAAACCACGGTACGAAGGCACTGCCCCATTCGACCCGAGATTCTTAGCGGTAGAGTTTGTAACTCTCAAATCGAGACCACTCAGGCGATGGTAAGGATTCACGCCGATGCCAGGATCCGTATTGAACACGTTGTAATTCGACGAGTTTGTCAGCTTATCGATGACAGCCTGGGTGTTCGCACGATTTCTGTCCCCGTTCGCTGAAGCACCACGACCATTTAATTCATGATACTTGGGGAACATATTCGTCAATTGAGCCGTAGTTAAACTGTTTGACACAACCGCGTTACTGAATGCCGCTTGGGTTGTGTAAACACCTTCCACGCCAGCTCTACTGGAATCCGCATAGCCATTGCGGTAAAACCAGACGTTTTTAAAATAACCGTCTGGTAGTGCCGCGGCACCTGTAGCTGCTGTTTGAAGATCGTTCGCACGGCCAGCCGCATCGAATCCGCCACTCGACCGATTTGTAGCAAAACGGTTTATCGACGAATCGCCTGCGTCGGTAAAGGCATTACTGGTTTCATTGGCATTACGATCTGTGATCATGACTGCTCCATGCGGGTTATCCATAATGATGGTGTTATAGAAGTGGGCACCAGCATTGTCCTTAAAGTTGGGTCCAGCGAAAGGTCCGCCGGAAAAACTTTGCGCCCCGTACCCACGTCCAATGAGTGTGCCGTTAGCTAATGTATATGTGGAGTAAGGAACAGCTGAGTTACTTTGTTCAGGTCCATCGTTCTCAGTAAGACTATCTCCAAAGTTACTAGTGCTACGCCCTGAGAGGTCTGTGCCATTCGTTCCAATACCATTATTCTGGATTTGAACGAGATACTGGATACATCCCAAGTACCCTTGATCTGTGTCCAAACCGTCGTCCCCCGCGAAGAGTGAGAGAACCCAGCGCAGGTTCACATCACCACCCCACAACTCAAAGTCGTCGTCCGCATTGTTCCAAGCCTCGAGGAACTCACATGTCGTGTTGCGGCCTACCCCGTAGAAGGAGTACGAGTTCAACTCAACATCTGTGGCGATGACGAATCCACCATAACGATTTGAGATAAAGCGAAGAATTCCGCTATCATTCACTTCAGATCCTGATCCAACACCCACAACATCACCACCACCCCAAGCAAAGTCAGGGAATCCGGCCATACCTTCGATAGCCTGTACGCCCCTTTGATCTCCAATGACATCACCTGTCGTTGGATCAAAATTGGGCTGTGTAATAACTGTTGTATTTGCGTTCGTCCCACTGGCATACCCGCGGTTTACGGTTCCCTTGCCTGCAATAACGATTCCACCCCAAAGTCCGTCGTGTTGGAAAGCGGAGGCGCTGTTGCTCAGCCAAGTAGTAGTATAGCTTCTGGCTCCATTCGTAGGGTTGAGTGCGATTGTTCCCGGAGTCGTCAGCGTATAGTCACCGTTGGTGCTTGATGTGATTTGATAACCAGACCTAAATACACGTCTGGCCGCGTTGACTGTTGTTACAGATATATTTGTAGGATGGTTAAACCAATTTACACCGTCCGCTCTTGTTGCAGACCAAATAATATTGTTACTATTGGTACCGCTCACAAATCCGTAGTTTGTGAAACTAAAAAATTCATTTGGGGCACCTGTATTAGTTGATTTCTTTGCAATCCAGTTTGTACTCTTAGTTAGGCCAAAACTAGGATTTGTCGACCCAGCAATGCCATAAAAAACAACAGCATTACTAAAAGATGTACTTGTATTTGTGCGTGTAACCACTCGGTTGGTAACGGAGATAAGCGTATTTGTAACGCTTGATGCAGTAGTCGCCTCTAGGTTTTCATAAGGAGGGATAGTTGCCTCTCCTCCTGGGACATTAGGATCATCCATCGATGTAAAGATGATCGGTGCATCCGCTGTTCCTGCCGCGATTAACGTTCCACCGCGTGCAATGACAAGTGCTCCTGGATCTGCAGGGGTCAAAGCAGCTTCAGCGCCTACTCCTTGTCCCACCGTCGGATATTCGGAACGGATCAGGGTTCCGGGCTCAATGCGCAGTGTCACACCGTTCGATACAATTACATTATTTGCGAGAATATAGACACGGTCACGGGTCCAAGTCTGATTTTTCGTCAACACGGTCGCATTCACTTTTACCGTTCCTTGGGATGTGACCACGGAGGCTTCACCCCCAAGTTTCGCCACATCGATAAAACGCGTTTGAGCATGGGTTGAGGCAACGCCCGCAAATCCACATGCAGTTAGGATTGTGATGAGTAGTTTGTGTTTCATAGTTTTGATTTTCCTATTATTTGTGTTTTGTATATTGCGTTAGACGTTTTTGCGCAGGCGGCGGAGAGCCACCAAAGCGGTTACACCGAAAAGCATCAGGGCGGAGGACGAGGGCTCAGGGACACTGGTAGAGGTAATCGTGCTCAAACTGAACACAGCTGGACCTGTGATGGGAAGTGCCGAACTACCGAGCCCGTCTACCGCCAAAGCACCAGCGTAAGTGTTGGATCCCTTCATTTTAAAATAAAAAGAATCAACCCCCAAATCATTGTTTACATTGCTAAATGAAATTTGGGATCCTGGGGTATACACATACGAACCGACAGATCCTGTGCGGGTGAAGCTGTTTGCACTGAAAACACCAAGCTGAAAAAGATCAGCACCCAGCTGTTTCGCAATAACGGCATACATAGGTGTATTGTTCAAAAGTCCTAAGTTAGCCGGCTCGTAGCTCAAATCGTAGCCTTCGCTGCTGTTGATAAGGAACTGATTCGAGGAAGTGAAGTAGGCAGGGGTGATTAGTGATGTATAATTCTGTTGCAACAGGCTGCCGACATCGGTAGCTGACCCTGCACCCTGAAACAGAGCTGCAACTTGACTTGCGCTTCGATCGCCGAAACTGCCGATCGTTAGATAGGCCCCGTTCAGCGCGTTCCCAGAGGAGTCTTTAAGTAAAGCGGTTGGCGGCGCAGCAATAGCCTCGACCGCGCCCGCCTGAACGTAGTTTGATGCACATACAATGGCAAATAGGGCCATAGTTTTGATGATATTCGTTTGATTCATATTTATTTTTGTACCTTTCATGGTTGTTAGTTAGTGAATTTTATGTTTTATACTCCTGAAGATAAAGCGGCAGAAATCGCAACTTGTAGCCGAACGAACTTTTTAGAAATAGAAGTAGTGCCTAGTACCCACTGCTGCCTTTCATAAACGCCCCCTTGGCCTACGCCCGATTTTTTGCTCAACAATTCCTGCTGAAATGCGCTGGAAAGCGTTGTGGTGGTTAGAAAGCCGAGCGCCACACCAGCCGCGGGGTTTATGTCCGACCGTGCAGTGAATGTAAGTAGAACTTCCGAACCAACCACGCTAACAACCGGGAGTTTTGCAGAGTCGTTTGAGGATAATGACCCTCCCAAAACATACTCCAACAGGTTCGATAAACCATCTTTGTCATCATCAGCCGATGGATTGAGCAGCTTGACGGTAACTGTCCGGGTTGCCGTGTCGCCACCTGAGGTGTATGCAACAGTGTAGGTCCCGACCTTGCTCGACATCGTGGCGAAATCAGTAATCGTAGCGTTGGATATATCCTTGATCACTGGAGTAACAGTTTGGGTTGCCCCGGCATCCACATAGGTACTCCCCCAGTAGTGAGTAACGTTGTTGGAACCGATCAATGCTATTGATGTGCCCCCACTTGGAATGGTAACCATCGACCAAGCGTCGTTTTGTGCTGAATAAGAACCAGCATTCCCAACGATTGTGGTGGATGGGGGTATGGCCAAATAACTGTCAATACTATCATCAAGAACAACCTCTTCTCCAGATAATCCCAAGCTCACTGGATTAATTGGGTATTGTGGATCGTCAAAGATATCAAAATCCGAACCCAATCCATCGGATGCCAAAAGCAGAAATCCAGTCGGACTAGATGCATTGTCTACCACCAGAACATAGATATCTTTACCGACTAAACTTTTGCCGCCGACGCCGCCGACCGCGCCGACGTTTTCGACTTCCGCCAAGGCGTCAATGCTGAATCTACCATCTGATACCGCACCGCTTGTCACTGAGACAAACTTAGCGAATAGATCGTTGAATCCAGTCCGTGTGCCAGCCGACAAAGCTGCGACGGTCAACGCTGTGACGTTTGTGACGCCAGTGACGCCCGTCTTGGGAATTTGGTTAGTTCCATTAAGGAATGAGCCCACATAGGCCGTGCCACCCGTAACATTCGCCCCCGCCGAGTTCTTGATGGTCGTATTGGTGACCATGTTGACTGTAATTTGTATCGAGGCGGCCTTCGCAACTGGCAATGAAGCCATGAACAACCCTACCAAGGCAGATTGGATAACACCCTTAAAGGGTGCTGCCATTCTTTTAATCTCTCCTTGGTAGGCTTGGTTCACTGTGGTTTACCTCAATGGATCTTACGAATTAATTAAGGTTACGGGGCGACGGTAAATGCTGCGAACTTCAGGGCATTTTCGCCCTTAAGATCTCCCCTGTTTGAACCACGCTTAACTAGAAATCCTGCCCCTGCAGGGATAACAGTATTGCCGGCATCCGAGGTAAGGTTACTACCCGCCCTCCAGACACGACCCAAGTCCAGCCAGTACGAGGTCCAGCCCGTACCATTCCAGAGCCTCAAGTTGTCTGCATTGGAATCAGCGCTGCCTCTGGTAAGTTCCAAACCACAATCTTGGAGCTTCACAGCAAAAGGCACGGGATTGGCCAAAAGATTAATTTTTTTGCCACCAACAATATCGATCCTTGTGCGACTACCCCGGACAATACCAGAGAGGGTTATTGTTTTGTCGCTCTTTGCTTTTACAAAAATCCCCTTTCCGAACGGTAGCCGTGTCTTCGACACATTCTGCATAGCTTTATCAATCCACTGCAGAGTGCCAGCGCCATCAATCGTACCCTTTAGATAGACTGGCCCCAAGCTGCCAGTATCACTCATTAGACGGATTTCATCTGCAGATTCTTCATCTCCACCAAACCAATCGGTCCCAGTTAATAGGCTGGAATCCGCCCCACCAAAGAGGGATTCAACCGTCCAGTCCTTGCGAATCGCATATTTACACCCTTGCAAGTTTGTGGGAGCGTTGCCGGGAAGTGTAATTGTTGTGGAAGTGTTTTGCTCGATGGTGGTCGTATAGCCAATCCATGGTCCGTCCAAAATTTCCAAAATGTAAGGCTCAGCCCCTGCTACTAGCTGAAATTCGTTGGTTCTATAAGAAGTATCGGTGAGGGAATCAACGGTCAGCACAGTGTTCAATTGGGAAACGATTGTTCCCGTATCTTCTTCGGATCGTGCGAACGGGGTTGAGATGAAGTTGTTTCCTGCCTTGAGTTCGATCGTGAACAGGGCGGACGGCGTGGCGATACCAGCCTGCAGGGGTTGTGCGAAGATCCCAGCGAGGCTGAGAACCGAGAGTGCGATGTTGAGCGTACGTTTCATATCTATGTTGTCTCCTTTTTGATTGAGTTTGCGAAATCGAATTTCTGACACGTAGTAATCTTTGTACGGTGACCTGTTTTTCGCAACCGGTTTATTGTTACAATTTCGCGTCAGAATTTCGGCCATGCCCGTGCCCTACCCTGCTTTGTGACAAATTGATGGCAAAACGAAAAGCCCTAGGAATTCCCGCCTCGCGACCTAAGATGATCAGAAGACCACTTAGATATGAATTTCTCATCTGTTTTCCATTTTTTTCACTCTTTTTTTTCCTGCACTCATTTTTTCAATAGTCAAAATACCTCCAGGGATCTCTTTCCTCCTTTCTCTCCTTGTTCCAGACTATCTCGTTGTTGGAACCGCCACCTTTTACTAGCACTCTTTTCGATATTTGGCTCAATTCTATTACATTCAACAGCTTATGCCCAAACGGACGGGCGTTTCTCGATCTTTTTGGATACCAATCGCCTCCCCCTTACTTCAGATGGTTTAAGTCTTACGACCAACGGTTCCTTACAACTGGGGACTTTTACCAACTCGACCAATTCTTTGGACGTGATCAACTTGATTCGAGGAAAAACCAACCGCTCTGAAATTATCGCCACCTTATCAAGCAATTTTGTCGTTCTTTTTTCCACAAACCGAGTCGCCAATGTGGTGGTTTCGTCCAGCACTCTAACCTTCCCAACCAACTTGACGATCGGCGGCACGGCGAGATCAAACGATATTCCTGCCTATGTTCTCCTCTTCAACTCAACCAATCCAAGCTCCGCCACAGAAATGGGGATTTACCGTGCACGATCCACCTCAACAAATTCCTTCACGAATGCTTTTTTCCCTTCGAACAATATTCGGGGTCGGGCGGTTCTTTCCGATGGCGATCTGATCACGACAAATAACACAGCCTTGAAACTTGGGATGGGCACTCTGTTTGGTCAGGCCCGGAGCGGCTCGTTACGATTGGCCCCCATCGGCCCACCCGAACAGATGACCCAAACCCGCGTCGAGGCTTTCGTGGGACTGGACAGCCAAATTCCTTTGCTTGCGAACAACGGCCCGACTTCTTTTTCGGTCGTGGTGTCGAACAGTGGGGTGACCTCATCCTTATCCACCTTGGGTCTAACGAACAGCAGCGGAGTTCTGGTCGGGACTCCCTTGACCAACGCGGCTGGAACCAACACCTTAATCGTTACGGCTACTAACGGGGACGGGTTCGCGGGGAATGTGGTTGCCCCTCTTTCTCTGGTGGTGCGAGCGCAGAACGGCCCGAACTTCACGAATGCCCCTATTTGGAGCAACACTGCGGGGGTGGCCTCTAGCTTTGCTTTTCTGACCGATGCTTCCAACCCGAGCTCCTTGATCTTTACCAACCTCGATCCCCTGCCCCAGGGGTTGGTGGTTTCCTCAAGCGGGATTCTAACAGGGACCAACTTGTCAAAGGGGACCAACTCTTTTCGAATTCTCGTGACTGATACAACTACCGGCGACCTCCGAGCCCTCAATTTTCAGCTGATCTCTGCTTCCCCTCAAATCTTTATTCAAGGGACAAATTCCAGCGGGGAGCTAGAGCTACTCGCCGGATCTGTTCCTTTCTCCAAAGGACTAACTTACACTCCTGGATATTCGCCCCAATCGATTACGAATGTTCCCGGGGGTGCTTTTGCAGGGCTAGAGGTTGCCACTAACTCCCTTGGTGGAACCTCAGCGGCCGTAGCAATGCTTCTGACGGATTCTGCCTTAACAAACACTATCCGAGCCACGGACGCCAACACGGGGGTCACGGCCGAGGCTTTGGTCCGTATTGTTTGGGTAAACGGCCCTCCAGCATTCGACACAAACGCGTTTACCTGGATTTTAGGTGAAACCACGAACCAAAGAGTTACGGCTACCGGAGATCCGAGTTTCTCCTGCTCCGATCTGCCTCCCGTAGCCACAGGGATCAGTACTAACGGCAGGATCACGATCACCACGAGTCCTGCTGTATTGACGAATGTTACCCAAGCGGTCTGGACCTCAAGGATTGTCGCCGACAATTTGGGCGGGCTTTACCGGGGAGGCGGATCGACCACATCCCCGTTTGTCATCACCCTGACGAATCCGATCCCGAGTATCACAAGTGCAAATCGCATTTTGCTAAGTGCGGGGAAAGCGGCGAGTTATACCCTGACCGTATCTGGAAACCCCATGGTCATGGGATTTTCGAACGCCCCACCCCCAGGAATGAATATTAATGGCTCAGTGATTGAGGGAATCCCGACGACAGGAGGTACTTACAGCAATATTGCTTGGGCCTACAACTATGGGGAGCCCGGGAATCCCGCGACAAAACAGCCTGCTACCCTTGACCTAAAACTTCATGTGGCAGCAAGCAAGCCATCGAAAAGCACGAGTTTTTCAACTCCCAACAATTTGGTTCTCTCAAACGCCCTTGCATCAGGTGGCGCGCCATTTGTCGACACCAGCGCGGGGATGAACGTGGCTGCCTATGGCCTTCCGCCAGGACTTTCCATCGATCGCACGACTGGCAATCTTTCTGGAACGCCGACTGCCCTTGGCACTTACACCGCAACCGTCTTTCTTCAAAACGCAAAAGGCTGGATCAAGAGAACGGTCCAGCTGACGGTGCGAGCGCAATAAGGAGTAGCTGATGAACCTCCCAACAAAGCACAAACGGATCAAGTGGCTTTCAATTCTGTGGGTAGCCTGTTCTTCCAGTCTGATGGCGCAACAGATCAGCATGGAAATTCGAATCGGCCAAGGTACGGAAGCGGTAGGATTGCCCTTACAGCGACCTGAAGTTTTGCAAGGAAGAATTGAGTCGGTCCTTTCCCCTTTGAAAATTCAGGTCACCCACTCCAATGAGGGGGCTTTAGCTCAAGCCATTGGGACGAACCCCCATTACCTTGAGGTGACTGGGCCTTCTGGCCACCTTTTGGTGGGCGAAAGATTTGAACTGGATGAGGAGGCTTGTCGCTCGTTACCCGACGGCACCCTCGCACTCGAATCCTCCCCTTTCAATACGCTCAGCGCAGCTGACTCCCAACTTTTGGGGGCAGAGTACGTTATCACCCCCCATTGGACGCTCGAAAGAGTGTTGGGAGAAATGATCCGGCATCGGCTCTCCTTGCCCAAGCCCAGCGGCACGCCAACCGTGTGGCTGCCCCTAGGCAATGGAACCAATCTCAAATTAATTCCACGACTCTCCTTACCTCCTCAATCCCGGCTCGCATGGATATTGGACCGTTCTACGGTTTGGCCTGCACAAAAGACGATTCTTCCGCCAGGAACCGCATTTCTCATGAAAAATCCTTCGGC
>Ga0164295_10003214_pt1 | contig 13172 bp, 21 predicted proteins | sample GEODES006metaG_FD_111798 | JGI IMG/M metagenome (GOLD analysis project Ga0164295, IMG submission 111798) | Oligotrophic lake water microbial communities from Sparkling Lake, Wisconsin, USA - GEODES006 metaG | ecosystem: Environmental > Aquatic > Freshwater > Lake | place: USA: Sparkling Lake...
CATCATTGCCGTTTATTTGTGTAACATCAAAATAAGTGGACTTCCCAAAATCAAATGATTTAGTTTTTAACTTTCCTACAGTGTTGTCATTTTGAATTACCGAAATAATGGTTATCAGTTTGTTTTTTTCTACTGAAGTTAATTTACTGTCATCATAAATAAGATTTAATTCAGGCCAAGAATGTGAGCCCCATACATTTTTTCCAATACCTATTATTTCATATTTAATTGGAAATACAACAAATCTATCACTTTTAAATTTCCCATCGTAATACATTTCAAAATCAACAACACCTGTTAATTCATCTAATATTTCAGAAACTTCGAGGTCATCTTTGAATATACTTTTAAGATTATTTAGTCCACCAACCATTTCAGCAGCATCAAAGATATTATTATCTTCGATAAATTTTTTCAGCCCTTGTTGGAGTTTACTTTCTTTTAAGATATGTCTAATCAGTTCTCTCATTCTTAGTATCCTCTTAATCTTTCCCTATCAGCATTACGAAGTTTTTCTAAATATGTTTTTTCAATCCACCCTGGACTTTCTTCTTCTTGTTTCATTATAGCATCTCTTCTGAAAAGTGTGGTTTTAAGAATAAGTTCTATCATATCCTCCTCAGTCACGCCTTCAGGTTTTGTCATTGGTGGAACACAAGTTTTAACATTACCTTCTATATTAAATTCAGAAATATATATGTCATTTCTTCTCATTACTTTTTGAATTTCACCTAAATATGTGTCGTCAAACCATTCTTCAAAAAGGTATTTTAAGTAACTCACTCTTACGGGAATATCAGACATCAACTCTTTAAATATATCATTTGGAACATAAAGAAAACCTGAATCAAAATCTCTTTCTTCTGTTTTTCTTCTGTCGTCATAGTCAACACTATTATCTTCAAAAAATATTATAAGACTCATTATTTCTTTTCCATTTTTACAAAATTCAAAGTCATATCTTGTTTCCCACGATTTGTCGTGATACATTTTTGCACCATCAAAATAGTCATTTAACCATCTATAAACGAGTTGGTCTATTTTTGGTGTAGGTTTTTCGTATTTTCTATTAACCTCATCTTCTAATATTAATTTAATTAAATTTCTCATTTAACTTTTTTTCCGTATTTATAAAATTTTTGTTGTATATTAATTGTTCCTTTACAACCATCAGTTTTCTTTTTTCCGTTTGAGTTATAACAAACGGGTATTGTTTTATTAAAATGATGTACTAATTTCGGTTCTCCTGAATGATATGAGTGCATAGAAGATAATTGTCTATCAACAGCACCTTCACCACCTCCAGCACTTCCTCTACTATCAAATTCTTCATATGTATATCCATCACCACTTGGACCTATATAAACTTTCCAGTTTACCGTTAATGAATTTGGTTCAATATTAACGGTCATTTTTTTTATATCTACAGCTTTAATACCTGTTGTGTTTTTGTACTCTTTAATTGCGTCTTGAACTTTTGAATTAATTCTACCACCAAAACCGTCAGATGCTCGTTTATGAAAAGAATGTAGAGCGTCATAGGCTCCTGATTTGTTCTCTGCACTATAACTACCTGAAATTACCTTGTCTTTTAAATTCTCAATAGACTTTAAAAACAACGCCCCTTTTAAGATTTTGGATGGGTTTGGTTTAGTGTCAGCCCTTTGTTCTACTAAGTTATACTTGATATTAACATATTCTTTTAGGACCTGTCTTATTAAACTTTTCATATAATATAAATATATTCACTTTAATCTTTGCCAATTGCAATACTTCCAACTTGTTCCGTATTAAATATTGTTGTTCCTGTGTTATATGCAAATGGTCTTGTTGTTGCAATTATTTTTTAGGTTCTTCAATTTTCATATCTTTAATAAACTTATTGTGTGAAGCCTTATATGATTTTTGTGACTCATCATTTTCGTCTTTGGTATATTGCCAATTCCAATATAGTTTGTCGTTAGGTTTGAATCCGTAAAACATGTGAACTTCTTTTTGTATTTCAGTAACGTTTTCACCATTCCAATTTTGACCAACACAAATAAATCCTGTTTCAATATTTTTAACAATGTTACTTTCACCTAATGTTGTGTGTCTGTTTTCAATCCAATTTAACCTTTCAATTAAGTTTTGGTAATACATATTTGCTTGTCCCCATCTTATTGAACTAAAGAATATGACAGCGTCTGATTCAAATAACTCTCGACTAACTTTCCATAGTTCGTCTGATGGTTCATTAATATTAACCCAACATCTGTGATGACCTGTGGGGTTTTTTTTCTTATCTTTAAGGGCGGCCTTTAATAACCCACAGGAGTTTCCATCGGCTCTTGATACATTACCCTCACAAGGTAATATTTTAAGTTCTGTAATATCAATATAAGTTGCCTTATCTCCCAACTCTTCTTGGATATGTAAGGCCAATAATCTTGATTTTGGTGTGTCGGGTTTTTTTGGGTCAAATTGGTACCTATTTGAACAAGAAAGTAAAAGAACTTTATCTTTCTTTTTTAATATGTCGATGGTTTCTTTTAACTTTTTATAACCATCACTTTGTACCATTTCCTCAGACAACATTAATTGTCTAAGCCTACTTAATTCTTCTTGTAAAATAGATTCCATAATAATAAATATCACCTATTTAGTTTGTGAGGTGAATAGTTTTTTTGTATCTTTGTAGTATGAAACTTATTAAATATCTTATTATCTATCGCACCACTAAGGACCCAATGATGGCAGCCAAAATCTATCAAATGATTTATCATCCTGAGATTAAACAAAATAACGTAATTATCAATCAAGAACCAAAATTACAATATAGCTCAACACCAACTTCTGCAACAGAACCAACAGATAAAAAGACCGAGTTGATGAAATCTTTGGAATACCTAAAAGGTAAAAAGAACCCCACTAAACAAGATAAAGACTCTATCTACACTATCGAAATGGTATTAAAGAATATGAAGTGATTAAATTGTAATAATTTTCCAATTACCTTTTTTATCTTCAACTAAACAGGTAGAATTTTCACAAAAATCACCTGAGTTCATATAATCCACTTCTAACTTTGGTTGGTGAATGTGTCCGCAAACTGCCACATCATAACCTTTTTCTTTTGTTAAACCTTTGGCTCCCAATTCAAAATCAGATACAAAATTGATTGCACCTTTTACAGATTGTTTAATATCGTTTGCCAAAGAGTGATAAGGTAAATTGAATGTTTTTCTAATCTTATTATATATGGTATTTAATTTAATTACAAAATCATATGACCATCCACCAACAACCGCCAACCACCTTGCTTTCATAATTACAAAGTCTAACACATCACCATGAAAACAATAATAACTTCTTTTATCAACACCAACGTGTTTATACATTCTAACAATCTCAATATTATTTAACTTGAATGGGATAAAGTCTTTTAAAAAATCATCGTGATTTCCTCTAATATAAACAACTTTTGTAGACCCCTCGGATAGTTTGATTATCTTTCTAATTATCTTCGTACAATCGTTAGTCCATTTACCATTACTTCTAATTGCCCATCCATCAATAATGTCTCCGTTTAAAATTAAAGTTTCCATTTCATTTTTTTCTAAAAACTCTAATATCTTTTCTGTTTGTGATTGTCTTGCACCTAAATGCAAATCACTCATTATTACTGTCTTCCACTTTCTCATTTGTCTTTAACTACTTTGAATAATGCTTTTTCAATTGAAAATCCATTGTTTATAAAATATTTAAGACTATCTACATTACAGTGAGCGTAAACTGTTTTTTCTGTTTCATGTATTTTTGAGTCTCTATAGTTCCACAGTAATTTATATATCCCCCTATTTCTATATTCGTCTAATACGTACGCATGACAAAGATATATTACTGAATCGTGTTCTACGTATGAAACAATACCAACCAATTTATCTTTTATATAACAACCATAATATGTTGCATATTCGTCAAGTAAATCAGGTTTAATATCTTTAAAATTACTATAAACTTCTTTGTATGATACTTTAGTTATTTCCATTACCAGTAGTTTTTATCTTCAGTGAAATAAGATTTGTTTTTGTGATTGAAAAAAGAACCAAGAAACAATTTAACCATATAAAATAAACCTTTGTTTTCAAATCTTCTTGGTGGTGTAAAAACTATATTATTTATTCTACCAAACTTGTTAGGTTTAATTTGTTTGGAAAAATGGTAATCCTCAGCAACTTTTATTTCTTCATCAAAACCTTTGAGGTTTTTAAAAGTCTCTGACCTTACCATCATAAATCCTCCCAAACAAAAAGGTGTGGACCATTTTGACACTAATTGTAAAAAATCAAATAATTTATAAACATAATTAAATTTACCGTTGTCGCTTCTAAACTTAGCAGTTACTAAATCAAGGTTGTTTTTATGTATTCGAAGAAACGCTCGTTTAATTATCTTAGGGTCCAATAAGAAAACATCGGCATCCATAAATAAAACATAAGGAGTTTCAACCAATTTGAATCCGTTGTTTCTTGCAACCGCAGGTAAACCACCATCCATGATGTGTAGATTAATTTTATCTAAGTTATGTTCTAATCTATCAATTAAATCAATTTTTGTAATACCATCATTTGAATCGTCACAAACAATAACTTTAACACCAAAAATATTGGATTGATAATTTAATAAATCCAAAGTTTTTAGAATGATGTCCTTTTCATTTTTACAGGGAATTACTATGGTTATATATTTATTTAGTTCCATATAACATATAAATAGGTTTAATTTATAACATTTTAAACACTTAACAATTAAATAATAAATCCCCCACATTTCTGTGAGGGTCTTTATCTTAGAACATATTCAAAAGAAGGTCACCATTTCCTTCCCACATTTTGATTTGTCGTTTAGGAACCCAAAACTCCATTTCACCAATCTCTTCAACTCGTTTAAGGTATTCGTTACGGAAACGTTCTGCCTCAGACTTGTCGGTGATGTATTCAACACCCATGTGACCTGCACAAGTCTTACCCATTTTAGTCAACATTGAAAACTCATCAGTCAACGTTCTACCACAGCACACACATACATCTCCACGTTTGATTGTCATCTTACCTGCTAACTTGATGGCTTTAGGTGAAATTGCTAAAACTTTAGTAAGGTCCAAAAGTGTTGGGTTGAATTTAAGACCATAAGTTTCTTTCATCTTTTGACCAATACTACGTCCTACAATAATAGTGTCACCGTCCAAAGCAAGATTCATTTTACGAGTTGCGTTTTTAGTTTCTTCTTTTTGGATTTGATTCAACGCTGCAGATACTTGTTTATCAGACAATTTACCAAACTTTTCAAGTTTAGATTTGATGTCATTAACAAAATCACTTGGACCACTGTAGGCTTGGATTTTTTTCATGTCGTCGGACAATTCAACTTGTTTTGCTTCAACAGTTGCCGATAAGATTTTTTCTACGGCCGCCGCTTGTTTTGGTGTAAGGGTGCCGTATTTTTTGATAGTATCTTTCATCTTGATGACAAAAGAGTTAGAACCTTGATAATTTTGAACTTGAGTGATGGTGGACATATATATGTGTTTTATTGATTACCTTACAAAGATAGTGATAAAATTATAACCGCCAAAAAAAATCCCCACTTTTTTTGTGAGGATTTTAATTTTTTACATCATTTCTTCTGCCAAGTTCCAAAGTTTGGTGTTGATTTGGTTTACAGCCATAATGTTTTGTAGTCCACGGAGTCTTGTTCTACGTCCATTCTGAGATGTCATTTCCACTCCACCACGAACAAACTTCTCTTGTACGACGTTAAAAACTTTCCACATATCGTCACCTTCATCTTCCATACGATTTGGTGTTAGAAGTCCTACAATCTCCATATCCTTTAGGACTTTATCCTTACCGAAACGGACCTCAGCAGATTTACGAAGAAAGTCAATCTTTTCGTCAGTAGATAGTTCACGCTCCATCATTCGTTGAACTGACGTTTCAATCTTTGGTAATCGTCCTGCGAATGACTCTGTTAATCTTTTAACCTCATCCAAATCAAATCGTGAGTGACGAAGGTTAAAAGATTCTGATAGGGCCGTTGGAACTGTTAAACCATTCGAACAACATAATCTAAACAACCCAGCAGATACCGATAATTTTGACATTCCATTGTGTGAGTTTCTTACAACGGCCTCAAACAAAGTATCCCCAACTTTTGGTAGCTCACCGTTACGAAATTTAATTTGGTGTACTGAGTGTAATCCTCTGCCAACTTGTTTTGCACTTGCCAGTTTCCATCCTTCTCGTTCAAAGTTTTCTAAGATGTCCAAAGTAGGTACGAATACATACTTGTCTGACATTTTTGGAGATGCTGATGATGCAAATACAGAAGGTGTTGTGTTTTTTAAATCGCTTAAATTAATCATGTATATATTTGTTTTTATGTTTCTGTTTTCTTGTATATGTTTTTTTACTTTTTTGAATCACAGGTCGAGTAACCTGCCATATTTCCTGAATCGTAACTTCTATTGTTTTCATAACAGTACAAATATATAAAATTAAAATACAAAAACAAAATTTATTTTTTTATCATTGCCCTTAGTTGACTATTACTTTTGTATGTTATTTTATAATAATTAGATAAGGGGTTCTTACCTTTCTCAGAATCTATGTGTCCTTTTTGGTAAGCTCTATTTATATTATCCGCCTCAACAGATTCTAATTCATTTATTTTAACTAAAATTTCTTCAAATAAATTATTTTCTTCAGGACTTTTGGTAGAATTTTTTTTATCCTTTAACCAATTTCTTAACTGTTGTCTAAACGTTTTCATAATAATTAAAATATAATAAACTATTTTTTTTAAGTCAAACAGAAATTAAAGTTCATCTACTGTATTTTCAATTTTTTCATTATAGTCATCACTAAATTGAATTTTAACAATTCTAACTCTTGCACCATCACCTTCAAAAAAATATTTTAATTCTTCATTTATTAAATTTGTTAAATGATTATTTAATTTATAATCTTTTAATAAACTGTTTTTTAATGCTTTGAATACTGAAAAAATTGTAGTAACTCTTTTATCACCGTCAGTAATTTCAACTAAAACATCCAAATAATCATAGTATTCACCAACAGAAATCATTTTTCTTTGTCCTGTAATCACAAATTGATATTTAAATTTAATTTCCAATCCGTAAGAAATTTCACCAACGTAATCAAAAATTATGTTGCTAATTATTTTATTTATTGACTGTATGTGTTTTTCTGAAATCATATAATTTACTTATACTTATTTTCATAGTAATGAATCAATTTATTAATTGGGTCGATTAACAATTTAGGATATTCGTTATTTAAAAAATCAATTAGTTCTGAAATAGACTCAAAACTTTTTGGTGTATAACTTGTCGTTAAACCTTGGTTATCATAATCGTCATAACTATCAGGATAATGCTTATCCTCAAAATAGGAACCATCAACAGGTGTTCTACAATCACCATTCCAATAAGGTGTTGCAAAACCAACTAATTTGTAATCTGTGTCATCATATTCAAAAATAACATAACCACCAAAACCATCCCATAAGAACTCTATGTCCGCTCTCATGTTTTTAAAACTATGTTTTTTATTAACTAAATCTGTTCTAAAAAGTGAACCAACTAATTTATAAGCTAAACCACAATCAATATGTATTTCTTTATCTTTTAATAGAAAAATTATTTGTTCTAAAGATAATCCAGTATAATCTGATATTTCATTAAATTCCATACCATCATTCCACATCTTATAGACAAGTCTTGAGTTCTTTTCAAAATTAGATTCAAAAAGAAAATTAAATTGTTCTTCTGTAATTATTATTTTCATCACCAATTAAAGTCTTTTCTTTTATTAATTATATCTCTTACGGATATAATAATCACTTTAGCACCAATTACATTTCTTGCCGCTTCTTGTAGTTCATAAATAAAATTTTCTAAATTGTTGTATTCATAAATCGAATCAATATAACAATCAATAGTAATGTTTATCGATTCCATTTTATTTTTTTCAAAATAATCCATAGATGTTGACTTTGAGACATCGACCACTTTAATTTCTTCAATCATATCTATTGGGTCACAAATATAACTTTGGTGACTTCTTATGTAATATCCTCCTTCACAATTTTCTATAAGTTGTTCTAAAGCCATGTCAATAAGATTTTGCATGGAATCAGTATTTGATTCCAATAACATTTTATACTGACTTTCTGTAATTATTATTTTCATCCTATATTGGCTCCTGTAACATCTTTTATTGAAACACTTGGAAATAAATTATTGAAGTATTCTGCTAATGCGTATTTGAAATGCCTTGTATAAATATGCCAAGGAACTAACTTTTCAATATCTTCTGCCCAATTATAATCATAATAAAGTGTTCGACTGCCTTTTCGATAATGAACTAGAATATTACCATCTGTGTCACCTAAAAGTATATTATCTTCTGTTTCACCTGAAGATGTAATTTCTGATTTAATGGCCGTAAAAAACATCTCTTTATATTTTGGATATTCTTCAGAATAAGGAGCATCAAATCTATCTCTTGAAAATGTTTTTTCAATTTCTAATAATTGTGATTCTGTAATTATTATTTTCATTATACGATTTCAACTTCAACATCAATTGGTAATCCGTATTTTTCAAGTAGATTATAAAAATAATCATACGCAACACTTCTAATATATCCCAGTAAATCACCAGTTTCATAATATTCTCTTGATATTTCTAAAGCCTCATAAATTGAAACTGTCACCATTCGGTAGTTTTCATCTTCGTCATCATCTTGCTCTTCATCATAAACAGACATTTCTATACTTCCATCACCACTAACATTTAACTCAATGATATTGACTTGTGTACTGTCTGTCATGTTGTAAACATCCATTCCAACAACATCAACCTCAGCATAGAAATTTTGAGCGTCGTCTTGTATTTCAAATGTTTTACCGTAAATATCTCCAATCATTTTATCATATAAAACATCCACTCCTCCATTATATTCGTGCCATATTGGTCTTATTTGTCGGTAATCTTCAGAGGAGTTTTTTCTTACACCCAAAACATTATATAACATATCGTCCAATACTGGTTCTTCCCCACTTCTTTTTTGTTTGTCCCAAAAAGAATATAAAAATTCACGAAGATTTTCTTCCGTTAGTTTATCGTATTGAGCTTCAGTTATAATGATTTTCATTATTTCTTTTTCTTTTTTACAACATTCCCAAATTTATGATTTCCAATTGTTACAGTTGGAACCCATTTTGTTGTGTCAGTATCTTTGGTCCAATAAGGCTTTACATAATTTGCGTAGTAAAATTGGGCACCTTGCGTTACATCAGATAATCCACCTATATTTTCAGCAATCGAAATGGCCGTTGAAAGTTGTTTGTGGTTTTTATATTTATTATAAACATCTTGTAGTTTTTCACCACCACTGTTATATTTATTCCACATAGAAAATTGTTTATTAGCCAAAGCCTGTGATTCAACACTTGAACCATAGTTCATAAAATTATTATCTGCTCTATTTTTTAAAACATTTGCAACTGCCTGCATAGATTTATATGGGTCTGATTCACCACCTGCTTCACCCAATAAAGTACATACAATTTTTTTGTTCTTTTCAGATAAATCATTAAATTCTTTTTTTTCACTAACTTCTGTTTCTTCTTTTTTTCCTTCTAATTTTTCTACTGTTTTTTTTCCAATCTGTGTGCCCTTCACTTCATCAGGTTCCCATAATTTTTTTATAGCCTCTTGGGTTTTATTTCCATAGTAACCATTATTACTTTTTGTATCCAATAAGTTTTTGTCTTGCAACATTTTTTGAATTTTTACTATTGCCGAACTTTCACTAGCATTACAATAACCTTTTTCAATAATCTTACCATCTTTGATTTGGTCTAAAGTAATAAGTTCATCTTCTTTTGCACCTTCAGGACAAGGGTTAGTGTTTTCTAAAATATATTTAAACTGAGTTTCTGAGATAATTACCTTCATAGTATATAAATACATTAAGCATAAAAAAAGTCAGGTGAACCTGACTTTTTTACTATATATAGGACGAGAGATTAAAGACCATATAATTCTTTTTTTGGTCCGAGTAAATCAATAGCTTTACTCACCGCCAGGTCTTTGGTCTTTAAACCTTTCTCGATTATTTTTTTAGCGTGATAGACAACATAATCTGTAGTTTTTACATCACCTTTGGTAAACTTATACTTACTTTCTTTTTTTGGTTTCATTGTGTCTTTAGCATAGATGTCGTAGAATCCAACTTTGCAAATGTAACGTCCTTTGTTTCCTGATTTTGTTGCCATAATTTATTGTTTATTTTTTAAGTGATTAATATTGATACAAATGTAAAAAACTTATTTTGATTAATCAAACAATTTTATTGATTATTTTTTTTCTTTTTTCTTCCCTGACAATGAGCTCTTTGTGAAAAACCTTTCGGGTTGTTACAATCAATAGACCTTTTATATTTGTTGGACCATTTCTCAATTAACATTTGAAGTTGTTCTTCTGTAATAATAATTTTCATATCTCAACGTAATATATATCAACCATTATTCCTGTTCTTGGATATATTAGTTCATTTAAACAATCTTGGATGACATCTGAAACTTCTTCTTGGATTTCGTACCCCATGTCTTCATGATTTATAGCGTCTTCTAATGTCATGTGTCTTCCATCCATAAGAGTAACAGAACCCCCATCAGACACTTGACACTCTATAAAATAGACATCATCTTTTTTATAAGAATTACTGATTCTCCAATCAAAATCATATCCACCACTAAGTTTTTTGGGAAAATCTTTTGTTGAGAAGTTGTTAATTGATAGTTTATCAATTATTTTTATGGTTTTTTCTTCACCACCTATGTAGTCATTAAAAAACTCAGCATAGTCATTAATAACCGTCCATTTATCTATGCCAAGATACTTTATCACATCTTTATCAAACGTTGGGTAACCTTCTTCTTTAGTTTGTTCATCCCACATACTAATAAGAATATCAGAAATACGAGTGGGGGTTTTGGAATTTTCAACCACCATATTCATTTGAGATTCTGTGATTATTATTTTCATTCTTCAGAACCTAAAATAAAATTCATATCTGTTATGAATTTTTCACTTTTTGCTAAATCCATAACAATGTCTTGTGGTAATTGTCTTCCTAAACCGTTTACCCCATATTTTTGTCCAAAATTATTTAATGTTTCAATTGTTCTTTTTGTTGAGTCGTCACCAATTAAAAAATCTTCATAGTCTTTTTTTGATAAGTCAGGAAATATTAATTCACCACTAATCGTTGGATTTTGAAAAATTCTTGATGAAAATCTAATTTGCATTGCCCCTTTTACTTTTGGAGCATTAATCATATCAACAGTCAATCCCAATTCAATTAATTTTTCTTTACTAAAATAATACATTTTTATTCTTTGGTTTTCCATTGGTATTCCGACTAACATACCATCTATTTCAGACATGGCTTCTGTTAATATGTCTTTAGCAATATCTAAAAATACCGGGTCTTGGCTTTCAACAAGCCACTTTAATGGATTACTTTCTTGTATAATTGAAGCTAACTCTTTTTTATATTCTTCGTCTCCTTTAAAATTATCGTAGTATGTTGTAAAATTGGTTTTAATTGATTTTAATACTGGCGACTCACTTAACTTGTTTAATGTTTTAAGTGAATAATGTGAACCATCCTTAGCCACTATGTCGTATGGTGATGTTTTAGATTCAGATATTTCAGCATCTAATAACCCAGCAATTAAACCTTCAAAATCAAAACCTCTACTTCTAGATTTTATAAATCTTCTATAGTAGTTGTCAAATCTAAATCTATTTCTTATTGTTACGTTTGATAGGTCTAAAGACATTAAACCTGTTATTGTTCTATTAAAATTAATGGTTCCTCTTGAGTTTTCAGCCTGTATAATATTAGATATTGCCTCTTTAGCGGCAAACATATCTAACGGAATTAATCTAATTTTTTGAAGTTCTCTACTCATTAACTTTTGTAATTCTTTATCGGACATCTCATTAATAAGAGATTCCACTAATCTTAATTTTTTTTCTGCGTTGTCAAAATAAAAGTTGCTCATATAATATTAAATATAATCTAAAAACATTTCGTTTATGTTTCTTCTTGTTCTGTCCCAATCAGGATAATCGGGGATTCTAATGTCAATACATTCTATTTCATCATTATAAATCATACCATTAATAAGTGAAGTATATCCACCAAAGTATTCTAAAAAAGAGTCAGAATATGTTGCACCCTTATTATTTTCTAAAAATGTTTTTATATCTCCAATAAAGTCTCTGATTTTAATATATTGGTCGTATTTAGTTTTTTCACCAACCTTTCTTGGAACCTCATCAATATGACCCTCGAAGTATTCACTAAGACCATTATAAACAGCATCATAAACTTCATCTTCATATGCTTGATTTTCAGAGTTATAATAGATACTTCTTAGTTCATCACCAATATCTTCTAAATCTTTTTTGAAAAGTTCGTTTGATGCGTCACTATCTTTTAATAGGTCGTTTAAATCTTCAGACCTTATTCTAAAATATCCTTCAGTTTCTTGTATTTCAGATAAATGTTCAAAAAAGTCGGAATCATAATCCTCTAATGATAATTCTTGATTTCCTATTTTTTTATAAATAACATCTTTAAGATGTGTTATATTAGAATCATTTAAAACATCTACTGTATCGTATGGTGTCATACTAGAATCATAATACCAATCGTGACCTAAACCTTCTTCACTTAAAATTAGTTTTGCAACATATCTAGGGTTACTATCACCTCTTCTACTACCACTACAAAAATAATCACCTAACTCTTCTCTATCTCTTAATCTTAGATAAAAACCACCATTTCTAATTTCAACATCAGTTATTAGATTTTTGATTATAAAATAAACTGTGTCTTCGTAGTTGTCTTCTAAACCTTTTAAAAGTAATATATTTTTTAGTTCATCAGGTGCATCATCATAACTAAGATTACTTAAAACACCATTTTCATCTAAATAGTTTATAATTTCATTGTCCCAATCACGATAACTTATTTGACCTAAATCTAATTCATCTAAAAGACCATATTTTTTAACAAACTTAAAAA
>Ga0164295_10003215_pt1 | contig 13167 bp, 14 predicted proteins | sample GEODES006metaG_FD_111798 | JGI IMG/M metagenome (GOLD analysis project Ga0164295, IMG submission 111798) | Oligotrophic lake water microbial communities from Sparkling Lake, Wisconsin, USA - GEODES006 metaG | ecosystem: Environmental > Aquatic > Freshwater > Lake | place: USA: Sparkling Lake...
AAGTGCTACGGCGGCGACATTACCCGCAAGCGAAAGCTGCTGGAGAAGCAGAAAGAAGGCAAGAAACGCATGAAGCAGGTGGGCTCGGTGGAAATTCCTCAAGAAGCTTTCATGGCGGTGCTGAGCGTAAGGAAGCAAAAGTGATTTTCGATTTTTCCACCATCCTCGTTCTGCTGGTTTTTGCGAGTGGCGTGATCTGGGGCCTTGACGCTCTGCTCTTGAAACCGCGCCGGAGCCAAGGGCAACCGCCCTCCGTTCTGGTGGAATACGCGCAGTCCTTTTTCCCCATCTTTCTGGTCGTCCTGGTGCTCCGCTCGTTTCTGGTCGAGCCTTTCCGGATCCCATCCGGGTCCATGGTGCCGACCCTGTTGGTGGGCGACTTCATTCTGGTTAACAAATTCGACTACGGCATTCGGCTACCGGCGATTAACAAAAAAGTGATTAAGATCGGCGACCCCAAGCGGGGCGATATCGTTGTGTTCCGCTATCCGGTTGACCCATCCACCCCTTATATCAAGCGCATCATTGGCATTCCTGGCGATAAGCTTGAGTACCGCAACCATGAGTTGTTCCTCAACGATGCACCGGTGCCTACCGAAGATGGCGGGACCTTTATCGGTGTTAAATCTGCCACGCAACACACCGGATTCAGCCGTTTGGTGGAACAGTTACCCGGCCACTCACACGACATCATCATCTCTCCCAATGCCGAGGGCTATAGCTGGTCTGGCACTGTTCCCGAGGGGAGCTACTTCGTGATGGGCGACAATCGCGACAACAGCCGGGATTCCCGCTTCTGGGGCTTTGTGCCCGACGAGAATCTGGTAGGCAGAGCTTTCATGATTTGGATGAACTGGGACCACGGCCCGGACCTCGGGCGAATCGGGACATTTCTGAAGTAAACGGGAGCCATACGCCATGAAAGTTCAAAAAGCTAAACAGCGAGGCGTGAGTCTTGGTGGGCTACTGTTCTGGTGCGTGATGCTGGGTGGCGCTGCGCTGGTCGGGATGAAGGTCTTCCCGCTGTACAGCGAAAAGATGAAAGTCGATCAGGCTATGGTCAAAGTGGGGGGCTCGGCCCGCGGCTCATCAACCAAGGTCGAGCTCGCCAAAGCAATGATGCGGCAGTTTGAAGTCTCTGACGTCAACCGCTGGACCGATAGCCAGTTCGCCGCACTGCTGAAAGTGGGTCCCACGGGCGTTGGACGCCAACGGGCAATGGCCCTGGACTATGACTTGCGCGCCCCGTTTTTTGGCGACTTGGATATCGTTCTGAAGTACCACAAGGTAGTCCCGCTGCCGCCGGGCGATAGCGAATAAACGGAATCCTGACCGGCGTTGAAATCACTTAAGTACGCGTTCAAAGACCCGTCACTGCTGGCGGTAGCGCTCACCCACCGGAGCGCCGCCAACAGGCACAACGAACAACTTGAATTTCTTGGCGATGCCCTGCTCGGGTTCATCATCGCCGACGAGATTTGCCTACGCTATCCGGACGCTGCCGAAGGCCCTCTTACCCGATTGCGTGCGTCTTTGGTGAATCGCGACACTCTGGCCGAAATCGCGCGCGAGTTGAATGTTGGCGATTTCCTCAGGCTGGGGGAGGGCGAACTTAAAAGCGGCGGCTGGCGTCGCGACTCCATCCTCGCCAACACGCTGGAAGCCATTGTCGCGGCGATTTATCTGGATGGCGGAATGGAGGCTTGTCGGGCGGAAGTTCGCCTTTGGTTTGCGGCCCGATTGATCACCCACCGCCCGGAAACGGCCCGCAAGGATGCCAAGACTGAACTGCAGGAATATCTGCAGGGTCGAAGGCTGGACCTTCCGGTTTATCGCACCCTTGAGGAAGAGGGACCTCCTCACCAGCGTAGATTCAAAATCGAATGTGCCGTGACGGGTCTCTCACCGGTGGTGGTTGAGAGTGGCAGTCGACGAAGTGGCGAACAGGCGGCGGCGCGCATCGCATTGACACAACTTATTGGCGAGAAGGCATGAGCGATATAAACGACAGTGCGCCCTTTGCAGGGCGCTGCGGGCGAGTGGCAATTATCGGGCGCCCCAACGTAGGTAAATCGACCCTGGTCAACCGAATCGTGGGGCAAAAAATTGCGATCACGTCACGTCGGCCGCAAACCACGCGTCATCGCGTGCTGGGCATTACGCAAGCGGAGGGAGCGCAACTGATCTTCTCCGACACGCCCGGCTGGCAACCGCGCCCGCGCACGGCGATGGACAAACTGATGAACCGCCAAATCGATCTTGCCCTGACCGAGGTAAACGCAGTCTTGATGGTTGCAGATGCGAGAGCCTGGCGCGACGACGACGACCCGGTAGCGGAATGGCTGCTAAGCGCGAAATGCCCCAAATTTCTGGCGCTTAACAAGATTGATCGCATCGAAGACAAGCGCCTGCTGCTACCGCTCATTCAGGGCTTGGCGGAGCGTCTGCCAGACGTGGAGATCGTGCCGATTAGTGCGCTGAAAGGGCGGGGCGTTAGCGAACTGCTGAGGAGTCTCGCGAGAGTCATGCCGGAAGGCGAGGCTGAGTTTCCGGAAGATCAGGTGACCGATCAGTCGGAGCGCGCACTGGCTGCTGAGTTGATTCGTGAACAGTTGATGCGCCAACTGGGCGAGGAACTTCCCTACGCCGCTCACGTGGCCGTGATGGCTTTTGAGGATCGACCGACCGTGACCTACATCGAAGCCGAAATCTGGGTCGAGAAAGCCGGACAGAAAGCCATCGTCATTGGTCGACAGGGCGCGCGCCTCAAGGAGTTGGGCACGGCTGCACGCGCCGCGCTCGAACAAATGCTGGGACGCCCGGTGTTTTTGCAGACCCACGTCAAGCAGAAGGAAGCCTGGACGCAGGATCCGTTCTCGCTGTCCCGCATTGAATTAGGCGGCGGTTAAGAAAAGGCCGACGCAAGTCCGTGGCGCTGGATAGCCCAAAACGGGAAGATCTGGGCTACGTTCTTCATTCCCGCAGATTTCGGGAGAATAGTCTGCTGGTCGACGTGTTGAGCCGCGAACATGGACGTACCTCCCTGATTGCTCGCGCACCTTCTAAGGCAAAGTCCCGCCTGGGCGAAAGCTTGCAGCCGTTCCGTCTGGTGCAACTTACTTTTAGCGGCCGCGGTGATTTGTTCACACTCCACCAAGTCGAGCCAACGGGACCTTTGCGTTTTCTTCAGGGTGATCGCCTGCTCAGCGGTATGTATGTGAATGAGCTGTTGGTTCGGCTCACCGGAAGGGGCGAGGGAGAACAGGCTCTGTTTGACCTCTATGCGCAGGTCATTGACGAGTTGTCGGGTGTCGCGCCGCTTGAGCCAACGCTGCGACGATTCGAGGTCGCCTTGCTGGAAGTCTGTGGCTATGGACTGCCGTTGCATGAAACCTGGACCGATCAGTCACCGGTCGCGCCAGATGCGCAGTATCGGTACGTGATTGAGCAAGGCCCGGAGCGCGTGAATGAAGAGGCCGGCACATCCAGCGTGAGCGGCGCGATGCTGCTCGCTCTGGCGGGCGAACAGGCCTTTACTGCGGAAACCTTGGCCCAGGCCAAGCACTTCATGCGGGGTGTGTTGCGGCATTATTTGGGAGAAAAACCCCTGCATGCCCGTTCGCTATTCACTGCTGATCGGTAGTCCGTATGCCTGACGCTGTGCGTAACGGCTAAACTCCATCTTTCATCCTGATCTGGAAACTGCCCGATGAGCGCCGAAACTGCGATTGAGCTTGGGGTCAACATCGACCATGTCGCGACGATTCGTCAGGCGCGCGGGACGCCTTACCCCGATCCCGTCGAGGCCGCGCAGATTGCGGAGGATGCCGGCGCAGAGGGCATCACCATTCATCTGCGCGAAGACCGACGCCACATTCAGGATCGCGACCTCGAGATCCTGAGCCGCACGGTACGCGGCAGGCTCAATCTTGAAATGGCGGCGAGCGAGGAAATGCTGGGGATCGCGGAGCATTGGCGCCCATCGCATTGCTGTCTGGTGCCGGAACGCCGGGCCGAACTCACGACAGAAGGTGGTCTGAATGTCCTGGCGCAGCAGGCCCAATTGACCGACGTGCGAGTGCGCTTGGCAGAAGCCGGTATCACGCTGTCGCTGTTTATCAACCCGGATGCGCGCCAGATTGATGCCGCGATGGCGATCGGAGCGCCCGCCATCGAACTTCATACGGGCCAATACGCCGACGCGCTGACGCCGCACGACGCCGAGCGGGAACTGAAGCGAATTGTTGAGGCCAGCGAATATGCCCATTCGCTAGGCCTGCGGGTCAATGCGGGCCACGGCCTGCATTACGGCAACGTGCAGGCTATTGCCCGTATCAGTCCCATCGTGGAACTCAATATTGGTCACGCGATCGTGGCGCGGGCCTTGTTTGTGGGCTTGGGTAACGCGGTAAAAGAAATGAAGACCCTGATGACGGACGCCAGACGATGATCTCCGGTTTGGGCATCGATATGGTAAAGACCGATCGCATTCGCGCGGTTTATGAACGGTTTGGCTTGAAGTTTGCGCGCCGCATTCTGGCCGAGGGCGAAATGATACGACTGGCACGAAGTCGCTCCCCGGTCAGTTTTCTTGCCATGCGCTTCGCAGCCAAAGAGGCAACCTCAAAAGCCTTGGGCACGGGTTTCAGGGCCGGCGTCTCGCCTCGCTTAATCGAAGTGGAGCACAACGCGGCGGGCAAACCGTCGCTGCGCTTCCACGGGGCGGTGGCGGTCCATGTTCAGGCTCAGGGCGTCACCGCGAGCTTTGTCAGTTTGACCGATGAAATTGAGTACGCGGCGGCCGTCGTCGTATTCGAACGTACTTGAGGTTCTCTCGTGTCTCTTCCCGTTGAAGTCGCCCGCCGGCGCACCTTTGCCATTATTTCCCACCCTGACGCCGGTAAAACCACCGTCACTGAAAAGCTGCTGTTTCTCGGTGGCGCGATCAACGCCGCCGGCTCGGTCAAGGCGCGCAAGAGCAGTCGCCATGCAGCCTCCGACTGGATGGAAATTGAAAAGCAGCGCGGAATCAGCGTCACCTCATCGGTGATGCAGTTCGAATACGGTGACAGCATTATCAATCTGCTGGACACCCCGGGCCATGAGGATTTCTCGGAAGACACCTACCGCGTGCTGTCGGCGGTCGATTCCGCGCTGATGGTGATCGACGCGGCGAAAGGCGTGGAAGACCGCACGATAAAGCTGCTTGAGATTTGCCGTCTCCGTAACACGCCGGTGATGACGCTTATCAACAAGCTCGACCGTCATGCGCGGGAACCGCTGGAATTGCTCGACGAAATCGAACGCATCCTCCACATCAAATGCGCACCCATCACCTGGCCGCTGGGCTCGGGGCAGGGGTTTCTGGGCGTTTACCACTTCGGTGAACAGAAGATCATCCGCTTTGCGCGCGAGCGAGACGCCAATGAAGAACTGGTGGAAACCGAAAGCTTCCCGCTCAATTCTCCCGCGACAACCGCGCTCTTCGAGGACGCCTTACCGGGTCTACGCGATGAAATCGAACTGATTGAGGGGGCCGGGGCTGATTTCGATCTCGACGCTTACCGGGCAGGGCAGGTGACGCCGGTGTTTTTTGGGACGGCACTGCGTAACTTCGGGATCCGCGAGCTGCTCGATTTCTTCGTGAAGATTGCGCCGCCGCCGCTGGCGCGCGAAGCCCGCGAGCGCAGCGTTGAGGCGGGTGAATCCGCATTCTCCGGTTTTGTGTTCAAGATTCAGGCGAACATGGATCCACAGCATCGCGACCGCATCGCTTTCCTGCGCATCTGCTCGGGCAAGTTCACGCCGGGCGCCCGTTTGAAACACGTGCGGCTAGGGCGCGAAGTGGCCGTCTCCAATGCCTTGACGTTCATGGCTCGGGGGCGGGAGCAAGTTGAAGAGGCCTGGGCGGGCGACATCATTGGCCTGCACAACCACGGCACCATCCAAATTGGGGACACCTTTACCACGGGCGAGAGCCTGTCGTTTACGGGAATTCCAAGCTTTGCGCCGGAACTATTCAGACGGGTTCGCGCCGGTGATCCCATGAAGAACAAGGCGCTGCTGAAGGGACTCACCCAGCTCTGCGAAGAGGGGGCGGCGCAGGTGTTCCGCCTGACCTCCCGCAATGAACTTGTGCTGGGCGCGATCGGGATCCTGCAGTTCGATGTCGTGGCCTTCCGACTGAAGAACGAATACAGCGTTGACGCGATATTCGAGCCAGTTGGAACGACCCTCGCGCGCTGGGTTTCCAGCGAGAAACCGGGGGAGCTCGATAAGTTTGCGCGACAGTTGGCGGATAACGTTGCGCTCGACGGTGGTGGTTTATACGCCTATCTGGCGCCCACCCGGGTCAACCTGCAACTGACGATGGAGCGCTGGCCAGATGTTCGATTCCACGCCACGCGAGAGTTCAGCCTGAGAGGCGAGGCCGCGACCTACTGAAAGCAGGTCGCGGCGCTTGATTGCGGCTACGGGAGGGGTAGCGGCTCGCTCTCTGGTGGTGTGGTCTCAGCGACGGCGAGAGGGGCCGATGCTTCAGCAGCCACAACCGGTTCGCTCACCACGACGGTTTCTTCCGCGACGCTAGCAAGCTCGGGCACCGCCGCCGGCGCGATGACCGGCTCAGACGCTTCCTTGAAAAGGATGGGCGTCACTTCAATCGCGTGCTGCTCTGCCGGCGTCGGCAGCGGCTCAATGGCGGGCGCTTCGGGTTCCGGTGTGGGAGCCGGAACCTCTGACGCAAACGCTGGCTCGGGCTCCACCACGGGAAGCACGCTTTCAACCGCCTCTACCACCGGTTCGGGCGAGGAAACCTCTGGTGTGAACGCTTGCGTCACGCCTTCAGCCGCGACGGTTTCCCCCAGCACGACAGCGGCTGCCAGCGCGACAGGCAGCGCGACCAGGTTGCTATCGCTGGGTTCATCCAAGCCAGAGCGTGGGGTATTGGCCTCGGCCTGGATCTGATTGCCACCTTCTGGCCCGCGGCCTTCACCGCGACCACGCCCGCGACCGCGATTACCGCCTTCCCGGTTGCCGCCTTCCCGGTTGCCGCCTTCCCGGTTACCGCCTTCCCGGTTACCGCGATCGCGTCGTTCACTACCACGCCGACCGCTGGCGTCATTGCCCTCCCGGCGTTCAGCGCCGTTGGCGACTTCATCCACGCGCTCTTCGCCTTCGGGACGGCTAGACCGACCTTGTTCATTACCGCGGCCGCCGCGGCTTCTCCGTTGGTCAGGCGAGCGACGACGCTGGTCATCGCGAGTCCGGTCCCCTCCCTGTGAGGAGCGGCCGGGCGGCGTCCGTGGCGTGACTACCGCCTCGGACCGCGCAGGTCTTGAATCAACCGCCACTTTGGGTGGAGCCGCCGTTGCCGGCTCGGGGCTCGCAAACAAGGAGTTGAACATGCGGCGGAAGAGACCCCCGCCAGATTTGGGTTGTTCGGCCACAGTGGTGGCTGTCGGCGATTCTGGTATCGCCTGCGGTACTGCACGCGAGATATCGCGAACGGCGGCTTGTTCCGGCTTCGGCGGCGGCGTCTTCGTGTAATCCAGCGCTGGCGCAGCCGCTGTTTCGGTCACCAGTTGATAGCTTTCGCCTAATTCCCGCTTGGCCAGATCCTGCTCGCGAATGCGTTGTACATTGAAATGCGGGGTCTGCAGGTTCTGGTTGGGCACCAGAATGATTTCAACTTCCTGACGTTCCTCGATTCGGGACAAGTCGCGGCGCTTTTCATTAAACAGGAAAGTCGCCACATCAACCGGCATTTCAACGACTACCTTGGCCGTCGAATCTTTCATCGCCTCTTCTTCCATCACGCGCAACACGGTGAGCGCGGTGGAACGGAGGCTGCGAATCGTGCCCACGCCTTCACAACGGGGACAAAGTTCATGGCTGAACTCGGCCAAGGATGGCCGCAGGCGCTGGCGCGACATTTCCAGCAGACCGAAACGCGAGATTCGTCCAATCTGGACTCTGGCGCGGTCCATCTTTACGCAATCGCGCATTTTGTTCTCGACCGCGCGCTGGTTCTTGGCCGCCATCATGTCGATGAAGTCGATGACCACCAAACCGCCGAGATCGCGCAGGCGGAGTTGGGTCGCGATCTCTTCAGCCGCTTCGAGATTGGTTAGGAGGGCGGTCTCTTCAATATCGCCGCCATGCGTCGCGCGTGCGGAGTTAATGTCGATCGTGATGAGAGCTTCGGTCGGCTCGATCACCAAGGCGCCACCGCTGGGCAGGCGCACTTCGCGACTGAAGGCGCTGTCGATCTGGCCCTCAATTTGATAGCGCGTGAACAGCGGCACGCTGTCGGTGTAGAGCTTCAGCTTGTTGATGTTCTGCGGCATGACCTGCTTCATGAAGTCGCAGGCGGTCTCATACAGCGCGGGATCGTCGATAAGAATTTCGGTGATATCGCTACGCAGGTAGTCGCGAATCGCCCGAATGATGACGTTTTGGTCTTTATGAATCAGGAAGGGCGCACGGCGCTCGTTGGCGGCGGTATCTACGGCTTGCCAAAGTTGCAGCAGGTAGTCGAGGTCCCACTGCAACTCTTCAGCGCTCTTGCCGATGCCGGCCGTACGCAGAATGAGCCCGAAGTCGTCCGGAATGGTCAGCGCGGACATCGCCTCCTTGGCTTCCTCGCGGGCGTCGCCTTCGATTTGCCTCGAGACTCCACCGGCCTTGGGGTTATGCGGCATCGCTACCAGATAGCGCCCCGCCAGGCTGATGAAGGTGGTGAGCGCGGCACCTTTATTGCCCCGTTCGTCTTTTTCCACCTGGACCACCAGTTCCTGCCCCTCTTCAAGGGCGTCCCGGATATTGACCCGGCCACTGGCGTTACGGAACCGCTCCCGGAACAAATGTCGGGAGACTTCCTTTAAGGGGAGGAATCCGTGCCGCTCGGCGCCGTAATCGACGAATGCGGCTTCCAGACTGGGTTCAAGACGAATGATTTTCGCCTTGTAGATATTGGATTTTCGCTGTTCTTTGCCAACAGCTTCGATGTCCAAATCGAATAAACGCTGGCCATCGACCAGCGCGACGCGCAACTCTTCACGTTGAGTTGCGTTGATAAGCATTCTCTTCATTGGTCAGGAATCCTGGGCTTAAGCGCCTGCGACGTTCTTTGAACGTCTCGTGCAACCGTGCTCAGTCGCCCGATATGGGTTGGCGAGAGCAGACGCGGTGCTGATAGTGGCTCCAAGGCGGATGAAGGCCTGAAGCTATTTACGACTCGCGCCCGGAGACTCCGGAGCAGGGGAAAGGCGGCATTGAAGGAGCTTTGGCCAGAGGCACACGCGGTGCTGAAATGGGGCTGAGCCGGAAGCGCCTGCGGGAGCATTAAATCGTCAGCGCTTTAGCGCCGTGAGCGAAAGCGCGTGGGTCGCGCCAGTCGTTTTGATAAACTGCCACCGCTATCCGCGCTAACTGATTGCCCTTAGAGGCATTACGCTGGCGCGGCGCAGAGTCGCGGCGAATATAACAGTCACCGTTCTGCTCGGCAATCAAGCCCGACACAAGGTTCAGCAACATGTCCGAAAGACAGCCGGCATCAATCCGCGAAGTCAGCCCTGATGAAGCGGGTCGGCGCCTCGACAATTACCTGACCACCTTGCTCGGAGGTGTGCCTCGGGCATTGGTGTACCGGATTATTCGAAGCGGCGAGGTTCGGGTAAACGGCCGCCGTGCGCAGGCGGCGCAACGCGTAGAGGCGGGCGACAAGGTGCGCGTGCCTCCGTTTGTCCCACCGGATGCCGCGGCCCCTCAGATCGGACGGGGCATCAAAGACACGGTGGAAGCTGCCGTGCTGTTTGAAGACGAACACCTCTTGGCGCTGAATAAGCCATCAGGGTTGGCGGTGCACGGGGGCTCCGGCCTACCGTTCGGGGTGGTGGATGTTGTGCGCGCCATTCGCCCGGACGAGCCTCGAATTGAACTGGTCCACAGGCTAGACCGTGAAACCTCGGGCTGCTTGCTTTTGGCGAAGAACGGTCGAACCCTGCGCGAACTCCATTCGCAACTTCGAGACGGGGGCATGCGAAAGTCCTACCTCGCCTTGCTCTGGGGACGACTGCCAGCCGGCGCCATTCGCTGTGCGGCGCCACTACAGATGGTGCCGGACGGCAATGGCGAGCGACACGCGGTGGTCTCCAGCGAGGGCAATGACGCTCGAAGCGAGTTTCGGGGCAGACAGTGGTATGCCGAATGGACACTCACCGATGTTGAGATTGACACTGGGCGCACGCATCAAATCCGGGCGCACGCTGCGCACCTCGGGCATCCGGTCGCCGCCGACACTCGCTACGCGGAACCCTCTGTTTATGACCAAGCCAGAGGACTTGGACTGCGACGGATGTTTTTGCACGCCGCTGTTCTTGAATTTGAACATCAGGGTCGTCGCCAACTGGAAGCCCCCTTGCCGGACGACCTTGCCGCGTTAGTCTCCCGTCTGGTCTGACAACCAGCCTTTTGGGGCCGGTCATCAAGTTATAAAAAATTTTTAAATAGGTCCCAGAGAAATGAATTCAACGCCTACGCCTGAGAATCAATCCGCGCAATGGGAGCAGGACCTGATTAAACGCTTCGCTTTCGAGGCGCTGCAGGAGCAACGCCGAGCGCGGCGCTGGAGTATTTTTTTCAAACTGCTGCTGCTGATGTATCTGCTGGGCGCGCTGTTGATCGGCGCCGGTTTGGGCAAGGGGTTCGGGAAAGGTGAACTTGGTGGCCCGTCCAGTATTACGGCAGCGGTGGACGTGAAAGGCGTGATTGCGCCCGACATGCCGGCCAGCGCCGCGAACGTCATCGAGGGGCTGCGAGCGGCTTTTGAAGACAAGCGGACAGCTGCGGTGCTGCTCCGAATCAATAGCCCTGGCGGCAGTCCGGTGCAGTCCGGTTTGATTAACGACGAGATTTTCCGCCTGAAGCAAAAATACCCGAGCATCAAGGTGTATGCAGCCGTCGAAGATATCTGCGCCTCAGGGGCGTACTACGTCGCGTCGGCGGCAGACGAAATCTACGCCGACAAAGGCAGCCTCGTGGGTTCTATCGGCGTTCGGATGGATGGTTTCGGGTTTGTGGATGCCCTGTCGAAGCTCGGGGTCGAACGACGACTTTTAACTGCCGGTGAGCACAAAGCCTTTCTTGATCCTTTTTCCCCCGTCAAACCGGATGAAAAGAAATTTGTGGAGGGCCTGCTCGGAGAGATTCACCAGCAATTCATCAATACGGTGAAAAAAGGTCGACGGGAGCGCCTGAAGTCTGAGGTCGACCTTTTCAACGGACTCATCTGGACGGGGGAACGCGGGCTCGAACTGGGATTGGTGGATGCCCTTGGGTCGGCTGACTTCGTGGCGAGAGAAATCGTGCGGGCCGAGGACCTGGTGGACTTCACCCCGCACGAGAATGTGGTTCAGCAGCTTGGTCGGCGCTTCGGCGCCCAGATTGGGGCCAGCATCCGTCAATCATTGGCAACGCAGTGGTAATCAGTCGAGAGGGTTCGCGCCGAAGCGGTCAAGTAACTTATTCAGCGCGACCAACGGCAACCCAATAAGCGCTGTCGGGTCGTCGCTGGTGATCCGGGCACAGAGCGAAATCCCCAATCCCTCTGATTTGAAGCTGCCGGCGCAATCGAGCGCGGGTTCAAGTTCGAGGTAGCGATCGATTTCGCGCTCGGAATAGCGTCTGAACTCGACCGTGGTAGGCACAAGTACAGTCTCGGAATGCCCAGTAGCACTGTGCAGCACACAAAGGCCGGTGTGGAAAACGAGCGTTTTACCGGCTGCCGCCAGCAGTTGGGATTTAGCGGCCTCGAGGGTGCCGGGTTTTCCAATGCAGGCACCTGACAACTCTGCGGATTGGTCGCTGCCAATGATGATGTGGTCTGGAAATCGAGCGCTAAGGGCTGCAGCCTTCGACCGCGACAGGCGTTCGACCATGCCAGATACAGACTCGCCGGGGAGCGCGCTTTCATCAAGATTGGGCGCGGCGCATTCAAAGTGCAGCCCCAGGCGGGAGAGTAGTTCCCTTCGGTAAGGAGACGAGGAGGCGAGTACGACACGCTGTTGCATCAGTGAATACCTTGAAGAGATTGAAGAATTAGCATTTTACGATCCGGATCCTTCACGTATACTCGCGCACCTGATGCGGGACCCCCTCCCTGAAACGTTAATTCCTCGACGCGCCGGCCAACAGGCCCTCGCGGTCAATGGGGCGCTGCCGGAAGACGCGACGCCCAGACTGGCCGAGAGTTACACGCTTTGTGCGCCGGTGACCGTGAATCTCCTGTTCGACGCATACGGAGACGACAAGGTGCTGGTGACGGGACAACTGGGAACCCGCGTGATGGGCCAATGTCAGCGCTGCCTGGAGCCGTTCGAAACGGGACTGGAAACAGGGGTTGAGGTTGAGTTCGGGCCTGAAGACAGCGTCTCTGACAGCGAGCGGGAAATCATTCCGGGCATCGACAAAGTGCTGAATCTGGCCGAGTTTGTTGAAGACGAATTGTTGTTGGGCGCGCCAATGGTCGCGTTACATGACGAAGGGACCTGCGTCCCGCCCGGGGAAGCACCGGTGCAAGAAGCGGTGGTCGCCGGTCGGCGCCGCCCGTTTGGAGAACTCGGTTCATTGCTTGGTCGCAAAGAACCTGATTGATGACTGGAGACTGACTAATGGCCGTTCAACAAGATCGTAAAACTCCCAGCAAACGCGGTATGCGTCGTTCGCACGACAAGCTCAAAGCCACCGCGCTGTCCGAAGAGCCCACCACTGGCGAAGTTCATCGCCGCCACCATGTCAGCGCCGACGGTTACTACCGCGGCAAACAGGTCATCACTCCCAAAGAATGACCTGACTTGCGCATGCGCTCGCAAGCCTATCGAGTCTGCTTACCGTCGCCATGATCCGGGTTGCAATTGATGCAATGGGGGGCGACGTTGGCCCTGAGGTGACTGTCCCTGCGGCTCTCGCGGCGATTGGTAGACATTCCGAATTACACCTGACACTGGTCGGCAACGAAACAGTCGTTCGCCGCTTATTGGCGGAGCAGGGCGGGGCGGGCGGTCTGCGATGCGAGGTAATTCACGCACCCGACAAAGTGGAAATGGCGGACCGGCCATCGGTTGCCCTGCGGACCAAGCGTGAATCTTCAATGCGCGTAGCGCTTGA
>Ga0164295_10003216_pt1 | contig 13166 bp, 9 predicted proteins | sample GEODES006metaG_FD_111798 | JGI IMG/M metagenome (GOLD analysis project Ga0164295, IMG submission 111798) | Oligotrophic lake water microbial communities from Sparkling Lake, Wisconsin, USA - GEODES006 metaG | ecosystem: Environmental > Aquatic > Freshwater > Lake | place: USA: Sparkling Lake...
AATTCATAAGTGGAATCTGTGTTAATCCAGAATACATACCCACTCCCCAACTGGTATCAACACAGCCATTTCCATGCAAATCTAAATATTCAATATTTTTTAATAGATTAATAGCTCCTACTGTTTCATTAAAATTATTAATCATATTACAATCTTTAGATTTTTTTTCCCATCGATTTCTTGCAACAAATTTTTTGAGCTTTTGTGGTCTACTATCAATAACAAGCGATCTAAAATACTCGTTCAAAACATTATCTGTAATTGGAGTAGAATTTGGATTATCTCTATCAACCGATACATTTAATGCTTCTAAATTTATTAAACTTGATAAATATCCAGTATCCACATCCGTAAATTTTCTCAAAGGATTTTCTGAAATATCTAGATCCTTTATTTGCGTTACATTATTTAATGGAAGCAAAGTAGTAAGATTCATATTTCTCAATACAACTGTATTTAATTTTGTCAGAGCTTTAATTTCTGATAAATTTTGAATTAGATTACCAGAGACATCAAGTGAAGTTAAATTGGGTTGCGTATCAATTATTGTTCTCAAACTAGTTAACAAATTATCGCGAATTGATAATCTATCAAGCATAGGTAACATATTAAGTATTTTTTTTGCATTTGTATCATTTAAATTGAACTTATTTAAAGATACATCTTTTAAAATTTTGAACTCTTTAAAAAGATTGTAATCACCAATGCTCGAATTATTAATTTCAAACGTCTGAACATAATCTTTGGCACCTTCTAGAAAATTAAAATTATCTAAACTTAAATTTGCTATTGAAATTTTTCTAGTCGTCTTAATTTGGCTTACAATTTCTCGTATCCTTGCATCATCAGGATATTGCTGGCCTGAAAATCTCAAATAATTCTTGTCATTATTATACATGTAAGCCTTCATTGTAAGATTAAAGCGAACTTTAATCTTACTAATCGAAGGAGTTTCCATCACTCCGGTTTTAATATTTTTTGCATTTAAATTTAAACTTAAACTGCATGTTAAAGGTTTTATAAAATTTGGAAGATTTATATTGATTTGAAGACTATTTTTTGAATATGAAAATATATTTTTACACTCTTGGTCTGATTTATCAGTTATATCTATCGTAACATTGGTATCATAATTAGAATTCAATTGAACAGGTATGCCAGAATATAAATCTAGCCTATCTTCACTATTCTCAATTCCAAGACCTCCTAAATTTGCCGCTTTATAAAAAACATTATCACCAACACTTTTTTTGTATAATGTTAGGGTATCTTCTTTTGGCAAAATAGTTTGCGGAGGTGCAGTTGTATTTATGCTTTCATTTGCGGAATCGTTGTTATTTGTTCCTCCTTTCTTACCGCAGCCAGTAATTGCAAATATAAAACCTAACGCTGAAATATAAAATATCTTTTTACTACTTAGGTTCATACAATATTACCCTTTCATTTATGTTTTCCTTAACTCTTAAAAGTTCAAATGTTCTATAACACATTTTTCTCTAATTTAATTAAAAGCCTAATTACAAAATCAAAATTATCTATTCGTAAGTAAATGGCATTTTATTCAGATTATATTTCCGTATAAATAAGAAATTTTTAATAATAACTTATTTTTAAAAAAATATTTTTAGTGTGCTTTGGATTGCACTTCAGCTCTTTTTTTGTATTTTAATTTTCTGAGATACTTTTCAAATGTAGACATAGATCTAATTTCTTCTTCAAAAGACTCTTTACTGTTTTTAGCTTCTAAAAAATCTTTAAGCATACGACAACAAACTATGGGATGCAGTGATTCTAAAAATCCTTTTACATCGTCTGAAAAAAAAGATATTAAGTTATTTGAATCAAAAATATTTAATTCATTGTTACTTCTTATTGAATGAAATACCCTTGTAAATTCTAATGTTGCTGATGACTTTTCAGAAGAATAATCATTTTTACAAATATGATATATTGTGTCATTAAAAATCACACTTCCTCCTATTTAACTTTAAAATAATTATTTATTTTAAAATAAAAGCATAATTATTATTTAAATAACTATGCTTTTATTCTTTTTTTATTCTCACAGCAATCGGCAATATAGCCCGCCACACTGAATTTAATCAGTAGCCTAACCCTGTCTGGACCCTCATCCAGTTTCAGGGGCACGTGAGTACCATTTCGATATTATTTCGTATCTAGTTTGGCAAAGTAAACACTAAAAAATGTCCTACATTTTTCTATAAAAAGTGAAATATTTTAAACGAATTAACCAGAATATATTCCCATTACTTATACCGTAATAATTGCTATCAGTATGTAATACTAATTTAAAGTAACAGTTTTTTTAGACCTAGAAAATTCGTTCATTAAGTTTATATATAACTTTTTTCATCACGTCAAACTTTATAACATAACTTTTTACACAACCTTTGACGATTTTATGAGTAATAAAGTTCTATTTATAACATATTGAAATTATTATATTATTTTTACATTTGCTCTTTTGACGTTAAACATGTAAAAATTATAAGACCTTTTAAGTTCTCTCACCTTTAAAATGATTAGAAAGATCATCTATGAAAAAACTCATTATTAATGCAGATGATTTAGGTATGAATGACAATATAACAGATGGTATATTATTATGTTGGGAAAATAGGGTTATTTCATCAACTTCAATAATGCCTACTGAAGCAGGATTTAATAATGCTATCAAAATAATAAAACAAAAAAACTCAAAAATTCCTATTGGAGTACATCTCTCTTTTTCTTCTGGTATTCCAATTTCATCAGAAGACAAAATTTCATCTTTGATAACAAATCACAAATTCATTTTCAATGAAATTGCTCCAAATGAAATTATGGCTACATTAATGTCTATTAACCCAAAACATCTAGAAATTGAATTTGAAAATCAAATTACAAAATGTATAGAATCTGGAATAAATATTACACATATTGATAATCATATGTATTATATTTACATGAATCCTGAACTATTCATGATTGTAATTAAATTAGCAAATAAATATAATCTCCCTTTAAGATGGCCTTTTGCAAAAAACAAAGATGTCATAAACGATTTTATTAAAAGTAATACAATATCCTCTGAAATAGCCAATAAAATATCAGATATATATTCAAATTTAAAAAGAGACCTGATTTTAAAAACGACTGATTATTACTATCAAATCCCGTTTCATGAAGAATTTGTAAATAAGAAAAATAAATTTCTCAGTATTTTAGAGAATTTAAAAGAAGGTACTTCAGAATTATGTATACACCCTGGACTTTGTGAAGAACATCGAAAAATGGATTATGATATTTTAAATTCAAATGAAGCTAAAGAAATATTAAAACGAAATGAAATTATACTTATAAATCAGACTATGTTAAACAACAATAAATAAGATGGATAATTTTTTCATTCTAAATGAATGGACTCTAAATTATAATAATATTTCTTATAGAACAAGTATGACTTGTTTAAGTAAAAATATTCAATTTTCATTTAAAAATCAAAAAGCCGTCTTCGAAACCAATGTAAATAAGTACAAAAATATAATAAATAATCCTATAATATATATCCCATCAATGGGTTATAAATTTAACATTTATGCAGATAATAAATTAATTTACACATATGCACCTGAAAATTTTGATGGATTCCCTTCTCATTTAATTTCCATACCAGAATCTTCTGATATTTTAAAAATCGAAACATATATTACTAATTATTCTAAAGGCATATGTGAAAACATTACATTATCTAATACCAACTATATCTATAAAGAAATAATTAAAAATGATTTTAACTCAATAATTGTTATCAGCCTTGGGGTATCAGTATCATTAATATCATTATTATTTTTTATATTATACCCTAAATTCAAGCAACTATTTTTTCTTTCATTAATGAGCCTTATTATTTCTATTTGGTCATTTTCAAATAAAACTAATCAACTAAAACAATTTATTTACGAAAATTCAAGATTTTGGGGTTATCTAGATTTAATTTCATTATTCTTAATCCCTACATCAATTTTTTTATTCTTTAAATCTCTAATTGGTCACAAACTTAAATATGCTTATTTAGTTTCTTCAATCTTTTTAATCTTCACCTTATTTTCATTATTTTATTCATTTTTTTCGAACCAAAAATTGTCTATTTTCCTTGACTATTTTAATTATTTATTAGCCGCTTCTGGGGCTTACTTAATATACACACTTTATGTTTCAATTATTACAAGAAAGATAACTATAATTTTATCAGTAGCAATAGCTTTAATCTTTGGTGTTAAGGATTGGTTAATTGGAATGGGTATTTTGCCATGGGAAAGGCACACAACAAGATATGCTTTTTTACTGTTTATATTTATAGTTTCGATTGATATATTCAGTATTATAAAAAACTTTGTAAAAAATGCCTTAACATCACAATTGAAAATAAATGCTATTCAGGAAGCAATGAGCGCAATTGCTCATGAAATTCGCAGACCATTTTCCATAATAGATGGTTTTTTTCCAATACTAAAGAAATTAATTTTATCAAAAAATAATGATTCACCACTAGATATAATAATACATCCCTTACAAAACTCACTTAAAGTTGTTGACAATATTATATATGATATTATTGATATTGGATCTAATGTTATTATCAACAAGGAATTTTGCGATTTAAAAGAAATTTTGCAAGATGCTATTTTAGAACTATACAATAATTATTATAACTCAGGTGCAATTTTTAAATGGAATATAAATGTTGAAAGTAAAATATACATTGATAAATTTAAAATACGTAGAGTGATAATTAATTTACTATCTAATGCAATTGAAGCGATGAAGCCAGATGGTATTATAACAATAACCTCTTATTTTAAAGAAAATTTTTTAATCTTAATTATTCATAACACAAATTCAACAATCCCAGAAAATTTATATCAACGAATTTTTGAACCATACTATACTTTCAATAAAACAAATGGTACTGGAATTGGTTTAGCTTTATGCAAGAAATTTATTGAAGCTCATAATGGTAAAATAATAGTTAAAAGCGATCAAAACTGGTGCCAATTTGAAATCAATATCAAACTTGAATGCTCTCCTAGTGAACACAAAAGCGATATAAATTTATTATCAATTAATTCTTTTAAATCAATATCTGATTACAAGTCAAGTACTTATAATGTAAAAAAAGATAGGGATTTTATATATTACTATTATTTGTCAATATTGAGAAAAAAAATAACAATTGCATTAATTGACGATGAATATATATATCATCAATGTCTTTGTGAAACTTTAGCATCTAACAATTTAGATTCAACAATAGAAATAAAATATTATGATGATATTAATAAATTTTTATTAACTGATGTTAATTTTAATAAACACGATGCTTATATTTTTGATTTAGATTTTGGTCATAAAAAAATTTCTGGAATTGATTTTTTATATAAAGTAAATATTAATGAATTAAGCAATAAAATTGCTGTTTCTAGTAACAGAATTACTAAAGATATGGACAATAAACTGATCAAAATAGGCATTAAGAATATCTTTAAAAAACCATTTAATATAAATAATTTATCTAAATTTATTTTTAATTGCATTGAAAATAATTCAAATTTTAAACCAACAATTGTCTTAATTGACGATGAGAATTATATTCATAAAATGTGGGAAGACAAACTTTTGGATGCTAACTTTCTATCATTTTCACACCCTGAATATTTTATTGAAGAATGTATTGATAGAAATAATATTATAAAAAACATAAGTATTATAATAATTGATTATTATTTTGACAATTTTGGCTATAATATTAAATCTGACTTTGTTCGACTTTTAAAAAATGAAGGTTATGATGGATTGATAATTCTTTCTTCAAACTCAATTATTCAAGATAAAGAAACATTACAAATATTTGATTTCGTAATAAAAAAGAAACCTTATAGTTTTAAAGAGTTAATCAATTTATTTTACTTTGAGGATAATTAAATGGAAGAAGTAAGGAAACAATATTATAAAGAGAGATTAGCTCATTATCTTAAGACTTACAGATCTAAAAATGAACTGACTCAAGCTCAAGTTTCGGAAAAACTTGGTTATAAAACTGAATTTTACAGACGAATAGAACTTCAAATTGAAGATAGAATATCAAATGTCTTTGAATACCTAGATAATTTTTCTAAACTTGAATATAAATCAATTGTTGATTTTGTAGTATATATGGAAAAATTAGACATTACAAAATATGACCGTTCACTTTTTGAGTGGGAGAAGAAAATTATTGATGCTTTTAACGTTTTACCTCAAGATGTTCGCAGAAAGTTTAACTCAGAATATATTAATAAAATAGATCTTGATAAATTCAAAAAAATTATTAATATAGCAAATAATTTATCAAAGGTTGACGATACATTGTTTGATTTAATTAATATATTAGTTGAACATTCTGTAAATAAAAAAGGTTCTAAAAGTGATATATTAAAGAATTCTGAAAATGTTATAAATAAAATTTAAAACATCTTTACTTGGAACACAGATGCTATTTTCCCTGATATATTTGACATGCAGTCTATAGACTGCTAATATTTTTTAATAGGAGGCTAAAATGTTAATTACAGGGAAATATAAATTTTCAAATAACCATTGGATCGGAACTTTACCCGAGTTGGATGTAATTCAAATCGGAAAAAGCAAAGAGGAATTATTAATAAATATGAAAGCTGAAATTAATAATTTACTTAGCTATGATGATTTGCATGGGCTCTTCAAATTGGATCTCAACGAAAACCAGTGTTTATCTTTAAAATTTTTAGATCAAACTGCATTTTCAAGTTTTATCTTTAAGACTCTAAGAAGAAAAGCAAAATTATCTCAGTCCAATGTTGCTTCTAAACTTGAAATCGTAAGAACATCTTATACTCAATATGAAGAAGCTAAAAAAGAACCGACATTAAGTAAATTCAATGAGATATTAAATGCGATGGGATTTCAATGTGAAATTTCTATTAAAAAAATTAGCAGTCTATAGACTGCATCATTTACATATATTAGTAAAAAACTTAATAAATAAAAGTTTCCATTTATTAACAATCAAATTTTAATTAAAACGTTTAAAAGCCTTTAGACGCATTTTTCTTCATTGAGCTTAGGTCCAACACCTCCAAAATCAAATCTATCCAATTGCTTTTAATCAATTTTGATGCTTAAATTTAATGCAATTTTTCTAAGGTATTTACTACTAAAATTTTTATTTTCTAATGCGATCCCACAAGCTTTATTTAAAATAACAGAACCAAACCTATCTTTTAAAGCTAAAATTCCACATAAATAGCGATTATCAACAAAACCTTCACAAATTGATAAGTAAGCAGAAATATAATCTCTACAATCAAGCCCAATTTTCTTTGCTCTATATAAGAATCTGCAATTATTTTCTTTTATCTCGTCCCATGTTAACTTATGATTTTCATTTATTGAGTATTTTTTTGACTTGCTTATTATTTTATTATGTTTTGCAATCAATAAAGCATTACAATAAAAAGAAACAAACTCTTGGTCATCAGTAACCTTTATATTGCAACCAAAATACTTCAAACCTAAAGAATAAAATTTCCCCTCATAACATGCAAAACCATCCTTCCTTCCAATATTTACAAAAGATATTTTAACAATGTTACTTTTGCTTAAATATTCATCATTATAAATTTTTTGAATATCTTCAATTGCAGACTTTTTAGCATTAATTATAGATAATTCAGAATAAATCTTTAAAACATTTTGGATTTTTAAATTTAGTTTGTTTCCTTTGTGTTTAGTTGTGGTGCAGCGGAGACCCTCAGGATTCCTTCCTTCTTTTTCGTGCCCAAATTTAATGCGAATCTTTTCGCTGGCAACGTCCCACATAAATTGTGGCAAAGCTTCTCCTTTAATTCCTGTTAATTCTTCTTTGTATTTGTAAATAGAACGAACTACTGCCGCAACTTGTGATTCTTTACACGACCTTGAAAACTCATACCCTGAAATAGCTTTAACAAGCGATTTTACCATTTCTAACGCATCATTTTCTTCACATCCTGCCCATTTATAGGACAGAACCCACGAACAAATGGCAAAATTACGCTCTCCATCTTGTACAAGCCATGGTTCTATAAGCCTTGGATCCATTTTATTTACAACTTTAAAACCTGCTAATACCCTACTCGCCCTTAGTATTCTTTTTGCAATTGTACTTACATTTTTTGCAGATAAGGTAACAGACCCGTCTAGATTATGATCTATATCCCATAAGTCTGAGATTTCATCTCTATTGAAAAAATTTAGATCCTTTAAACTCTTCTTTGTTAACCCTGAAATATGTTCAATTTGTTTCAATGTAAGCGTTATATTTTCATGTGGTATACATCTTTTAAATTCGTGAACAACTTCAGCCTTTAAATTCTTATTTAATTTCATCATAGGTTCAACACTACATAAACCGAGTGTATATAAATATAGTTTTGCTATCTTTACTTCAACTTTTGAATGATTATAAAGCCTATAACAATCAGTTAATTCCAAATCTTTTGCTATTTTTTTACAGGATTTAAGCAAATTTAATATGTATGGAGTTTTATCATTCTTATCAGTTTTAATTCTATCATTTTCTATTCTTTTTGTTAGTATTTTATTATGGTGTAATATATTATCTGTGTTACGAAATGTTGAAAAATGACGATTTAAACCCCTAGCTCCTTCATCTGCACCCAACCCTGAATCATTTAATATTTTAATTATATAATTCTGAGATTGTATACACGCACCTTGCATTCTACGAGTTGAATCATCCAGTGGTAATGCTGAAAATCCAAAAATTAAATGTATCCCTTTTTTACTATATGACCTTGTTACGTACTCTATCGCATTATATATTTTAGATAATTTTGATGATAAATGTGTATGGATTTTTTGCCAGTCTAAAGCACCTTCCGAGTCTTTCCATTTTGAATGAGATCTATCCGCATCTATATCAATCATAATATAGCGAAGAGCAATTGAACCTGTAGGATTAATTATGCCGCAACTTTGCAAATGTGCATAAATTCTTGAACAAGAAGCAATTAGCCTTTGACCATCAATTTCATAGTAGCGCTTATATTCATGTGTTCCCCCTTTATAGGGACACTTTTTAATGGAGCTAGAGATGGACATGGAACCACCTCACAACTAACTTGCGGTTATGGGTGTCTATTTGATTAAAAAGGTAGTAATGAGATAAAGTCATATTTCTTTACCTCATTTGCGCTATTTTCCCTTTATTTATTTTTTTACTTCGAAATTTAAAATAGGATGTCAAAATAATAGAATATGATAAGAGGCAAATTTTAGATTCTTTCAACATTGAAGACTCCGATGAATTTGATTGCACTTGCCCTTGCGCAACAAATCGTCTACAATGAGATTGTTGGATTCTTGGTTCTCATATGCAGAGTTCTTTGTTTGAAAACCTTTATGGTTTTTGGCAAGGAACTTTTCGTTTTTCAGTATATTACTTTATCAATTACCGTTACTTTATACAAGTAAGTATCCTTATTTCTTCTTGATTATTTTGTAAATGTTCCTCTTTTTTTCTTTCAACAAATTCTTTTTCTTTCCATTTTATAAATTTTTGAATTTCTATTTTTTTATCATTATATCTTGGGTGCTCTACAACAGTTTTATATAAAAGATCTGAATTCTTATGTAATCCTAATTTAATACATTCTTGCAAATAAATATCTGATTGTAATAGTGATGTAAATTTAATTGCAAAATTTGTATATATTTTCCTTTTATCTTGCAATACAGACAGCATTCTTAATGTCCAAAATCCATATTTTTTTTGTATAAAAACTAATGCAGAAAATGAAACTTTTGGAAATATTCTTGTATAATTTTCTAATACTGGTAACTCTTTGAGCGCAAGAAGAAACTGGTCATTTCTTTCAACTAGTTTCTTTTTCTCTTCAATTAATTTTATTTCATTTTTTAATTTTACCTGATTTTCTAAATTTAGTTTTTGTAAATTATTTTGTTTTTCTATTTTTATTTTTTGCTGTTGTTCATATTTATTTTTAGCATTTGATACCATTTTTTTTAGCCAAATGAGATCATTTAATTTATTCTGTTCAACAGCAATCTTATAAATATTTGAAATAAATTGTTCTGGAAGTTCAGTTATTTCTGGTAAAATTAAATTTATATTAGGTAAACTCATATATCTTACTTTCAATTTATAAATTTAAAATGCCTTAATGCTTTTTCAACGTACATTTTAACATCATCTGTAATATCTGGGTTTAAATCATAAAAAATATTCAATTGCTTTTTATTCATTTCAACTTTCAAAGATTTTACATCTGCTTGAGATTTCTTTTCAACTTTATTTAGTAATGCTTCAATAAGTTCTTGATCAGAAGTCCATTTTTTTCGAGCAAATTCATTAATTAAAATACGCATTGGAAATTTTTCTTTGTTTTCTCTAATAATACTTTTTGCTTGGTCTGAATAAGATGCTAATTTAATAATGCAATAGACGTAATTCAAATCTTTGCCAAAATACTCTGAAATATTTTCTGCACGCCAACCTAATTCTATTAGTTTCGCATACCCTTCAGATACATCAAGCGGATCTAAGTCAGTACGAAGAAGATTTTCAGTAAGTCCATGAAGCAATCTTGAATGCTTTTCAGAATATTTTTTAATTACACATAGAATTTTATCAATCCCAAGCTCTTTCGCAGCTAATATTCTTCTATGTCCATTAATAGCAATTAATTCATACTTATTTTCTTCATCTCTTAATTCAACCACTACAGGTTGCAATATCCCTTCAGTTGCAATTGAGTTTTTTAAAGCTTGATATTCTAGATCTTTTGTATCAATTGAAAATCTGACATTTTCACTTAATAGAATCTCTGAAGGATTTAAATAAAAAACTTTATTAATTGCAGATCTTATTTTTTCAAGTCTTAATTGTTCTGGTTGTTGGATGGTAAATGTCGGTTCCGTATAAATAGTTTCGGTAAAAGATTTAAGCTTTTTTTCTGCTAAGATTTCTTTGTTTGATTGTTGGTAATTTTTTATAGGTTCTGGCATATCAACCTCAGAAAAGTTATAACGCGTTATATAAAAATTTGGCCTCTATAAAACTTATAACGCGTTATAAAAATTCGGCCTCTATAAAACTTATAACGCGTTATAAAAATTCAGCCTTTGTAAAACTTATAACGCGTTATAAAAATTCAGCCTTTCTGAAACTTATAACGCGTTATAAAATTAGCATTCAATTAATGCCTCTTCATCTTTCAATTGTTCAAATCTCTTTTGAGATACTTGAAATTGCGCCTGCTGTCTTCCAATACGCCCACCTTTTAAAAGTGGTTTAATTTCACCAGCCAAAGCTAAATATGATTTTGATATTGGAGAGTTTTTCAAATAGTTAATTAAAGGTGTATGTGCATTTGATGCTGAAAATACAGCTTTTGAAAAAGGAATAATATTTTCAAATAGAGGCATTTTAGTCTCTTTCGAAATTTTTCTTAATATCCTTTCATTTTGAACTTGAGCTGGACTGTCTTTATCAAATTTTTGAATAGAACAACCTAAAAAAGTTAACTTAGGATTTAAATATTTTTTTATTGTTTCAGCATTTTTAAATACTGTTGCTAAGCCGTCAATTACGTCATTTTCTGCAGGAGTCGGAACAAGATAATAATGGGAAATCGCAATAGCCGATTGAAATAATGAATCAGGACTTGGATTTGTATCAATAATTATTAAATCATAATTTTCTAACGCTTCATCATCAAAAACAGGATGCAATAAGAAACTCTGACGAGCACTCCCGGAAACATTTTTATTAAAATCAAAAAGTCTTTCAGAAGAAGCTAAAATATCAATATTTTCAAATTTACTAGGTATAACAATTTCCGAAAATTTTAACGAATGTTCCATTGCATAACAAATAGTTTGTTCGTATTTCAATGTTGATGTATCTATACCTAAAAGTTTTGTTCCGTTAGATTGATAATCAAGATCAACAAATAATATTTTCAATCCAAGATGAACGTATGATGCTGCTAAATTAACAGCACATGTTGTTTTACCAGCACCACCCTTTTGAAGACAGATAGTTAAAATTGATGTATTTTTTTCGCTCATAAATCTCTCATCTTAAGATTAGTTACGTTTTAAATAAAGTCAGACTTTATTTAAAACCATAATTTATAGTAACTGTAAGATTTTTTGTGTCAACCTATAGTGATGAAAAAATGGCTTATTGCTATTTAAATAATCAAACCAACAAAGAAAGAAAAAAGTAACAATATTTTCCTGATACGTTACTTATCCGACCCTCTTTGCTTTCAGTAATCAGGATAAGCTCTATTATCCTTCTAATCATAAATTTCCCTGTTTAGTAAGAATGTACTTCTTACTAGTATTTTTACTTCTTCTCTCATATATTATTGCAAGTTTTTCATGAATTATTATTTTTTGGAGGGATATTGTATCCAATATTATCTTTATTTTTAAAGTTTAATCTAAAATTTTCTATATTTTATTATAATAAAATTGAATCCATTTTAACTATTCTAGGAAAACACATGACTCCAATTCTCATATTTATAAATCAATATCCAATTCTAAAATGGATAATCACATCAATTCTTGGATTGGCAGGAAGCTACTTTATATATGTCTTTTTAATTGAAAAGATTAATTTAAAAAAGTACGTCCCAACTTTTTTTAAGAAAAAAGATGATTTGAACCATGAAGAAAAATTTCAACTAGCTTTAAAAAGTAATAATTTTGTTTTGTTGAAATGCAATAATGTTGAAAAATGTATCTTTAATAAGAAATATAATGTTAGAATATCAATAATTAATAATGAAATTTCATTTCAAGATAAGATAAAAATAGCATTTTTAGGTGGGTATTCAGGAATTGAAGCAAGAATCCAAGAAAATATTTGGCTAAAAATTAAAAATACCAAATCTGAATATGTTAATATACTTCAGTATTACAATAACAAAGGGTTAAATCTTTCATTAGAAAGGGGATATATTAAATTTCAGGTAGATGTTGATGAGCTAATTATCTATGAATCTATATTTTTTTATAAAGATTATGGAAATTCTTTAATACCATATCCA
>Ga0164295_10003217_pt1 | contig 13163 bp, 10 predicted proteins | sample GEODES006metaG_FD_111798 | JGI IMG/M metagenome (GOLD analysis project Ga0164295, IMG submission 111798) | Oligotrophic lake water microbial communities from Sparkling Lake, Wisconsin, USA - GEODES006 metaG | ecosystem: Environmental > Aquatic > Freshwater > Lake | place: USA: Sparkling Lake...
AGGTGGCCGTTTCGCTCCTCTCTCGCTCTCGCTCTAACCATCTCTAACTCCAATATCTCTCCTCCTCTTCTCCCCTTAAGCTTGGATGTTTCCCCCTTTATGATAAACGGAGACATTCCTCCAACTGCTGGCACCGGGCCTTCCGGTACGCGGCTCGAGGCCATGTCTGAGGCTGCGGCGCTCCTAGTCGCTGGCAAGCTCCAGTCCAACCCTGAAAGCACCGTTGGGATTTTAACGTCAGGGGGAAGCAGTGGCGGTGGCAGCATTCGCCTTCTTTCTTCCCCCACGGACGGCCAGAACGAAGGCAGGCTTCTTGCACTACTGCACGGCCTCAAGACAGAGGGCAAGGGCGGCGGACAGTTCTTAGCCGCGGTTAAGACGGCCTTTCTCGCCCTGAAACATCGAAGGAACAAGCTTGGAGGACAGCGAATCATTGCGTTTGTTGGCTCTCCGCTTGAGGTTGACGCTCCAGAGCTTAAGAAGCTAGCAACATCCTTGAAGAAGAACAACGTCGCTGTGGACGTGATTCTCCTTGGCGAGAACGACTTGAACCGAGAGCGAATGGAAGAATTTGTTAAAGTGGTTGCAAAGGAAGAAGACGGAAGACCAAACTCGTCATTGCTTGTGGCTCCACCAGGCTCTGAACTTTCTGCATTGCTTATCTCATCGACAATTTACTCTGGTGGTGGAGGTGGAGGAGGAGGAGGGGGAGGTTCATCCAACATGGGTGGTGGTGGAGGAGGAGGAGGAGGAGCAGGTGGGTTTGCAGATTATGGCGGTATCGATCCCAATCTTGATCCTGAACTTGCCATGGCAATGCGTATTTCAATGGAGGAAGCTAGAGCAGCTGCTGTACGAGTTGAAGGAGGAGGAGCAGCAGGAGCTTCTTCTTCCTCATCATCATCTGCAGCTGCAGCAACGTCGGGTGGGCTAGGTGAAGGATCTCTTGATTTTGATGATGATGCAGCACTGCAAGCAGCGCTTGCTCTCTCAATGGCTGATGATTCAGAGATGACGTCATCATCAAACGCACCACCTGTGGCTGCATCCACATCAATCCCCTCCTCCTCATCCTCCTCTTCTTCTTCTTCTTCCACTACAATTCCAGCCGAAGCAGCTTCGTCTTCTTCTGCAACTTCTGCATCAGCAGCACCAACAACAACAACAACATCAACTAATGAATCTAGCAGTGGCGCAGTGGCGGATCCTGACTTCGCAATGAGTCTTCTTGGCGGCCTTCCTGGCGTAGACATGAATGACCCAGAAATTGTTGCAATGCTGGCACAGCTGCAGGCGCAGCAGCCGGGCGACGAGTCTTCAAAGAAAAAGAAGGAAGAAGAAAAGAAGTAAATAAATTTCTTTTTTGAATAATATCTTCAGTTCACACAAATTTAACACTTTATACATTCACTTTTCGACTTTGATATTTCCTCCATATTTACAAGGAAGAGACTCGGTGATCCGTGATGATGGTCACATCATCAGAGAAGTTGTTGGGTCCGGGTCCGTCCGCCTTGACGGTGTGGAAGGAGGAGGTGGCCACAGTGCCGTTGACCGGGGTGAAAATGAGGTAGCCATAGTTCTGCGTGCAAGTGAGCGATGGAGATCCATCAGTTCCGCACTTGCTGTCATCCTCACGGTCGCCAGAGGCACCAGTGACAATGACGACCATGTACTTTGGGTTTGTGTAGGTCTTTCCGTCTGCAGAGACAGAAGCAGAGTCGACAGTGCCAGTGACCGAGTCATAGGGAGCATAGCGACGATAGTTGTGAACCTATTGAGAATATATATAGAGAGAGATGAGAAGGGTTAGAACGAGTCCAAAAGGAAGAAGATGAAGAAGGTGAGGAGAAGGAGATGAGAGTAAGAATATGTACTCACGTGACCGCAAAAGAGAATGTCGACGCCACCCTTTTCAAGAATAGGAGCAAAGTCCTTGAACGCGGCAGCCTCCATGGTCCAATCCTTGTGAACAATGGCGACAACCCAAGGAGTTACCTTTCGGTCAACAGCGGCGAGGTCCTTGGCCATAAATGCAAGCTGGTTTGCAAGGAAGGTCTGGTCAACTGCATAGATGTAGGCCTCTGCAGAAAAGACAATGAAGTGAGTGATGCCCTGGTTGAAGGAATAGTAGATGTTGTTGTTTGTTCCAGCATTGGCGCCAGCGAAGAGGGTAACGCTGTGGAGACGAGAGCGATATTCGGAAAAGTTGCCCTTGGTGTCTGGGTTGATGGGTGAGGCAGGGCAGGCACCGCATGCCTCCTGTTAATAAGTAGATGTGTGGGTTGACAGGGGGAGAATTGACGAGGTGGTTAGTAAGAGTTCAAGGAGTGTCTCTAGACAAGAGTGCCTTGGTAGAGCGTTATTTATGACTCACGTGATTTCCAGCTGCAGGCATGACGGGCACAACTGCGGCATAACCTTGCATAAGGTTCATGAAGCTGTTGCCTACGCAAGAGGTAGCGCCGCATCCCGTATCTTGTTCGAAGTTGTATGCCCAGTCACCGGCGTGCAAAACAGAGTCAAACGACCCAGCTGTGAATAGGAATAGGAAACGTATTCGGTTAGTTTCATTGTCGTAGCTCTTTCTTCTTTCACTCTTTTCACAATCACCAAGAGAAAAAGATAATCGACTCACCAGCAGCTTCTTGGATAAGGTCATTCATGCAGACATCATTCTTCAGTCCGAAATCTCCGAAGACAGCGAACCTCTCGACTGCTCCAACAACAGGCGTGACCTCGAAGACAGCGGATGACTCTCCCGCAGCGGACACCTGGTAGTAGGCCTTCTGGCCAACGGTGACGTCAAACGTCATCAAGCCTTGGTGGAGATATCCAATCGTGGGATAGCTGAAGGACGTTGTGGTGTTGGTGCTCGTGAGAGATCCCTTGGTTGTGCCCCAAGCGATGGAGCCGCTGCCACTTCCTGAAGAGACAAAGTCCACAGAGAGCTGACCTACAACACCAGTGTAGGCAATGTGGATCTGCTCCGGAACAGCTGCGTTGGCCAATGCGATCATTGATCTATTGGAGGAGGGGGGATAGGAAGAACAGAGGAGACGTAGGTTAGATTGTTTTACTATGGTGCTTCTAAAGAATGTCAGCTGCTTCTAATGAATGCCATCAATTTAGTCACAGAGTCACACTGAGCAGAAAAGAGGGCAAACAAAACAGCACGAAGCGGAAAGTGGACTAATTTTTCACAAAATTTAAAAGATTCCAACCCGAAAAAAAATACCCACAGAAGAGAGATAGACTGCATTCTGTTAATAACGATTCGATGCAAATTGTATAATCTGGTTTTTTTATATCCAAGAGAGGGGTGTTACAAGGATCCTTATCAACTTTGTGTTATATTTAATCTCCATTGTTCCTACCGCGAGAGTGAGACTCTGTGTATTACAGCTCGGACAGGGGAGTTAAAATGCTTTTTCGCCCCATCTCGTTCTCACCGGACGGCGCCCTCTATTCATCTCGTTCTCTTCATCAAGACAAACCAGCTCTTGCCTCCTTAACAACCCCTCCATTCACTGCTACATCTGCCGAGACCCTCAACGCAAGTGAAGCATCGTTAAGATTGCGAGCTCTTTCTGGAGTTGCTGCAGACAATGCATTGAAGAATTCACTTCTTATTCGATCCGGTGGTGGACTCGTAACGTCTTCAAAGCTTTCTGCTTCTTCTTCTTCTAATGTGAACCCCAGTACATACACACATACTGGCACAGAAGAGCTTTCAAATATGTATTCGTGGCTAGATATTGTTGGTCAACAGCTAACCGTTGTTCCGACTCCTCTTTCGTCTACAGCCGAGTCTCTTATGTTGCAGAACAATAACAACAACAACTCTTTTCTTGGCAACTCTACAATGGATGTACTGGAGCTTCAGCATTTGTTTTCAAAGATTGGCGGCGTTCGTGTACAATCAGTTGTTAAGCGACAAAATTTAATCAATGAAGATGAACGAGAAAACGAAGATTCTGAGAAAACGGAACTCAACGACGACGCTTCTTATCATCGGTTGAATGCATCCAAGGAGACTCCTTGCGGCCCATTGACAGCGTACGTTGGATCACAGCGAGAAGCAGCCTTAGCGCTATGCGGTTGGTCGCCGCTTTTTCTTTCTTCTCCATTTGAGGACTCAATGATTGATCCGCAAACTGGCGAGCCCTTCTTATCTATCGACGCTTTAGCCTCATCTGTGCCCGTTCCACTGATCAAAACGTGCTGCCTAGCAGCCAACAGCAAGGTCGGCGAGAGCAGCGAGGGCGCAACAACCAAACACACTGGCATAGAGAGAAGTGCAGCCATTGCTCTTTTTCACGGGTTTAGTGGCATTGCAGTGCAGCTTTTACAGTTGACAGCATCAAGCATTCAAGAGAAGATTGCAAACAGTGCTCGTGTTAATGCTGCTACAGATGCAGGAGCTGTGTATACAGGACCTTCAGGTTCGCATGCAGAGCTCTTGCAGTTGGTTGCAATGGCAGCAGCTGGATGTCCTGGTCCAGTTGTTGCTCAATACAGTAGTAGCAGTAATTCAAACAACGAATCGATACCTTCTGTTATCAGCCCTGGTTCATTTTCCTCCTCCTCCTCCTCTTCTTCTTCCTTTTCAAATCGAAACTTGATGACAATGACAAGGCACGGTGCAAATGATGCTCAACAACAACAACGAGATGCGACGCGGTCTGTCTGGCTCTCTTCCTGTAGATCTCTCTTGAACAAGGTCGATGGTCGAAGACACCCCTACCTCAAGGTCATGTTGACGGTTTTGGTAGAGGTTTCTGACCCAGCAATCAACAAGAGAGTAACGCCAATGCCAGATAAGCTTTCGTCGAAAGATTCCACCACCTCCACCACTAACTCTTCTGATCGAGGTGGTGCAAATACAAAGACGACTATGTGGAGCGCAGGCTCGATTCGGAACCAAACACCGCACCGCATTGACACGCTTTATCCTCAACTGTTAGAGACTAGTCGAGGAGGAGGATTATCATTGGTTGCTGAAGAAGGAGAATCCTCTCAACAACCAAGTGCATCATCTGTGTCTTCCTTGGCCTCACCTAACAAACATCAGCAACACCCGAATATAGCTACTACTCCCTTGCCTATTCGTTCTCAGGGTAATACTGAAGTGGTGGTGTCTCCTCCATCATCAACCTTGAACAATCAACGTGAAAAGAGCATCAACACACCTTTAATGATTAATACTTCAATGACGACGACTAGCAATCGTCTAGGTATGGCTACTCCAAAGCAATCACTCATCAACGATTCAGGTATTATCTCTCCGTCTCCCCTTTCTCGGCAGCAATTTCAATCAGACACTGGCAGTGGTAAGGTTGCCTCTTTGCGATCATCTGATATAGACGCATCGATTACTCCAGAGGACCAAATTGAAATATCGCTGCAAGATCGTGTTGCTTTCGCTTGCCGCTTTCTTGACGATGCTAGTCTATCGCCCTACATTCGCAGAATCACTGCTGAGTGTCTAGCCACTGGGCGGATCGACGGGCTCTTGCTCACCGGACTAACCCCGAAAGGCTCAACGCTTGTCCAAAACTACCTCGATCGCCGAGCGTCATCAGCGGGAGCAGGTGACGTGCAGACAGCTGCAATCGTGGGGGTATACTTCCTTCGCACAGCTCAGCTGTCTATTGTAAAGAGGGTCAAGAACCAGCACACAAGAGGAGGAATGTCGATCCCTCCGTCGTCTTCGATTCTTTCTTTATTGACGCCTGGTGAGACCATAATGGTGAGGCGAGCGTGGCGCTGGATCATCGAGTACAGGACCTTGTTGAATAAGTGGCAGCTCTGGTCTCAGCGGGCGCTTTTTGATGTGCAACGGTCAAAAATACTCGGTTTCATGTACAAGCCTGGAAAGACCACCTCAGAAGGGGGAGGATTAGGGCCATTACCATCGTACTCTTCTGTATCAATATCAATCAACGCAGCAGACGTTTTCACCGAGAGAGGAATTGCAGAATTGCTTCATAATTGCTGCATAGCTCTGTCTACGATTGAGGGAGTGGTTCAACCCATTTCTTCTTCTTCTTCTTCTTCTTCTGTTCAGCTATCATTGATGACACTACCGCTCAACAACCAAGCCTTTCTTCGTTGTTCTTCGTGTCATACATCGTTGCACCTTCCCTCTCTTGTAGAACACAGCGCTACGGCGGTAGAGTGGCTGCGAAAACAGCGACCGCGAATGCTCCTTTGTCCGTCATGCGGCAAGTCGCTACCTCGATGCGAGCTTTGTCTGCTCCCATTAGGATGCATCAACCCAGTCATGCAGCTGCAGCATGAATTGTCCATCCGAAACGCTCCTCACAACTCTGGAATCGGGGGCAGAACAGAGCAGCAAGAGGGGGGAAGGCTAAGAGACTCATCGAGGCTTGAAGACTTTTGGAGTTTCTGCAATAGCTGCAAGCACGGCGGTCACTCGTCACACTTGGCAGAGTGGTTTGCGACCAAAACTGTCTGTCCAGTTGCAGAGTGCATGTGCCACTGTGTTTTGCAAGACAGCAGGTAGCGGTAGCGTGTTAATGCAGGTGCACACTTAACCCGTGCTTGTCTTAATAGATTGAGTAGAGTTATAAGAAATGATAATCGAGTTTATACAACACATTTTTTTGTTAAAAGAGTAAGAGATGACACGTGATTTAGGTTGAGCAAAGGAATTCTTCTTGAACAACAAGGATTTATCAAAAGTCAATACCTCCATTGACTTGAGATAGATTGCGAGTGGATGAAGATGAAGTATTAGTAGCACTTGTTGTTGCTGCTGTTGTAGTAGTAGAGGTAGAAGAGGACGTAGCGGCATCAAAGGGCGAAGGATCAAACTCGATTGGATCAAGGCGGCGTCTGTTGTCAGTGACCGTTTGAGCGCCTGCTCCTCCTCCGCCCGCTGATGCTGATGCTGCTGCTGCTTGAGGGGCAAGAGGCGGAAATGAAAGACCCATTAAATCATCGGATAAAGACGTAGCATCCTTTGATTGAGCCGGTGACACTGTGGAGGAAGAAGGATTCAACATCAACAAATCTGTGTCTTGTTGCTTCTCCTTAACGACCTTCTTTACTTGCACAGGCTTGGATTCAAAGGACACCAAATCGGAAAGCGCTGGAAACTCTCTTGCTGGAGGAGGAAGAAGAGAAAACGTAGAGGAGCCAAAAGCGTTTGCTTGAGCCTCGATTTCGTCAACGAGCGGCAATGCCACCTCGATGATTCGAGCCACTGCATCATTCACTGCGAGGCACTCTTCGAAGAGATCTTCGTCTAGAACCCCTCCGACTCCTGCCTCGATTAGGGCGCCGAGACGAGGAGGAAGTTGTCCGAGAAAGTCGACATTGTCGACGATTGATTGCGCATTGCTACTGCTGTTGCTGCCGCTGTTGCTGCGGAAGAGGGAGCCTGACACCAAGAGTTGCGCTGATCGAGCAATCACGCCTCTTGTGGCTGCTAGGTCAGAGTGCAGTTTCGCAAACGCGTTATCGACAAGTGCTATTTGAGATGCAACGTCTGCCTCATTACTTCCTCCTCTTGCAGACATCATCATTGGAAGCATCATGTGAGAAGAAGGCTCTTGAGGTACATTCAGCTGATTATTTCCTGAAGAAGGTCGCATATTGCTCATTACACCTCGAGAAGAGGCTCCAGCAGCAGCAGCTGCAGAAGCAGCAGCAGAAGCTGACGATAAAGCATCAGGAGGTGGTTGAATTCGAGTAATGGTTGATTGGTCTACAACTGGCATTCCGGGACCTTGCTTCGATAAACCGTCAGCGGCTGCTTGCAAATACGTGCACAGAGAGGGTTGAAGCGAGAGGGCCACGAGCGTTTCTGCGATTACCTTGCGCGCGGCTGCTGCAACTTCTGGATGCGATGAAAGCTTTGGCGATGACCCAGAGGCGACACCCGAGAGAATAGCAACGGTATCACGGCCACAAGCGGCTCGGTGGAATGCATCGCTTCCATTCTTGATACATGCATCATAAAGCTGTTCAATGGAGTATAAGGAGTGTAACGGTTAGTATATAATCGATGAATATGAGGCAAAGATCAAAGCAGTTTCTTGAGTTACAATGTTTTCAAAAGAACAAGGGTAAGCAATACGCACCGTGATAGAGAGAAGCACCACCTTTGGATCAGGATTCGAAAGCCTAGCCCTAAGAGAGCGAACAATCTCTCGAGCAAACGACGGATCGACGTTTGTGTCATCCACGATCTCAAAGACGAGGCTCCAGTCGCATTCGGAAAGATCCGCAGAAGTGCAGGCCTCCACCTTTACATTGATTGACTCAGCCTGATCCATTGTATTGATATTGAATTTTTCTACGTAATTGAGAATCCCGCGTCAGAGCTTTGTATATCAGAACAATAGCGCGCTGCCGTTGATTATAGAATAGAGAATATATATATTTAATTGGTTCGTGGATTTTGCGCTCGCAAGAATTTTCTCATTACTTTCCACTCTAATTGCTAGGAGAGCAGCAGGGACACATATACAAAGGTCTTCTTCCTCTTCTCGTCGTTTCATGTCTTCTTTGTCTTCATCCTTCTCCTCCTCTTCTTCCTATTCTCAATTACGTCATCCTTGGACAAACGATATAGAAAAGATATTCACTCCAGAGTCTCGTCTTCAGTTACCCACCGAGTTTCCATTCACACCTGAAGATTTGAGTCGAGAAGACGAGTCTGATGATTCGCTGTTCTATACGGGTCCTCGCTTTGTTCAGCATATTGACGCCGGAGCTATTTACGCACTGAAGCTATTCTACGGTGATCTGTTTTCTAAGTATATAGACTTTAAAAATTCAGAAAAGGAGGGAATAGACTCTCTGGATCTTTGTTCGTCTTGGGTCTCGCATTATCCAGACGATATTGCATACCATCGAGTGCACGGCGTGGGCCTAAATGAACTCGAACTTCAACGGAATGGACTCCTAGATGGTGATTATAGAGTGTTGGATTTGAACAAGATTCCTAGCTTGTCTCACTTGTCTGATAAAAGCTTCGACGTGGTAACAATCACGGTTTCGATCGATTACTTGAATAAACCAGAAGCTGTTTTGAAAGAATGTCTTCGTGTGCTTCGTAATGAAGGTTCGATTGTCATTTCCTTTTCAAATCGTATGTTTCCGACGAAGGCGGTTAAGTATTGGAGAGAGGGCAGCAATGCAGATCGAGTCTTTTACACAGGAGTCTGCTTAAATGTAGCTACACTCAATGATGGATCTCGCTTTACGGAAATTGAGGCCTTTGATTTGTCGCCGCATATGAAGACGGATCCTCTGTTTGTAGTCACGGCAAGTTGCCGCAGGTCATAGGATAAATAATAAAAATAGTCTCAATTTTATACATATAGTCTCTCACTTTCTCTATCTTTGGTCTAACCTAATGAAGCTACAAGTTTGTCCTCCTTCGAGTCATCTACTCACTCTTCTCAACGACTCTTCTATAAAGAGGTGATTGTTGACGTGGACAAAATGATGAGACAACTCTTCTACGCATTCGTAATCTCCCATAAATAAGCATCAGCCCCGGGTTTGGTACATACGCCGATGCTGGAGCACCCAACAGCAGAGAAGTAGTAGTTTCCGCTAGAGCTCTGCACGATCGAAACAGCATCGGTTGAGCCAGGTGAGGTGAAGTTAAAGATTGGGTACGGTACATCTGCGCTGATGACGGCCACAGTAGGTTGCGGCCCGTTTACCTTTTGCGTCCAGAAGCCGCCGACGCACAGCTTTCCCGCACAATCTACGACCACTTCTGCCATTGCAAAGTCGTTATCAGGTAAGGGGTCAGTCTTTGCCCACGAGATGTGCCCCTTGGCTACATCGGTTACATCATACATCGCAATCATCGTTACGCCAAGTAGCGTGGTGTCGTACCATGCACAAGCAACATAAGTTGCTCCAGAGGTCTTGTCCGTTGAAAACGCATACTGAACAAAGCTCCACCCGTGAGATCCAGAAGGAAGAGGAGGGGTTCCTTTACCGACTGAAACATAGTCTGTTCCGTTGAACTTGTAGAGCTCGAAAATTCCACTGGACGGGTTGTTGCCGTCAACACTAACAACTAGGTAAGCTCCATCATCTGAGAGATTTGGCATCATGTCGCCTGCATCTACGACGCAAGGGGCTCGCAGTTTACCAGTAGCCACAGTAATGACATAGAAGCAGTGTCCTTTGTGTCCTGCTTCACCAATGACACCGTAGTCCAAAATGACAAACTTTCCATCTGCAGAAAGGTCAGCGCCATATGCTAGAAAGTAATCCTTCTGTGGCTCCGGTGGAGCAGTTACTTTGTACTCCCATAGCAGCTTTCCCGTCTGGCCGTTGAAGGCGGAAACTTGAACGTTTGCATCGCCGTCTTGCACCCACGCTATAGCAACCGAGCCGTCAGATGACAGCGAAAACCGAGGAAAAGGGGTGGCGCCGTTTACATTTGAGCAAGATGTGGAGAGGTCAGCTCTCCAGGTGCCTTTTGATCTTCCCGTTAGATCAGGTTTTATAGCAGAGTTGAATCCAACAATCGAGCAGTTACCTATAATACCGCCCGGTTTCTCATTCCAGAATGCCAGCGAATCGATCACTGCTGAAGACGCATCCACAGCTCCTGTCGACGCGATATACAGGGTTTGGTATTTCAGAACCTTTGTTGTGTCAAGAACCCATAGTGGCTCTGTGGAGCTATTCGAAGGACGATAAGCAATCAGTTCTTCCGGGGAGTACACCCACGATGTTGTCATTAAGATAGGATCATTTGGGCCTTGGAGAGAAACAGCAGATGATCCGTACCATGTTCTGTTATCGTGAACGTGAGTAAGGAGTTTGATTGATGGTATAGCAGAAACCATTTTCATGACAGCGGCTCCACTTAGAGCAAAGAGACAATTTCGGAAGAGCATTTTATAGGAGATAGCAAAGAGGTGTGGGCAGAACTGAATGGATTTGAGGTGTTTAAATTTTTTGGAAGAGAAAGTTGTACTATTGTGTACTCGTGTTTTATATAAAAATCTCTTCAATGCAGATTTATCAAATTTTTCAATATTTTATCGTGTTTAATCGTTCTTCTGTTCACCTACGCATGTAAACGCATGTTCACCTACGCATGAGTTGTAACGTGCTAAGTATCTATTCCATGAATATTCCATGATTGTGGACAGCACAAGATGGTAAGATCAGGAGTCATGTGTTGCGGTGAGAGTAGAGCCCTTCCCCAAAGAACACAACGAGTAGAGCGCCGAAAGTCACCACTCTTTAAACAAGGTATCTCTGAAAAAAGGTAACGGGTAACGCACCCTTCTGAAACAATCGATCAACCCTCAACCCTCAACGACACAGTCTGTCACTCCACTCATAAATAGCGTAGCTGTTCCTGAAATTTTTACCCTCTCTCCTCCCTCGCTTAACTCAACCATCAATTGTCCACCTCGTCGACTGACTTGATGAGAAAGCATCTTGTTCCTTTTCAACACGTTCGCAAAGTACGGTATCAGTGAGCAATGAGCTGAGCCACAGACTGGGTCTTCAGGCACTGATGTACAATCTGGACAAAATGCTCTAACGACAAAATCGGGAGCCACTTCTCCGAAAACTCCTCGTGCGCTTCCTTCGCTTGGGTGAATCTCACCATCACCTGCTGCAGCTATTATAATCACTACAGCATCTTTTACTTCAGCAAGCACCGCAAAATTAGGAACCACGTCTAGCACAGCCTGAGGAGAAGGAAGAACTACTAGATAGTCTCTATTTTTGCCAACATACAAGGGACGATTGTCTTCATTATTTAGCCCAAGTCCAGCAAGCAGCGCGGTTGGAATATCCATTGTGTCGATAGAATCTAAAGACCAAGCTGGAAAATCTAATTCCAGAGTCAATGGATAAGGACCGTCTTTTACTCTGCGGACAGAAAGTGGTCCAGATAACGATTCAAACAAAAGAGTATTATTTTCGATGCCGTCTGTTTCGCTACTACCAAGACACGTAAAGGCTACAAACGCACTTGCGAGTGTGGCATGTCCGCAAAGATTTATTTCATTTTGAGGAGTAAACCACCGTAAGTGGTAGTGACCTTTTCCAGGAAGTCTTCGAAAAAAAGCAGTCTCGGCGAGATTCACCTCTTGCGCAACACGTAGGAGGACCGAGTCTGAAGGAAAATGATCATCATCAAGAAACAAGACGCCTGCAGGATTGCCAGAAAAGGGTTTGGGAGCAAACGCGTCGACTATAAAGAGACGCTTGGCGGTCATCTTTGAACTTGTAGGTCTCTTTATCTCCACTGCTTACCGCTTCACACACTCTAACCACGTTGACGATCTTTCGCTCTTCTTCCCTTTGCGAAGAAAAGAAAAATCAGTGCCTTATTCGAAAAAAAGATCCGAATTGATTTCAATTCAAATAACTATTATAGAGCAGCTTAGATCGTTTGCTTAAGTTATCTGTGAGGAGTATATTAATCAATTACGTTTTTGGGATATCATTTAAAGGCGTTTGATTTTCGTCATCCATCAACACAACATAATGTCTCTTTTGAAGACCATTTCAATCGGTGCAGCCATCACTCTTTCCCTTGCTGACGATCGCATCACGTCTCTCCCAGGTTACAGCTCTAATCAGCCCATGTATTCCGGTTACGTTAACGTAAATGTATCCCATGGACGAAACCTCTTTTACTGGTTTGTCGAGTCATCAGTGAATCCTGACACATCTCCTCTAGTTCTTTGGACGAATGGTTAGTTTGAGGTTTCGTTGTTGTTCTTATCTCTTATCTCATTCGCTTGTTCGCTTGTTTGCTTGTTTGACTTGAACTTGGGTGCGAATCCTATTCTGGTGCATCGTGCGTTCCCGTTTCCCAAACAGAACTATAACGCTTCTCAACCAATCGGCAATCGTCATTCCTGTGTTTATTGAATAATCCATGCGCCCTTACCTCTCACTTGCACCCTTTATGCACCATTTCAATTCCATTTCAATCAAATTCTTACATCTAACTCCTCTTCTTCCTCCTCTCTTTCCTTCTGAAGGTGGCCCTGGATGTTCGTCGCTGAGTGGAGGACTCTTTTCGGAGTTTGGACCCTTCTTCCCAAATGCAGACGGCTCTCTATCCCTTACACCTAACATGTGGACATGGACGCAGGCAGCAAATGTAATCTTTATTGAACAGC
>Ga0164295_10003218_pt1 | contig 13162 bp, 13 predicted proteins | sample GEODES006metaG_FD_111798 | JGI IMG/M metagenome (GOLD analysis project Ga0164295, IMG submission 111798) | Oligotrophic lake water microbial communities from Sparkling Lake, Wisconsin, USA - GEODES006 metaG | ecosystem: Environmental > Aquatic > Freshwater > Lake | place: USA: Sparkling Lake...
ACAGGCCACCAGCACCCGAAACCCAAGTACCTAGAATCATCCAAAACCAACCCATTTTGCTGCAATGATTTACTATGGAAAAACTCTCTCAAGTAGTGGACCTAAATTGACAGCAGTTCAGATGTACTCTAAACATTATTAGTAACCTTACCCCTGTATCTATTTGGTATCCCACTTGGTGCGAAAAAAGAACTTTTTTGTATATGCAATAATAATATGGTCACCCGCCGTTTCGAGTTCAGACTAATTTATTCCGTTTTCCTTTAGAATTAAAAATATATATACTTTGTTGTTATTTTAGTAAATAAAAGGAATTAAGGTATGAAAAAAATTACCGTGTTTGGCGGCGGCGGTTATTGTGCAAGTGTGCTCATACCACAGCTTTTAAATGAAGGGTGGGACGTGACGGCTTATGATACGTTCTGGTATGGCACCGAACATTTACCAAAGGGACCTCACCTGCACCTAGTCAAGGGTGATGTGCGCGATATTAATAAGGTGAAAGAGGTTTTATCTAATAAGGATTATGTTCTTCATTTGGCATGCATCTCAAATGACGCTAGCTTTGAATTAGATGAAAATTTATCCACCTCAGTGAATCTTGGATCATTTGAGCCATTGGTAATTGCCGCTAAAGAAGCCGGTGTAAAGCGTTTTGTATTTGCCTCATCAAGCTCTGTATATGGTGTTTCGGACTCGCCAAACGTGACGGAGGATCATCCACTTGTCCCTCTCACATTGTATAACAAATATAAGGGAATGTGCGAGCCATTACTCTTTAAACATACTGATAATAATTTTGTGGGCGTTGTATTCCGTCCCGCAACGGTCTGTGGATTTGGCCCAAGACAACGTCTTGACCTGTCAGTAAATATTTTAACTAATCATGCAATTAATAAGGGGAAGATCACTGTGTTTGGAGGTGATCAGTTGCGCCCAAATTTGCATATTCAAGACTATGCAGACTTATGTAAACTTCTTTTAATATCCCCTAAAGAGAGGGTTAAAAATCAAGTGTTTAATTGCGGCTTTCAAAATATGAGCATTATGAGCATTGCGCAGATTGTGAAAAAAGTCGTTGAACAGGTATTTCCAGAGAAGGGCAAGATCCCAATTGATGTAACTACATCCGACGATCCTAGGTCATATCATATCAACTCAGATAAGATCTATAGGGAGCTTGGATTTAAGCCGAGGCATTCAATTGAAGATGCAGTAAGGGATCTTTGCCAGGCTTTTAAAGAGGGCAAGTTGCCGAATAGCTTTGATGACAATAAGTACTATAACGTTAGAACAATGAAAGCGATTGGCGCCCAATGAGTCTACCAATAGCAGTTGTAACTGGGGGCGCTGGATTTATTGGTAGTCATACAGTCGATTTACTGGTCGAAGAGGGCTATCGTGTTCATGTAATTGATAGTCTTGTTGGTGGGCGAGTAGAGAACATAGCGCATCACAAAAATAACGCTAATGTGATTTTTGAGGAAAGGGACATTCGTAGCTATCAGTCCGATGATCCATTTTTTCATAATGCAAAAATAGTTATTCACTTTGCAGGCATTGGAGATATCGTACCTTCAATTGAAAGGCCAATGGAATACATGTCTGCCAATGTGCAAGGTACGGTTCATATGTTAGAGTGCGCTCGCAATGCAGGCGTAAATAAATTTGTCTATGCTGCATCTTCTTCATGTTATGGTTTGGCAAGCACTCCAACTGGTGAAAATCATCCGATTGATACAAAGTATCCATATGCTTTATCAAAATTTCAAGGTGAGCAGGCAGCATTGCATTGGCACACCGTTTATAAATTGCCAGTCAATTCCATCAGAATCTTTAACGCCTTCGGTACGCGCTCTCGAACGTCAGGTGCATATGGCGCAGTTTTTGGGGTTTTTTTAAAGCAAAAGCTTGCAAAAAAACCATACACAATTGTTGGTGACGGAAGTCAAACTAGGGATTTTCTTTACGTGACCGATGTTGCGCGTGCATTTTATGCAGCGGCAAGAACTGATCAGGTTGGTCGAATTTATAACCTTGGAGCAGGAAAACCACAATCGGTCAATCGACTCATAGAACTATTGGGCGGCGAGAAAATTTATATTCCAAGGCGCCCTGGAGAGCCTGATTGCACTTGGGCTGATATTACTAGGGCTAAGCAGGAATTAAGTTGGGGCCCTGAGATCTCTTTTGAGGAAGGTGTTGAAAAAATCGTTGCAAATATTGACTATTGGAAGAATGCGCCTTTGTGGGAGCCTGATTCAATAGCTAATGCAACTAAAACTTGGTTTGAATACATGAGGCCTGAAGGAAAGTAAAAATGGATTTAGCAAGTCGAGATTTTTTCTCTCATAAAATTAAGTCTCCTGAAGAAATTGCTCAAATTCTCGGCATGCGTCCGCGTCAGAAGAAGGCAATCATGTGCCATGGAACTTTCGACGTTGTTCATCCGGGCCACATTCGACATCTTTTATACGCTAAAACCAAAGCTGAAGTATTGATCGCAAGCTTGACCTCGGATATCCATATAAAAAAGGGTAATATGCGCCCATATGTCCCGGAGGATCTTCGGGCTATTAACCTAGCAGCCCTCGAGATGGTTGACTATGTCGTAATTGATCGTGATGCAACGCCTAAAAGGAATTTAGAGATCATAAAGCCTGATTTTTTTGCAAAAGGCTACGAATATACTGCCGGACAAGTTCACCCAAAAACACAAGAAGAAATCGATGTTTTGGATAGTTACGGCGGAGAAATGATTTTTACACCTGGCGATATTGTGTATTCATCTTCTGCGCTCATCGAATTGGCACCTCCATCAATTGCAATTGAAAAGTTGCTTACTTTAATGAGGGCTGAAGAGATTTCATTTTCTGATTTAAGAAGTGCCTTAAACAAAGTTAATGGTATTAAGGTTCATGTCGTAGGCGATACCATTGTAGATAGCTATACTTACTGTAGTATGGCGGGTGGCATGACTAAAACGCCAACCATGAGTGTCAAACTTGAAAATCGAGTTGATTTTGTTGGTGGGGCTGGCATTGTGGCAAAGCATTTATGTGCAGCTGGCGCCGAAGTGACGTTTTCTACGGTACTCGGTGATGATGAGCTTGGAAGATTTGTGCAAAATGATCTTAAAAACGCGGGGGTGAATTGTCTGCCTATTATCGATGCGGCTAGACCTACAACGAATAAGAATGCGTTCGTTGTGCAAAACTATAGACTGTTAAAAGTTGATACGCTCGATAATCGATCAATATCCGATAAAGTTCTCTCAAGACTTCAAGAACAAATTGCTAAACAAGAATCTAATGCGGTAGCATTTTGCGATTTCCGTCATGGAATTTTCAATCGATCTACAATTCCAAATTTAAAAAGTAGTATTCCTGAGGGGGTATTTAAAGTCGCAGATAGTCAGGTGGCTAGTCGCTGGGGCAATATCTTGGAGTTTGAGGGTTTTGATCTAATCACGCCAAACGAACGTGAAGCAAGATTTGCATTGGGTGATCAGGATTCAGTAATACGCCCACTAGCATTGGATTTACATCAAAAATCTAAATGTAATACGTTGATGCTTAAGTGTGGCGATCGCGGGATGATTACCTATAGATCGAGACCAGAGTGTGATTACAGGGCTTTTTTTAGTATTGAGAGTTTTGCAGATCGCGTTATCGATGCGGTTGGTGCGGGCGATGCGTTGTTGTCATACGCCACCTTAGTAATGGTGGCGACGGGTGATGAAGTGATGGCCTCAATTCTTGGGAATATGGCTGCAGGAATTGAGTGTGAGCATGATGGGAATCACCCTGTAACACCAGATTTGCTATTCAAAAAAATTGATGATGTAGAAAAAAAAGTGCATTACCTTTAGGACTATTGAGTGAAAGTCATTATTGTTGGTTTGGGTATTCAGGGTCGAAAAAGACAGGTCGTTGCGGGAAGTGATGTAGCTGCTACTGTTGACCCATTTCACCCTGATGCAACCTACAAAAGCATAGAAGAAGTTCCTTTGGAAGACTTTGATGCGGCCTTACTTTGCATACCAGATGAACCAAAGATCCTAATTATTGAATATCTGCTGGTAAATCAAAAGCACGTCTTGGTTGAGAAACCTCTTTTTGCTGCAAATCCGCAGGACCTATTAAAGCTTAAGTTGCTCGCTGAGCACAATGGTAGTGTATGTTACACCGCATATAACCATCGCTTTGAGCCCCACTTTATTAGAATGAAGGAATTAATCGATTCAGGGATTTTAGGAAAAATTTATGGAGTCAAATTATTCTATGGCAATGGAACAGCGCGATTAGTTCGCGATTCAGCGTGGCGCGATAAAGGAGCGGGAGTTCTTCCAGACTTGGGATCCCATTTATTAGATACGGTGAACTATTGGTTCGGTCAATATTTTGACGGATTTAATATCTACGCCGCGAATCGATTTGAAAATCAATCTTTTGACCATATTACTTTTGGAAGCAACGACGGAATATTGCTACAGTTTGAACTGAGCCTGCTTTCCTGGAGAAATCATTTTTATGCAGATATCTTTGCAGAAAAAGGTAGTGCTCATATCAATTCTTTGTGTAAGTGGGGCCCCAGCACATTTACAGTTCGGGATAGGAAGCTTCCTAGTGGACGGCCAGATGAGGAGTCGGTCACGCTAGCGCAATCTGATCCCACTTGGGCACAGGAGTACGAGCACTTTAAAAGATTAACTGCATCAAGCATTAATAATCTTGAAAATGACATCTGGATTAATAGCACCTTGCAAAAACTTGCAGCATCATTGTCACCATAAATCGAAAGTTAGTATGTTGCATCATCTCTATACAGAAATTACAAAACCAAAACGCGCGGTCATTTTGGGCGGTAATGGTTTTATTGGCGGAGCAATTTCCCATCGATTAGCAGTTGAAGGTATCCCGGTCTTGGGATTAGGGAGTAAAGAGCTTAATTTAATGAATCCTGATGCGTTTTTGAAATTAGCCGATCTATTAAATAATGATGATGTTTTGATTTTTGTGTCTGCGAAGGCGCCTTGCAAAGACTTGGCGATGCTCTTGGAAAATACTCAGATAGCAAAAAGTGTATGTGAGGCTCTGAAGATAAGTCCGGTTGCACAGGTTATCTATGTTAGTTCTGACGCCGTATATGGCGATTCCAGCAGTCCAATGACAGAGGACTCTGCTGTATGCCCTGGTTCAATACATGGAGTTATGCATCTAACCCGTGAAGTTGCTCTAAGTCAAGCTTATGCTGGTCCTTTAGCAATTGTCCGACCTACCTTAGTTTATGGTCTTGATGATCCGCACAATAGCTACGGGCCAAATCTTTTCCGTAGATTAGCTGCTGAAGGTAAAGAAATTGTGCTTTTTGGAGATGGTGAAGAACTTCGAGACCATGTTGACGTGGAGGATATTGCAGAACTGGTACTGCAAATCGTTTTGCGTAAAAGTAAGGGTTTTATTAATGCGGTTTCAGGCGATTTAGTATCATTTCGAGAGTTGGCTGAATTAATAGCCGCCTCTTTTGAAACGAACGTTTCAGTCCGAAGTAGCGTTCGCAGCATACCTATGCCTCATAATGGCTACAGGGCATTTAATAATTCCGCAGTAGCTAAATCCTTTCCTAATTTAAAGTTCAAGTCTTATAAGGAAGGATTGATGCGAGTCAATCAGTCATTTAAAGAGCGAGTAAAGAAATGATTCAGCCAATCATAGGTTTTGTGGGGATGACTCACCTTGGATTGGTATCGGGCATATCTGCAACCGAGAGGGGGTTTAGAGTTATCTGCTTTGATCAGGATGCAGATAAGGCTAGAGCTCTTAAGGAAGGCAAATTATCAGTATCTGAGCCGCAACTCAATGAGCTTGTTATCAAGAATAAAAGCCAAATCTTATTTACACATAATGTCGCTGATTTAAAAAAATGTGATGTTGTATATGTAGCGCCTGATATTGCAACTGATGATTTTGGTAAAAGTGATCTAGCTCCAATTGATGTCCTGCTAACTTTAGCATTTGATGCTGCCCGTGATGATGCAGTGATTGTGGTTTTATCACAGGTACCACCAGGATTCTCTAGGGCAAGAGTAAGATCTGGAAGAGCGCTTTATTATCAAGTTGAAACTCTAATATTTGGGCGTGCAGTAGAGAGAGCTCTTTATCCAGAGCGTTATATTATTGGTTGTGCTGACCCAGAGGAAGCATTGCCAGTGGCCTATAAAATATTTTTAGACGTGCACGACTGCCCTATATTGAAAATGCGTTATGAGAGTGCTGAATTAGCAAAAATATCCATCAATATGTGTTTAGTTGCATCAGTTTCAACGGCAAACACCTTGGCAGAACTTTGTGAAAAGATTGGTGCCGATTGGTCAGAGATTATACCCGCCTTAAAATTAGATAGACGTATTGGGCAGTTCTCATATCTCGCCCCAGGTCTTGGAATAGCTGGAGGTAATCTTGAGCGTGATCTTGCTACAGTATGTAATTTTGCTGACGAATTTGGGACAGACTCAGGTGTTGTCAAAGCATGGATTGCCAATAGCAAACACCGTCGAGATTGGCCACTAAGGATATTGCATGAAGTTACGCTTAAAAAAAATGCAGAGGCAATTGTTGGTGTCTGGGGATTAGCTTATAAACAGGACACGCATTCGATTAAAAATTCACAATCAATCGCGCTTTTAAGGGCGATTTCCGATATCCAGGTTAGAGTTTTTGACCCAATCGTTCCAGCAACTGTTGTGCTAAATAGAGACTGTGTTGCCGCAACTTCAGAATTAGATGCCTGCATGGGCGTTGATGCTCTCGTAATCATGACTCCATGGCCCCAGTTCTCAAAGGTAAGCCCTACAGAAATAGCCAAAATGATGAAAGGGCATATTGTGATAGATCCCTTTAAAGTGTTGGATGCAAAGGCGTGTCGGAATGTTGGGTTAGAGTATTTCACTCTAGGCGTTATGAATTGATATGTTAATCCACCATAATCATGTCTCAGAAAAGCCTAATAGAGTAATAGTGATTGGGGGGACGGGATTTCTTGGCAAGTGCGTAGTTGCAAAGTTACTTGATAATAGTGCTGAAGTTCTGAGTTTGGGATCAAGTGATATCAACCTCTTAGAGCCATCTTCAGTTGATGTGCTTACGAAATTGTTAAAAAGTAGTGATACCGTTATTTTTTTATCAGCGATAACTCCCGATAAGGGTCGTGATGCTAATGCGTTCATGAATAATATATTAATGATGAAGCATTTGAATGAAACTCTGAAAAGCATAAAGATAGCGCATCTGATCTATTTTAGCTCGGATGCCGTGTATGGACAAAAGCAAAGTTTGCTATCAGAAGTTAGTCCAGTGGCGCCACAGGATTTATATGGTGCGATGCATTTAGCACGCGAGCTAATGTTGTCGGAATTAGCTGATATCCCAGTAGCAACTCTGAGAATCACGGCAGTATATGGAGCAGGCGATACACACACATCATATGGACCAAATCGTTTTCTGGAATCCGCATTCAAGAGTCAAAGAATCGATCTTTTTGGTTGCGGAGAAGAGTTAAGGGATCATATATATAGCGACGACGTTGCGGTTATTACAAATTTATGTGTGCATATGAAGTCGTCGGGGGTGTTGAATATTGCAACTGGAAGGTCTCATACATTTAAAAGAGTTGCCGAACTTGTTGCAGAACAATTCGATGAACCAATAAGAATTCAAAAAAATGCACGATCCAATCTGATAACCCATAGGCATTTCGATACAACCAATCTCCTGAAAGCATTTCCTTCTCTTTGTCTGACAGGGCTTGAAGATGGACTCAAACTTTCTCAAGTTCACAAGCTGGAAAATTAAATGGCAGAAATTAATCTACTTTCAAAATATCCGAAGGCAAAAAGAAATATAGAAGCTAGGGTTGCCAATAAGAATGAGAATAGGATAATTGCGCTCAAATTTGGTAGAGAGTATTTTGATGGAACTCGTGAGCAGGGATATGGAGGGTTCAAATATGATGGGCGCTGGCTCCCGATTGCACAGGATATAGTCGATCATTATGGTCTTAAGGCTGGCTCAAGTGTTTTAGATATTGGCTGTGCCAAGGGGTTTCTTGTAAAAGATTTAATGAAGGTTTGCCCTGGCCTAGAAGTTTTTGGAATTGATATTTCATCATATGCGGTATTGAATTGTGAACAAGAGACAGTCGGTCGCCTGCATCTTGGGGATGCGAGATCGTTGCCATTTCCAGATGCATCATTTGATTTGGCATTATCTATAAATACCATACATAATTTTGATAAAAAAGGATGTATTAAAGCTCTCAGTGAAATGACGCGCGTAGCACCTAAAGCTGGATATGTACAAGTTGATGCATATAGGAATGAGGAAGAAAAAAACATCTTTTTAGATTGGGTACTTACGGCCAAAACTCATGGCACCCCTGAGTTTTGGAAAAAACTAATTTTTGAGGCAAATTATAAGGGTGACTACTACTGGACGATCCTGTGATTAATTTTTTTAATGGATAAAATTAAATGAGTAATTTGTTGAAAATATATGAAGATTCACTAAGAATACGTAAAATTGAGCAGGCGATTGCCGATAACTATCAGATTCAAGGCCAGCCTCAATTAATGAGATGTCCTATTCATTTATCGATTGGACAAGAGTTGCTTGCTGCAGTTTTCTGCTCGATGTTAACTGTGAGAGATAAGTTGTTTAGCACCCATCGCTGCCATGCGCATTATCTAGCTAAGGGTGGATCTCTAGAGCGAATGTTAGCTGAAATTCATGGAAGATCGACTGGGTGCATAGGTGGTAGAGGCGGGTCTATGCACCTTACTGATATTGAAGTTGGAATGATAGCGAGCATACCGATTGTAGGAAGTGCAATTCCTTTGGCTGTTGGGTCTGCTTTAGCTTCGTTAATCGATAGTACATCTGATATAAGCTCGGTAATTTTTGGAGATGCTTGTGTTGAGGAGGGGGTTTCTCATGAAAGCATGAACTTTGCCAGTGTAAAAAAATTACCCGTCGTTTTTGTCTGTGAGAATAATTTATATTCGGTGTACACCAATATTTCTGAAAGGCAGCCAAATAGAGACTTGACATTGATTGGAAGGGCGCACGATATTCAATCGTTTAGATGTGATGGGAATAACATTGATGAGCTTATTAATACTTTTCAAGAGGCGGTGTCGATCACGCGTAATGGTGGTGGACCCACATTTGTTGTTATAGATACCTATCGATGGCTTGAGCATTGTGGGCCAAGCTATGACAATCATCTTGGATACAGATCAGAGGCAGAATTTTTAGAATGGCAGAAAAAGGACGGCTTAGAATCACTGTCAAAAAGATTGATGACTAGTAACTTATTGACAAAAGAAAACCAGTTGCTTTTAGAAAATAAAATTAACAATGAAATTACAGAAGCATTTAAGTTTGCTCTTAATTCTCCAATGCCTAAGCCTTCGGATGCCTCCACTCACATTTATGCTTAAATACTATGACAACTAAATTAATTTCTACGGGAACGGCAATCAGGGATGGCATTGCTGAGGCTGGAAAGCATGACAAGGACGTAATACTTTTTGCAGAAGGTCTTGATGATCCCTCTGCAGTTTATGGAACAACCAAAGATTTGGTCGAGATTTATGGCAAAGATCGAATGATTGAGATGCCCATATCTGAAAATGGTCTATGTGGCGTCGCAATTGGAGCGGCTATGATGGGTAAGAGACCTGTGATCAGCTTCCATCGAGTTGAGTTTGCGCTTTTAGCGCTTGAGCAAATTTTTAACAATGCAGCAAAGTCTCATTATATAAGTAATGGTCAACATAATGTACCTTTGGTTATTAGAGCAATTATTGGTCGTGGATGGGGACAGGGACCAGAGCATTCTCAAAGTTTGGAAACTTTATTCTCATATATACCAGGGTTAAAAGTGGTTATGCCCACGTTTCCGAATGATGCCAAAGGGATGATCATCGGCGCTATTGAAGATGAAAATCCAGTAATTGTTCTTGAGCATAGATGGTGCCACTACATTACAGGAGACGTTGAAGATGGATATATTAAGTCGGATCTAATCCACCCTGCAAGGATAAGGAGCGGTAGTGATTTCACTTTGGTAGCATCTTCATTTATGGTTATTGAGGCAATTCAAGCATGTGAACAACTGCAAAAATTTGGTATCAGCGTGGAGCTATTTGATCTTCGAGTTTTAAGGCCTCTGAATTTAGAGAAAATTATGGAATCAGTAGGTAAAACCGGAAGGTTGTTAACGGTGGATACTGGATTTAAAACTCTTGGGATAGGCGCTGAAATTGTTTCGGAGGTCGTGGCAGCAAAGTTTAAAGACTTGAGATCGGCGCCAATTAGGCTGGGATTGCCAGATCACCCCCTTCCAAGTTCGGTTGGCTATATTGACGGCTTATATGTAGATTCTGTGAAAATTTTTAAAACAATTGCTGTAACTCTTGGGCTTACTCAGTCTCAAATAGCTGAGGGCACTACATCGCTTCTTGAAAGAAGATCGAAGGTTCCATTAGATATCCCAGACCCAAGTTTTAAGGGGCCATTTTAATTTTTGATATGGAAAGAATCATATGAACGTTCCTTTTATTGACCTTAAGCTTAGATATCAAGAAGAGCGAGAAGAAATTCTTAGGTGTGTAGATACGGTTTTATCTCAAGGTCATCTTATTATGACCAAGGAGGTTGATCTTTTTGAGCGCGAAGCAGCAAGCTATATTGGCTCTAAGCATGTTGTATCTCTAAATTCTGGAACCGATGCCTTGATGATGGGTCTTTGGGCTTTGGGTATAAAAAAAGGTGATGAAGTTATTACAACACCAATTTCATTTGTAGCATCAACAGGTGCGATTGCGCATATCGGCGCGAAACCTATTTATGTGGATGTGACCGATGATCAAAATATTGATGTTTCTAAAATTGAACAAGCTATTGGGCCAAATACCAAGGCAATCATGCCTGTTCATTGGGGTGGGCGTATGGCAAATATGGAGGCAATTGCGGAGATTGCAAAAAGGCATAAATTATTTGTAGTTGAAGATGCAGCGCAAGCAATGGGCTCCTACTACAACAAAAAGCATGGCGGGACGTTCGGTGATGTGGCAGGTTATTCAGCCCACCCCCTGAAAAACTTAAATGCATTAGGTGACGCTGGGTTTCTTGCAACGAATAATGACGAAATCGCGAAAAAAATAAGGCTTTATAGGAACCATGGATTGGAGTCACGTGATAATTGTGTCATGTATGGTGTTAATTCGCGGCTAGATTCTTTGCATGCTGAAATTCTTAGAATGCGCCTCAAAAAACTAAACAGCGTGGTTGAAAAAAGACGAAAAAATGTGTTTTTGTATAAGAAGCACATCAAAGCTGCCGAGATTTTCATTCCGGAAGAAGCGGATAGAGAGTATCACTCTTATGTTATGTTTATCGTTCAAGCAGAAAGACGCGATGAGTTAAAAGAGTATTTAGGTAAACATGACATTGAAACACTGATCTACTACGGTACGCCGTTGCATCTGCAAAAAGCAGCTAGGATTTATGGTTACAAGGAAGGCGATTTTCCTGTGGCTGAGCAGCAGTGTAAAAAGGTTCTAGCATTACCTCACCATCAAAATCTGACAGATGATCAAATTCTGCATGTATGCGAAATGGTCAATAAATTTTATGGATAAAAAAATGAAGGTGCCGTATAACTATTTACCAATGCAATTTGCTAATCCGGAAGAAATATTTGATGAATGGCGAAAGTTAATTGCATCAACTGACTTTACCTTAGGGGCATATGTAGCTAAATTTGAGCGTGAATTCGCAGATTATATAGGCACAAAACATTGCATAGCAACAAACAATGGTACGGACGCACTTATTCTTGGGCTAAAGGCTTTAGGTATCGGCATTGGGGATGAGGTTATAACAGTCTGTAATAGTTTTTATGCAACTACTGGGGCGATTGTTGCTGTGGGTGCAATTCCAGTAATGGTCGACTGTGATGATAGGTATCAAATAGCAATAGATCAAATTGAAGGAAAAATTAATAGTAAGACTAAGGCAATTCTCCCGGTACACTGGGCTGGCGCTTCACCGGACATGAATAGGATCATGGAAATTGCAAGGAGGCATAGCTTGCTAGTGCTTGAGGATGCCTGTATGGGTATAGGTGGAAAATTCGAAGGTAAAAGTCCAGGCACATTTGGTAACTGTGGTGCATACAGCCTTCACCCTCTCAAAACCTTAAATGTAATGGGGGACGGTGGTATGGTTGTGACTGACGACAACAAGCTTGCCAACTGGATGCGAATTTATCGAAATCATGGAATGGTGGATCGAGATCATAATGTGATGTGGGGTGTTAATATGCGTATTCAACCACTTCAAGCAATAGTCGCTTCATATGGATTAAACAAGTTGGACAGTATTCTAGAAAAAAGAAATCAAAACGCTCAATATTTAGATAGATTGTTAAGTTCTGATGATTTGACTAACTATGTTCAGATACCGGTTAGAGACGTCAGGAATTATGAAACCCATAGCCTTTATATGGGTTTATTTGAATATCGTGATGAATTATTGAATTATTTATTGGATAATCAAATAGAAGCTAAAATACATTATCCAATTCCACTTCACTTACAAGAAGCTGCAATACCCTATGGTTACAAGCACGGGGATTTTCTAAAGTCAGAGATGCAGGCAAAAAAATTAATAACAATTCCAATACATCAATATTTAGATGAAAAGGAATTAAATTATGTGGGAAGTACAGTACGGAATTTCTATAATAAAAAAAGAGGGCAACAATGTTAGCTAATTTAAAAGGAACAGCACTAACTTTCTTTCTAGTAGCAAGTGCATTTTATTTATATGATATTTCAATATTAAAATCTCTTTGTGCGGGATTAATAATAAGTATTTGTATTCGAAATCAAAATATACGGAGGCTTTACGAGAATATTTGCGTCTTTGCAATAATTATTAAGTTGGCCAATCCGAATATTGAAAATCAATTAATATCGTTCGTAAGCAAGCACTTCTAGAAAACCTGTTCAATATGTTAAGAATAAATTACAATTATTATGAAGATAATTTTAATCAAACACTGATAAGCGAATTGCGTAAACACGGCAGTTCAG
>Ga0164295_10003219_pt1 | contig 13159 bp, 11 predicted proteins | sample GEODES006metaG_FD_111798 | JGI IMG/M metagenome (GOLD analysis project Ga0164295, IMG submission 111798) | Oligotrophic lake water microbial communities from Sparkling Lake, Wisconsin, USA - GEODES006 metaG | ecosystem: Environmental > Aquatic > Freshwater > Lake | place: USA: Sparkling Lake...
CAAATCCGATGCCGGCCGCGTGATTGGTCAACACCAAGGCTTGAGCTTTTACACCCTGGGGCAACGCCAAGGTTTGGGCATAGGGGGCATCAAAGAAAAAGGCGCGCAACGCGGCGGCGGTGCGCACGCGCCCTGGTTCGTGGCGCGCAAAGACATGGCGAGCAACACCTTGTGGGTGGTGCAAGGACACGACCACCCCTGGCTGTTGTCTGCGCAATTGCACGCCGACGACCTGAGTTGGATGGCCGGTACGCCCCCTGCGGCGCGGCAGCTCCATGCCAAAACCCGCTATCGGCAACAAGACGCGGCGTGTGCGCTGTCATGGTCGGGGGCGCAGATGCAACTCGATTTTCCACACCCCCAATGGGCGGTGACGCCCGGGCAATCGGCGGTGTTGTACGACGGCGAGGTGTGTTTGGGCGGTGGCGTGATCAGCCAAGCAGGCGCATTCGCTTGAGCGGCAAAGCTATTGGCGTGCCCCATGAAAAAAGCCCCGCAGTGCGGGGCTTTTGCTCGAAGCGCTTGGCAATCAAGCCGCCGTGAGCCAGTAACCGGCGTTGAACGGGCTGCTCATGCGCAGTGCCAGCGGAGAGACATCCACCAGTTTGTCGGTCGGCATTTTTTCGCCGTCACCCAAATCGATGGCTTGGCTGTCGGCGTCGACAGACGTGCGCTCGGCTGCGGCCGCACGGGCGACCGAGAATGAATAGAAGCAACGGAAAGCCACTTTGCGCTCCGCCCAGAATTCAGCGGCTTCGCGGAACACATCCAGCAACTGTTCGCGGGCTTCTTTGTCAAATTTGGCATGGGCGGGGATGTGCTCCAAGACCACAATGAAACCGGGCTGTGTGCCAGATTTGTACAAAGCGTCACTCATGCTGTCAAACAGCGCGTCAAAGTTTTTACTGGACTGGGTGGGAAAAATGAACTGCTGGGCCGTCATGTCCAAAATGTCTTGCTTACTTTGGGCCGAAGCCAGATTGGCATATAAAAAATGCTGACCGAGTTGACTGGCCGCATTTTGCAGATCGACCACGCGAAAAGCGCGGATTGACTGCACGATATTGGTCTTGACCGAACGAAGAGGCATGTCCATCGCCACAGTATTCCTAAAAAAAGCCCCTAAAGTGAGGCAGGGTTAACCCGAAAAAACAATCTGGCCATTATCGGCCAAAGGCGTTCTTTTGGCAATAGCCGCAAGCCTCACCTGCATTGGTAAAAGGGTCAAAGCCTCAAAAAAAGTTTGCGCACGCTTACAGAAATACCTTTTATCGGATGGCGTTGATGTCCGCGACGGTGATGGCCGTCATGTTCACGATGCGGCGCACCGTGGTGCTGGCTGTCAGGATTTGCACCGGTTTGGCCGCACCCAAGAGCACCGGGCCGATGGCGATGTTGCCGCCCGCGGCGGTTTTCAGCAGGTTGTAGGTGATGTTGGCGGCGTCCAAATTGGGCAAAACAAGCAAATTGGCGTCAGCCAACAAAGTGCTTTGCGGCATCAGTTCTTTGCGCGCGGCGGTGTCAATGGCCACGTCGCCGTGCATTTCGCCATCCACCTCCAACCACGGGGCTTGTTGTTGAATCAGGGCCAAGGCACGGCGCATCTTCAAGGCCGTGGGCTGGTTGCTGCTGCCAAAGTTGGAGTGCGACAGCAGCGCCGCGCGCGGCTCCACCCCAAAGCGCTTCATTTCTTCCGCCGCCATGATGGTGATTTCGGCCAATTGCTCAGCGCTCGGGTCGTAATTGATGTGGGTGTCCACCAGAAAGACTTGCCGGTCTGGCAACAGCAGGGCATTCATGCAGGCATAGGTGCTGACACCGGGGCGCAGTCCAATCACCTGGTCGATGTACTGCAAATGCGCGTCGGGCGTGGCCCAGGTGCCGCAAATCAAACCATCGGCCTCACCCTTGTGCACCATCATGGCACCAATCAGTGACAAGCGGCGGCGCATGTCAATCTTCGCCAATTGCGCGGTCACGCCTTTGCGCTCGGTGAGTTGGTGGTAGGTTTGCCAGAAATCGCGGTAGCGGTGGTCGTCCTCGACGTTGACCACTTGGTAATCTTTGCCCTCGACCAAGCGCAGGCCAAAGCGCTCAATGCGTTGGCTGATGATGGCGGGGCGACCAATCAAAATCGGCTTGGCCAAACCTTCATCGAGCACGATTTGCGCCGCGCGCAACACCCGCTCGTCTTCGCCCTCGGCATAACAAATGCGCTTTTTCGAACCGCGCTTGGCCGCCGCGTAGATCGGTTTCATGGCTGAGCCAGAGGCATACACCAGCGACTGCAGCTTCTCGCGGTAAGCGTCCATGTCGTTGATGGGTCGCTGCGCCACGCCGCTGGCAATCGCCGCTTGCACCACAGCGGGTGCGATCTTCATCATCAAGCGCGGATCAAACGGTTTGGGAATCAGGTATTCCGGCCAAAGGCCAAGGTTTCACCGGCGTAAGCCGCCGCGACCACTTCACTTTGCTCGGCTTGCGCCAGTTCGGCAATCGCATGCACGGCGGCGATTTCCATCTCTGAGGTGATGGTGGAAGCACCCGCATCCAAGGCACCCCGAAAGATGTAGGGGAAACACAGGACGTTGTTGACCTGATTCGGGTAGTCGGTGCGCCCCGTGGCCATGATCGCGTCGTAACGCACTTTCAACACTTCTTCCGGCAAGATTTCGGGGGTGGGGTTGGCCAGCGCCAAGATGAGCGGTTTGGCCGCCATTTTTTTCACCATGTCGGGTTTCAACACGCCGCCGGCAGACAAGCCCAAAAACACATCGGCACCATCGATCACGTCGCCCAAGCTGCGCAGATCGGTTTTTTGCACGAACTGGATTTTGTCCTCGTCCATCAACTCGGTGCGGCCTTCATAGACGACGCCGGCCAAGTCGGTGACCCAAATGTTTTTGACGGGCATGCCCAATTTCACCAGCATGCCCAAGCAGGCCAGCGCCGCCGCACCCGCGCCGGAGGCCACGAGTTTGACTTTGGAAATGTCTTTACCAACCACTTTCAAGCCGTTCAGGATGGCCGCACCCACCACGATGGCGGTGCCGTGCTGGTCGTCATGGAAGACCGGAATTTTCATGCGTTTACGCAGCTGGCGCTCGACATAAAAACAATCGGGCGCTTTGATGTCTTCCAGGTTGATGCCGCCAAACGTGGGTTCCAGCGCGGCGATGATGTCGACCAGTTTGTCCGGGTCCTTTTCGTTCACCTCGATGTCAAACACGTCGATGCCGGCGAACTTCTTGAACAGCACGCCCTTGCCCTCCATCACCGGCTTGGCGGCCAAGGGGCCGATGTCGCCCAGGCCCAGCACGGCCGTGCCGTTGGTGATGACCGCGACCAAATTGCCGCGGCTGGTGTATTTGTAGGCGTTGTTCGGGTCTTTGACGATTTCTTCGCATGGGGCGGCGACACCGGGCGAATACGCCAGGGACAAGTCGTGCTGATTGACCAGTTGTTTGGTGGCTTGGATCGCGACTTTGCCGGGGCTGGGAAACTCGTGGTATTCGAGGGCAGCGCGGCGCAACTGCGCGCGTGCCTCGGGACTGGTGTGGTCGAGCGGGGCCGTCTTGCGGTCAGGCATGCATGTTCTCCAGAGGCGGGATCAAAATTTGTAGGTGTACTCGAGGATGGTGGCGTCGCTCTCGCGGGCGTGGGTGTCCGCGTTCCAAGCCCGTACCCAGCGAAACTCCAGTTCGTGGTGTTCACTGATGTCAAAACTCGGACCAAGCCGAAATTTATTCAGCGCATGCCCTGGCGTGCCGTCCAAGGTACGTTGTACCCGCACGCCGGCAATGAAGCCAAAGAAGTCGTGCTCATAGCGCAAGGCGGCGTCGGTGTAGCCATAGGCGTAACGCTCGGTGCTGGTGTTGGCGTGGCCGAGCAGGGCGCGGAAATACATGCCCCAGTCTTCGGTGAAATGGATGTTTTTGCGAACACGCACCGCCAATTTGGTGATGTTTTGACGCGCCACAACGCCGTTGACGGTTTCCTTTTCCTGCTCGTCCATGATCAATAAATCGACGCGGTTGACCGGGCCATTGGCAAAGCTCAGGCTGGGAATGTAGGTGATGGATTGGGTCACGCCAAGTTTGTCGGGGGTTTTTTCTTGTTCCAACTCAATGCCGAATTCGGGACGACCGCCCCACAACAAAACCTCGCCCCAAACCAAGGGGGAGAAAAGGCTGGCAACCAATGAAAGAAGCAGTGATCGGGTTAAAAAGGGAAGTATAGGCATCGTGACATCAGGATATTTTCCCGAGCATACACCGCGCATTTCGCGACGCCCTCATGGGTTCACCGTTGGGGCAAGTGGTTTCAAATAAAGACAGGCTCAAGCCCGCATCAAGGCTTCGATCTCAGCAACTTCCACCGGCACGTCGCGGCTGATGAGCTCGCAGCCGGTGGCGGTGACGATGGCGTCGTCTTCAATCCGAATCCCGATGTTCCAAAAGGCTGGTGGGACATCATCGGCGGGTCGCACATACAGACCAGGCTCGAGCGTGAGCACCATGCCCGGGTGCAGCACCCGGCTGGGGCGCGCTTGCACCATCAGACCGGTCAGCGGGTCGGCTTTCGGGGCGGATGTGTTGGCCTCGCCGGGCTCGACATAGCTGCCGCAATCATGCACATCCATGCCCAACCAGTGGCTGGTGCGGTGCATGTAAAACGGGGCATAGGCTTTCTTCTCCAACACGTCGTCGAGGGCGCCGTGCCGGCCGGTTTGCAGCAAGCCCAAGTCCAACAGCCCTTGCGCCAGCACGCGCAGCGCCGCTTCATGCGGGTCGTTGAACCGTGCACCGGCTTTGGTGGCTTTGGCAGACGCATGTTGCGCGGCCAGCACCACCTGGTAGAGGTCTTTTTGGGGGCCGCTGAAAACACCGTTGGCGGGAAAGGTGCGGGTGATGTCCGAGGCGTAGCCGTCGAGTTCACAGCCGGCATCAATCAACACCAATTCGCCATCGCGAATCGGCGCCACGTCAGCGCGGTAATGCAGCACGCAGGCATTGGCCCCTGCCGCCACGATCGAGGTGTAAGCGGGAAATTGCGCGCCATGCATGCGGAACGTGTGCAGCAACTCAGCTTCCAAATGGTATTCACGCACATCTTGGCCGGCCCGCAGCATGCGGGCGCTGGTTTGCATGGCGCGCACATGGGCCTGCGCGCTGATGCGCGCCGCACGGCGCATGGTGTCTTGCTCAGCCGCATCTTTCACCAAGCGCATCTCGTCGAGCAAATTGCACAGGTCGTGCTGCGCCGAAGGGCAGGACACGCCCATGCGCACCCGGGCACGCACCTTGGACAACCAGCCGTCCACCTGTGCCGTCAATGCTTCATGGGTGGCAAACGGAAACCAGACCGTGGTTTGGTTCTCCAGCAGCTTGGGCAGCGCTTGGTCGAGGTCGGCCACTGACACGGCATTCGTCACGCCCAATGCCGCCGGTGCGGCGGCCGGTCCCAAGCGAATGCCATCCCAAATTTCGCGCTCCAGGTCTTTGGGTTGGCAAAACAAGGTGGTGTGGCCGTTGGCTTCAATCACCAGCCAAGCATTCGGCTCGGTGAAGCCGGTCAGGTAATAAAAGTAACTGTCGTGCCGGTAAGGGAAATCGCTGTCGCGGTTGCGGGCGCGCTCGGGCGCAGTCGGGATGATGGCGACACCGCCCGCGCCCAATTGGGCGGCCAATGCGGCGCGGCGTTGCGCGTAGATGGAAGTCATGGCGGGATTGTAGGAGTGGGCAGCAGAATGCGGTGCTCAGGGGTGAAGGGTGGTCATGGTTTGGAAATGCAAGCCATTGAAACTTGAGGGTGGACCAATGGACTTAAACCCAAGACGTTCATCAACAGGAACCGCAAACAACGATGACCGTACTTCTATCGTTGCGTCGAATTCCCCGGAGCGCCTTACATACTGGCACAGCAGTTTGCCTATGCCGATTAATGCCAGAGGCGTCTGTGACCAAGGCATGGCGAATAGATGCATGTGTTGACATGGATAAAGTTTTTTGACGTATCAGGGGTTTGACACTTGCGCACGCAACTCCAAACCCAATGCGTTCATGACTTTCAAGATGGTCTCAAAGCTGGGCGAACGCTCACCAGAGAGCGCTTTGTAAAGGCTTTCGCGCGAAAGGCCTGCGTCCCGCGCTACTTGGCTCATGCCCTTGGCGCGGGCAATATCCCCCAAAGCTTTGGCAATGAAGGCCGCGTCGCCATGGGCTTCTGCCAAGCAAGCTTCCAGGTAGGCGGCCATTTCTTCTCGGGTGCGCAGATGGTCCGCGACATCGTAGGGAGTGGTCAGGGTTATGGCCATGTTTTACTTCTCCAAGTTGTTTGCCAACTGCAAGGCTGATTGAATGTCTTTGGGTTGACTGGACTTGTCACCTCCAGCCAAAAGAATCACGATGTCTTGGCCCCGCTGTGTGAAATACACCCGATAACCAGGACCACAATGGATGCGCATTTCTGATACGCCACCACCAACGGGCTTCACATCACCTGGGTTGCCACCGGCCAGTCTTTCCACACGAACCAAAATCCGTGCACGACCTTGTAAGTCGCGCAAGTTGTCGATCCATTGAGCATAGACAAGGGTTTTGCGTATGTGGAGCACGCAATAAATGTAGCCAGCAGGCTACGGATTGTCAAGCGGATGACGGTTTGTTGAGCTGCGCCAATCGCTCAGGCGTGCCCACATCCACCCACAGGCCTTCATACAGAGATGCGCTGACCAAGCCTTGATCCATGGCGGCCCTGAGCATCGCGGCCAGCGGCGCTTTCACGCCCTCGGGGTTGCCGCTGGGTATGGCGCACCAGTCCGCTGCAAAGAAAGCGCGCTTGTAAAGGGCGATCGTGCTGAAAGTGAAAAGCGCTGGGGCGGGCGAAGCAGGGGGTGTTGAGCACTGAGCCGGATGGAATTTAGGCAGATTGAGCGCTAAACCTTCCTCAGACAAACCAAAATCCCCCTTGGGGTTGTGCTCGGGGTTGGGGACAAGCCAAATGTGCGCCAGTTGGGGGCTGGCTTTGAAGCGGTCATGCGCTTTTGCGGCAAACACAAAGTCCGGCGCAAACACATCGCCGGCCGCGACCCAAAACACGTCATCCAACAGCGGCAAGGCCCGCACGATGCCGCCCGCGGTTTCCAAGGCCTCACCGGCACCGCGTCCTTCGTGGGAATAAAGCAGATGCAAGCCGGTGGCTGCCATGGAAGGCGGGCCTTGGCCGGATACCAGGGTCGGGGAAAAGACTGTCCCAAAGGCCGGTTCAATTTGATCGCCCAACCAGCCGGTGTTGATCACCGCCGCCGGGACACCCGCCAAAGCCAAGGCCTGCAACGGATACCAAAGCAATGGCCTGCCCTGCACTTGCAGCAAGGGTTTGGGCGTGGTGTCGGTGAGTGGGCGCATGCGCTCGCCACGTCCGGCGGCCAACAACATGGCCTGGGCTTGGAAAGGGCGTGGTTCAGAGGGGTTGTTCACGCCAAAGAGTGTAGCCAGCGTCTGGCTAAAATGGCCGACCCTCCCCCCTAACCATTTCTGATCGGAGCCCCCATGGCCAACCACCAACAAATGGCCAGTGCGATTCGTGCACTGGCAATGGATGCGGTCCAGCAAGCCAATTCGGGTCATCCCGGCGCACCCATGGGCATGGCCGACATCGCGGTGGCCTTGTGGGGCGAGCACCTGAAGCACAACCCGCAACACCCGCATTGGCCCGACCGCGACCGCTTTGTGCTGTCCAACGGCCACGGCTCCATGCTGATTTATGCGCTGCTGCATCTGACCGGCTATGACCTGCCGATGAGCGAGCTGAAAAACTTCCGCCAATTGCACAGCAAAACCGCCGGTCACCCTGAGGTCGGCATCACCCCCGGCGTGGAAACCACCACCGGCCCGCTGGGCCAAGGCATCACCAATGCGGTGGGCATGGCGCTGGCCGAGAAGTTGTTGGCCGCCGAGTTCAACCGTCCTGGCCACGACATCGTCAACCACCACACCTATGTCTTCATGGGCGACGGTTGCATGATGGAGGGCATCAGCCATGAGGCTTGTGCCTTGGCCGGTGCTTGGAAACTGAACAAGCTCATCGCCTTGTACGACGACAACGGCATTTCCATCGACGGCAAGGTCACGCCCTGGTTCATCGACGACACCCCTGCCCGCTTCAAGGCCTATGGCTGGAACGTCATCAGCGTGGACGGCCACGATGTGCAAGCGGTCAGCCGCGCCATCGCCACGGCCAAACACAGCGCCGACAAGCCCACACTCATCGCCTGCAAAACCCATATCGGGCAAGGCAGCCCGAACCGGGTTGACACCGCCAAAGCGCACGGCGAGCCCTTGGGCGCTGATGAAATCGCCCTCACCCGTGCCGCCATCCATTGGCCCCATGCGCCTTTCGTCGTGCCCACCGAGGTGTATGACGACTGGAACGCCAAAGACAAAGGTGCCAAGGCCGAAGAACACTGGAACCACCAGTTCACGGCTTACGCCGCCGCCCATCCAGACCAAGCCGTCGCGTTCAAACGCCGCATGGCGGGCGACTTGCCTGCCCACTTTCACCAGACCGTGGTGGATGCCGTGGTTGCGGCCAACACCAAGGCCGAAACCGTGGCCAGCCGCAAGGCCAGTCAATTGGCCTTGGAAGCCCTCACCGCCGCCATTCCCGAATTGCTCGGTGGCAGCGCCGACCTGACCGGCTCCAACCTGACCAACACCAAATCCACGCCGAACATGCGTGTCGATCTGGCCGGTCGCATTGTCAAAGACGAGCACGGCCACGGCGGTCGCCACATCAACTACGGCGTGCGCGAATTCGGCATGGCCGCCATCATGAACGGCATTGCGCTGCACGGCGGCTTCATCCCTTACGGCGGCACCTTCCTCACCTTCTCCGACTATTCACGCAACGCCATCCGCATGGCCGCGCTCATGAAGCAGCGCGTGGTCCATGTCTTCACCCACGATTCCATTGGATTGGGCGAAGATGGCCCGACCCACCAATCGATTGAACACGCGGCGTCTTTGCGGCTCATCCCCGGCTTGGATGTCTGGCGTCCCGCCGACACGGCTGAAACCACCGTCGCTTGGGCCGTGGCCTTGCAAAACGACAACCGACCCACGGCCCTCTTGCTGAGTCGTCAAAACCTGCCCTACCTGCCCAAGGGCGACAGCAAGGCCAAAGACGCCAGCGGCTTGGACGCGATCAACAAAGGCGCGTATGTGTTGGCCGAACCGTCTGAAGTCGGCCTGAACAAAAAAGCCCAAGCCGTCATCATCGCCACCGGCTCCGAAGTGCAGCTGGCCATGAAGGCGCAAGCCTTGCTGGCCGAACACAAAGTCGCCGTGCGCGTGGTCTCCATGCCCAGCACCACCACCTTCGATCGCCAAAGCGTGGCCTACAAATCGGCGGTGTTGCCCAAAGGTATTCCCCGCATCGCGGTGGAAATGGGCTCGACCGATGGTTGGTGGAAATACGGCGTGTCAGCGGTGGTCGGCATCGACACCTATGGTGAAAGCGCCCCCGCACCTGTGTTGTTCGCGCACTTTGGCTTCACGCCACAAAACGTGGCGGACACGGTATTGAAGGTGTTGTCGTCACACTGAGATTCACGGTTTGGCGCGATCGTCGCCAAGCCATTCCTCTATTTGAAACTTGAAACGAGAGATATTCATCATGGCCATCAAAGTAGGTATCAACGGATTCGGACGCATCGGACGCATGGTGTTTCGTGCGGCCATTCAAAACTTCAACGACATTGAAATTGTCGCCATCAACGATTTGCTGGAGCCGGATTACCTGGCGTACATGCTGAAGTACGACAGCGTGCACGGGCGCTTCAAAGGCGAGGTGTCGGTCGACGGTGGCAACCTGATCGTCAACGGCAAAAAAATTCGTCTCACACAAGAGCGTGACCCCGCGGCTTTGAAATGGAACGACGTCGGTGCGGACATCGTCATCGAAGCCACCGGTTTGTTTTTGGACAAACCCACCGCCGAAAAACACCTGGCCGCAGGTGCCAAAAAAGTTTTGTTGTCCGCGCCTTCGAAAGACGACACACCGATGTTTGTTTATGGCGTGAATCACAGCACTTACGCCGGCCAAACCATCGTCTCCAACGCCTCTTGCACCACCAACTGTTTGGCCCCGGTGGCCAAAGTGTTGAACGACAAATGGGGCATCAAGCGCGGCCTCATGACCACGGTGCATGCCGCCACGGCCACGCAGAAAACCGTGGACGGCCCTTCCAACAAAGACTGGCGTGGCGGGCGCGGCATTTTGGAAAACATCATTCCTTCCAGCACGGGTGCGGCCAAAGCGGTCGGCGTGGTTATTCCTGCGTTGAACAAAAAACTCACCGGCATGTCCTTCCGTGTCCCCACCTCTGACGTGTCGGTGGTGGACTTGACGGTGGAACTCGACAATCCCGCGTCCTACGCCGAGATTTGCGCCGAAATGAAAGCGCAAAGCCAGGGCGCCATGAAAGGCGTGCTCGGTTACACCGAAGACAAAGTGGTGGCCACCGATTTCCGTGGCGAACCCTGCACTTCGGTGTTTGACGCCGATGCCGGCTTGGCGCTGGACAGCACCTTTGTCAAAGTCGTGTCCTGGTATGACAACGAATGGGGTTACTCGAACAAGTGTTTGGAAATGGTGCGGGTTATCGCCAAGTAAAGGATTGCGTGGTTTCTGATTTCAAAGACCGCATCTTGGATGCGGCAGCCCACGGGCATAAGTTGCGCATTCAAGGCGGCAACACCAAGCAGTTTTATGGCGACACCGCTGCCGACACCCAGGTGCTGGACACCCGTGCTTGCGCGGGCGTGGTCAGTTACGAGCCCACCGAGTTGGTCGTCACGGTCAAGGCCGGCACCCCCTTGGCAGAACTTGAAACTTTATTGGCCACACAAGGGCAAGCGCTGGCCTATGAGCCGCCGCACTTCGGTGCGGCAGCCACGGTCGGCGGCATGGTGGCCGCTGGTTTGGCCGGACCGAGCCGCGCCCATGCCGGCGGTGTGCGCGACCATTTGCTGGGCGTGCAAATGCTCAATGGTTTGGGCGAATCGCTCACCTTCGGCGGCCAAGTGATGAAAAACGTGGCGGGCTATGACGTCTCCCGCGTGATGGCCGGCAGCTTGGGCACCTTGGGCGTGCTCACCGCGTTGTCCTTGAAAGTGTTGCCGCGGGCCCCGGCAGAAGCCACGCTGAAGTGCGCTTTGCCCCAACACGATGCCTTGGCGTTGTTGCACCGCTGGGGCGGGCAAGCCTTGCCCTTGAACGCCAGTGTGTGGGTGAATGACAGCACAACGCCACCCGCGCAAGACTGGTTGTTCGTGCGTTTGCGCGGCGCGGTGGCGGCGGTCGAGTCGGCCTGCCCGCGCATGTTGGCCGATGTGCACGCCTTGGGGGGCACCGCCTCGCGCATGGACAACCTGCAAGCCGTGCCGCATTGGCAAGCCAGCCGCGAACAAAGCTTGGCGTTTTTCCAAGCGCCTGCAACCGATCTTTGTTTGTGGCGTTTGAGCCTGCCGCAGACCGCACCGGTCTTGAACCTGCCTTATGCGCAATGCATTGAATGGCATGGTGCGCTGCGTTGGTTGTGGGCACCGGCATTGGCACACCAAGAACTGCGCCACGCCGCGCAAGCGGTGGGAGGTCACGCCACCTTGTTCCGCCCGGCGGCGAGCCACCCCGAACCCGTGTCGGTGTTTCATCCCTTGCCCGCCGCGCAGCAGCGGATTCAACAAGCCTTGCAACAGCAATTTGACCCCCACGGCGTGTTCAACACCGGCCGCGCGGGTTTTCAGTAAAGCGCACGATGCAAACCAACCTCGCCCCCGAATACCAAAACACCGCTGATGGCCAAGAGGCCGAGGCGATCTTGCGCAAATGCGTGCACTGCGGTTTTTGCACCGCCACCTGTCCCACCTATCAATTGCTGGGTGATGAACTGGATGGCCCCCGTGGCCGCATTTATTTGATCAAACAAGTGCTGGAAGGCGTGGCGCCCACACGCGACACCCAACTGCACCTGGACCGCTGCCTGACCTGTCGCAACTGCGAAACCACCTGCCCCAGTGGCGTGCAATACGGTCACTTGGTCGATATCGGGCGCAAGCTGGTGGACGAAAAAGTACCGCGCCCCGCGGCCGAACAAACCGTGCGCTGGGCGCTGAAAGAAGGCTTGTCGTCGCCGTTGTTTGCGCCGGCCATGAAGCTGGGTCAAAGCGTGCGCGCATTGCTGCCGGCCGCACTCCAAGCCAAGGTGCCTGCGCGTCAAAGTGCCGGCACGTGGCCGACCGCCGCGCATGCACGCAAGGTGTTGATGCTGGCCGGTTGTGTGCAACCAGCGATGAGCCCCAATATCAACAGCGCCACAGCGCGCGTGCTCGATGCCTGTGGCATTCAAACCATCGTCGAGCCGCTGGCCGGTTGTTGCGGCGGCGTCAAATTTCACTTGAATGACCAGGACGCCGCGCACGCGCAGATGAAGAACAACATCGATGCATGGTGGCCGCATGTGGGCCAAGGCGTGGAAGCGATTGTGATGAACGCCTCGGGTTGTGGCGTGACCGTCAAAGACTATGGCTACATCTTCCGCAACGACCCGCTGTATGCCGAAAAAGCACGGCGCATCAGCGAACTCACCAAAGACTTGAGCGAATTGTTGCCAGACCTGCGCCCTTTGTTGCAAGAAAAACTGCAGCCGCACAAAGCGCAACAACAAGGCCTGTTGGCGTTTCACCCGCCCTGCACCTTGCAGCACGGCCAGCAACTCAAAGGCGGTGTTGAAACCCAATTAAGTGCCTTGGGGTTCAAGGTGCGCGTGGCCTCCAATGAAGCGCATTTGTGCTGCGGCTCGGCGGGCACCTACAGCGTCTTGCAACCCACCATTGCACAGCAGTTGCGCGATCGCAAGTTGGGCCACCTGGGCGAGATGCAGCCGCAAGCCATTCTGAGTGCCAACATTGGTTGCATCACCCATTTGCAAAGCGGCACCGCCCTGCCAGTGCGTCATTGGGTGGAAGCGTTGGACGCCGCTTTGGCCTGAGCTTGGGGCGTCCCGCGCCCAAGTACCGTTTCACTGGGGCGCGTTTGGCAAGGGCTGTGCCAAATGATGCGGCCTTAAATGCTGCATGAATGTCACCGAAGTGAG
>Ga0164295_10003220_pt1 | contig 13158 bp, 7 predicted proteins | sample GEODES006metaG_FD_111798 | JGI IMG/M metagenome (GOLD analysis project Ga0164295, IMG submission 111798) | Oligotrophic lake water microbial communities from Sparkling Lake, Wisconsin, USA - GEODES006 metaG | ecosystem: Environmental > Aquatic > Freshwater > Lake | place: USA: Sparkling Lake...
CATGGTCAAGCTACAAGCACATCTGCACGTCTGGCTCCGGGCTTCGGTCTGCATCGCCGCGGTTGCCATAGGCACAGCAGCCGGTGCCCAGACCAGCGCAGCCCCAAGCGCGACCGCTGCCGCCGCGCCGGAGGCCGAAGACAATCTGATCGAGGTCACCGGCACGCGCGTCGTGCGTGACGGCTATCAGGCGCCGACCCCGGTGTCGGTGGTGACGGTCGATGAACTGCAGAAATCGGCCACGCCCAACATCGCCGATTTCGTCAACACGCTGCCGGCGGTGTCGGGCAGTTCGACGCCGCGCACCACGGTCGCCCAGGTCGGCGCCGGCCGCCAGGGAATCAACGCCATCAACCTGCGCGGCATCGGCGTGGTCCGCACGCTGACGCTGCTCAATGGCCGCCGCGTTGCCGGCATGGCCAATGATGGCACCGTCGATGTCGGCCAACTGCCGCAACTGCTTGTCAACCGGGTCGATGTCGTCACCGGTGGTGCTTCGGCCTCCTATGGCTCGGACGCGCTGTCCGGCGTCGTCAACTTCGTGCTCGACACCAAGTTCACCGGCCTCAAGGGCGAAGTGAACGGCGGCGTCACCACCTATGGCGACAACCGCACCTATCGCGTGGCGCTGGCCTGGGGCACCGGCTTTGCCGGCGGCCGCGGCCACATCCTGCTCAGCGGCGAAATCGCCCGTGAGGATGGCATCTATGATCCCAGCAACCGCGACTGGACCAAGGCGGGGTGGGCGTTCATCAACAATTCCGCCTATACCGCCACCAACGGCCAGCCGCGCGTGCTGCTGCGCCCGGGCGTCGGCCTGTCGACCTCCACGCTGGGCGGCGCCATCGCCTGTTCCGCCACCGCCGCCTGTTCCTCGCTGCGCGGCGTCGCCTTCGGCCCGGGCGGCTCGCCCTACAATCTGGTGTTCGGCCCGGTCGTCTCCGATCCGTTGATGGCCGGCGGCACACTGGCCGACAACAATGTGCGCAACGGGGTCGACAACAGCCTGCTGCCCCGTCAGGACCGCCGCAACATCTTCGGCCGCATCAGCTTCGACGTGGCCGATGGCTGGAATGTCTATGCCGAGGGCATGGCCGCCTATTCCGAGGCCGACACACGTTATTATTACGGCAATTTCCCCAACAACCTCACGGTGCGCGCCGACAATCCCTACATGCCGGCCGCCATTGCCGCGCGCATCACCGCGCTGGGTCTCACCTCGGTGCCGTTCGGCACGCTGAAGGGGGACAATGGCGCATCGGGGGCCAACGCCAAGCGCGAATACACCCGCTTTGTCGGCGGCGTGGATGGCAAGTTCGATGCGTTCGGCAGCGAATGGACGCTCAATGCCTATTTCCAGCATGGCCGCGCCACGCTGGTCAACACCGCGACGCGGGCAACCAACATCCCCAATTTCAACCGCGCCATCGATGCAGTGCGGGCGCCCAACGGCAGCATCGTCTGCCGGTCGACGCTGACCGATCCCACCAACGGCTGCGTGCCCTACAATGTGTTCGGCACCGGCGTGAACAGCCAGGCGCAGATCAATTACGTGATCGGCAATCCGTTCCGCAGCGATGTCTACACGCAGAATGTCGGCAGCCTCAACCTGGCGGCCGAGCCGCTGGAAATCTGGGCCGGCCCGGTGTCGGTGGCCTTCGGGGTCGAGCACCGCACCGAGAAGGCGTCCGGCTTTGCCGATGCCATCACCACCCAGAGCCCCGGCAACTGGGACACCACTGGCGGCCTGCCCACCATCGGCAGCTACAAGGTGTCTGATGCCTATTTCGAAACCGTGGTGCCGCTGGCCAAGGATGAAAGCTGGGCGCGCTCGCTGAACCTCAACGCCGCCGTGCGCGCGGTGAAATACGAGGTCGGCACCTATGCCACCTGGAAGGTGGGCCTGGAATACAAGCCGGTGGACGGCATCCGCCTGCGCGGCGTCGTCTCCCGCGACGTGCGCGAAGCCAATCTGGCCGACCGCTTCGCCGGCGTGTTCCAGAGCCAGGCCTCGTTCCAGGATCCCAACCGCAACCTGGCCAACACCACCGCGCGCTCGCTGGCATCGGGCAACCCCAATCTGGAACCGGAAATCGGCCGCACCACCAGCGCCGGTATCGTGCTGCAGCCCGGCTTCCTGCCCGGCTTCAACGCCTCGGTCGACTGGTACAAGGTGGACATCAGCCAGGCGATCGGGTCCCTGACCATCCAGCAGATCGTCAACCTGTGCTTTGCCGGCAACCAGGATGCGTGCAGCCGCATCGTGGCAACGCCGGGCGCGGTCAACCAGTTCGACATCGCCAACACGCCGCTGAACCTGGCCAAGGAAACCACGCAGGGCATCGATATCGAGACCAGCTACCGTTTCAACACCGCGGATGTGATCCCCGGGCTGGAAGGCACGATGGCCTTCCGGGCGCTGGCCACGCGCTTCCTGAAATATGATGTGGATTCCGGCCTGCCCAACTCGCCGATCGTCGAGCGTGACGGCACGGTGAACCTGCCGAACTGGCGCTACAGCTTCCAGATCAACTGGGACAATGGCCCGCTGTCGCTCACCGGCATCGTGCGCGGCATTTCCGGCGGCGTGATCAACAAATTGTTCATCCAGTGCACCACCGGCTGCCCGACCTCCACCGCCGACCGGCCGACCTATGACAACCAGAGCGTGCCGGCCGCCGCCTATATCGACCTGTCGGCCACCTGGCGCTTTGGCCCGGAGCGGCAGTACCAGCTGTTCTTCAACGTCCGCAACCTGACCAACAAGGATCCGGCCATTGTCGCCGCCGGCCCGACCGGGTTCGGGGCGTGGAACAACAATCCGGTCTCGGCCGGGCAATATGACACGTTGGGCCGCTTGTTCCTGGCCGGCTTCCGCTTCAAGCTGTGAGGCAAGGCTGGCGCACGGCAGGCTGGCGGGGAATGATGGCGCGCGGCCCGGTCTGAGGGGCATCGCGCCGGGCCTGAAGGGGTGAGGGCATGGAGGGACAGATGATGTTGAACAACAGCGCCGCCGACCAGCGGGACGTGACGGGCGGGGGGCTGTTCACATCGCTTCGCGCCTTGGCGCTCGCGGTCCTTTCGCTGGCCTTGGCCCTGCTTCCGGCCCCGGCCCTTGCCCAGCAGCCGCAGACGACCGTGCTGACCGGCGGCATGTTGATCAGCGGCCTCAGTGTGCCGCCGCTGCACGATGCCCGCGTGGTCATCCGGGGGGACCGGATCGTGGCGGTCGGCTCTGCTTCGGAAATTGCCATTCCCGCCGGTGCCACGGTGATCGACACCAGCGGCCAGACCATGATGCCCGGCCTGATCGACGCGCACGCCCATCTGTTCATGCTGGGCTATGGCGACGAGGCGGCGTGGTTCAAATGGCTCGCCGGCCCGGGCAAGAAATATTCGATCGAGAAGATCATGGAACTGTCCGGCTGGCAGTTGCTGATGTCGGGCGTCACCTCCGCCATCGATCTGGGCGGCACGGCGGGCGACAGCATTGCCTTGCGCAACCGCATCAACAAGGGCGAGGTGGCCGGGCCGCGGCTGCTGGTGGCCGGGCCGCTGGTGACCCGCCGCGCCTTCGGCGGCTTCCCCGCCGAAGCATCGGCGGTGATTGCCAACCCCAAGGAAGCTGCGGCTGTCGTTGACAAATTGTTTGCGCAGGGTGTGGACGTCATCAAGGCGCACGCCGGCCTGACGCGTGAGGATTATGCGGCCATCGTGACGGCGGCGCATGGCCACAAGATCAAGGTCCATGCGCATGTCTATGACGAGGAAGCGGTGCGCAACGCCTTCGAAACCGGGGTGGACGTGTTGCAGCATGTCGGCTCGGCCGGCTTCCCGATCTATTCCGCAGGCCTTGTGCGGGCGATTTCGGAAGCGGGCCGCCCGGTTGTTCTGACCGCGGCGCATCGCAGCTGGATTTTCCCCGATACCGTCGCCTTCCCCGGCCGCCTGCAGGATCCGGCGACCAAGGCGCTGTTTCCGGCCGACATCTGGGCTGCCGTGCAGGCCTCGTTCAAGGAATGGCCGGCCGAAAGCTATTTCGCCGGCATCGATCGCCAGATGAAGTTCCGCAGCCCGCAGGTGAAGCAATGGATCGAATCCGCGGCGGTCATGGGTGTCGGCACCGACAGCGGCACGCCGATGAACTTCAACAGCGATGGCCTGATCCGCGAGATGAAGGTGCTGGTGGATGAAGGCATGCCGGTGCGCGAGGTCATCTCCAGCACCACCCGCGTCAACGCGCGGATCATGGGCAAGCCCGACCTTGGCACCATCGAACCGGGCAAACTGGCCGATATCATCGCCGTCCCGGGCGACCCGTTCTACAGCAATCTGAACAACCTGTTCGGTGTGCAGGTCGTGATCAAGAATGGCGTTGTCTACAAGAAGGACGGCAAACCGACGATCCCGATGCCGCAGTGAGTTCGGCATCGCGATGATCTGATCGAACTTGTCCTTCGTCATGCCCCCGGCGATGCATGTCCTGCTGCCAGGGGCACGGCGCAAACCAGCGGGAGCCCGCACGTGACGAACGACCCCAAGAATGAAGACGCCCAGAAGGCAACGCTTGGTCGCCGTGAACTGCTGATCGGCGGTCTTGCCGCTGCCGGAATGGCCGCCACGACGTCGCAGACGGCCATGGCGCAGGCTCCGCCAGCCGGCCAGGTGGGCGTGGGCCGGCAAGCGCCGGACGCGCCGCGCACCGGCGCTGCCACCGTGGCGCAGCACCGCGTCGAGGTGCCCGGTCAGCATGGCCTGGTCGCCGCCGGGCATCCGCTCGCCTCCATGGCCGGCTTGCGCATGCTGATGCAGGGCGGCACCGCCGCCGACGCGGCCATTGCCGTGATGGCGGTGCTGAATGTCGTGGAGCCATGGGCATCGAGCATCGCCGGCAATGGCTTTGCCACCTGCCTGGAAGGCAAGACCGGCAAGGTCACGGCCCTGGCCTTTGCTGGCGCGGCGCCGCTCCTGCTGGATGACAAGGCCAGCGTTGCCGACCTGACCGCCGGCGCCAAGGCGGTGGTGACGCCGGGGGCCTTTGGCGGCATGATCGCGTTGGCCCGGCGCTATGGCCGGTTGCCGCTGGCCACCCTGCTGGAGCCGGCCATCGGCTATGCCCGCGACGGGCATCCGCTCGACCCGTCGATTGCCCGCACCATCATCCGCCAGCAGGCGGTGCTGAAGCGTTTTCCGACCACGGCCGCCATCTTCTTCCCCGGCGGCAATCCGCCCGCACCCTACATGATGTTCAAGAACGAGCCGCTGGCGCGCAGCTTTCAGGCGCTGGCCGATGCGGAAACCGCGGCGCTGAAGGGCGGCGCCAGCCGCGACAAGGCGCTGATGGCGGCTTATGACCATTTCTACAGCGGGCCGATCGCGCGCGAAATGGCGCGCTTTGCCGAAGCGAACGGCGGCTGGCTGCGCATGGCGGACATGCAGGCCTATGCGCCGAAGTGGGTGGACCCGGTGGCGACCAGTTATCGCGGCCTCGATGTCATCGCCTCGCCGCTCACCTCGCGCACCGGCCTGGAGACCTGCGAGCAGCTCAACCTGCTGGAAGGCTTCGATATTGCCTCGCTGCCGCCGGACGGCCCGCAGGCGCTGCATCTGATCGCCGAGTGCATCAAGATCACCAAGGCGGATGTGTATCGTTATGCCTGCGATCCGGCCTCGGCGCCGGCCCCGGTTTCAACGCTGATTTCCAAGGAATTCGCCAACCAGCGCCGCCGGCTGATCGATCCGGCGCGGGCGATCCCGTTTCCGGCCGGTGCGGACATCGGCGGCGCCAAGCTGCCCAATCGCCCGCCGGCCGGGCCGAGCCATGCCGCTGGCGACACCACCAACATCTCGATCACCGACAGCGAAGGCAATGCAGTGGGTGTCACCACCACGCTGGGCGGCGGCTTCGGCGCTTGCGTGGTGATGGGCGACACCGGCATGCTGTGCAACAATGGCCTGCGCGAAGGTTCGACGGCGCCCTATCCCGACCATCCCAATTTCGTGAAGGGCGGCCGCATTCCGCTGCTGGGCAATTGCCCGACGGTGGTGCTGGATCGCGGCCAGTTCAAGATGCTGTTTGGCACGCCCGGCGGTGAAACCATCGGGCAGACCCAGTTCCAGCACCTGATCAACATCGTCGATCGCGGCATGCCGGTGCAGGCCGCGATCGAGGCCCCGCGGCTGGCGCTCGATCCCGATCCGGGCTTCTACACGCCCGGCGCTGCCATTACCCTGCAGCTTGAATCGCGCTTTCCGGAGGCGAGTTTCGCCGCGCTGCGCGCCATGGGGCACAAGGTGGCTGCGGTTGGCCCCTATTCGATCGGCAGCATCCAGGCGGTTTTGAAAACGGCCGAAGGCACGCGGATCGCAGGCTCCGATCCGCGCCGCATGGGCTATGCGGTCGGATATTGAAACAGGGAACGGCGCGCATGCAGATGATCGGAAAATCGGCCCTGGCCCTGGTGATTGCCGGGCTGGCAAGCGTGGCGCAGGCCGCGCAACCCGGCGACTGGCCGCATTTCGGCGGCGATATCGGCGACACGAAATATTCGGCGCTCAGCCAGATCAACGCCGGCAATATCGGCAAATTGAAGGTGGTGTGGCGCGCGCCGGCGATCGATCCGGCGGTGGTGGCGCAAACGCCGGGCCTGCAACTGTCGAACAATTTCCGCCACGCGCCGCTGGTGATCGACGGCGTGATGTATATCAGCAACCAATTGGGGCAGGTCGAGGCGCGCGATCCAGCCTCGGGCAAGGTGCTGTGGCGGCAGGGCAATTTCGAAGGGGAGACTCCGTCGCGCGCCAACGCCAGCCGCGCGCTTTCCTATTGGAACAAGGGCGGCGTCGCCCGCATCGTTACCGTGCGCGGCGCCTATCTGTACATCGTCGATGCAAAGAATGGCACCCTCGTGCCGGACTTTGGCGACAAGGGCAGGGTCGATCTGCGCGCTGATCCAAAGACCGCCTTTTCCTGGACCGCGCCGTCGCCAATCGTGGTGGGGGACGTGATCGTGGTCGGTGGCCAGCCGCTGGCCACCGGCACGGCGGATATCAACAAGGCGTCGCTGCCCGGCGATGTGCGCGGCTATGACGTGCGCACTGGCAAATTGCTGTGGACCTTTCACACCATCCCTCGCGCCGGTGAGCCGGGCGTGGAAACGTGGGAGAATGACAGTTGGAAACAGGGCGGCAAGACCAAGGTCTGGTCCGCCTTCTCCGCCGACGAGAACCTCGGCATTGTCTATGTGCCGCTCAGCGCGCCGTCGAACGACTATTATGGCGTCGCGCGGCCAGGCGACAATCTCTATGGCGATTCGCTGGTCGCGCTCGATGTGAAGACCGGCCGGAAGGTCTGGCACTATCAGACCGTGCATCACGACCTGTGGGATTATGACCTGCCGACCCCGCCGATGCTGGCCGACATCAAGGTCAATGGACGCATGCGCAAGGCGGCGATCCAGGTGACCAAGATGGCCTATGTGTTCGCCTTCGACCGGGCGACGGGGGAGCCGTTGTTCCCGATCGTGGAAACGCCGGTGCCCGCCTCCACCATGCCTGGCGAGAAGGCCGCCGCCACCCAGCCCATCCCGGTGAAGCCGGCACCGTTCGATCGGCACGGCATGGACGAAACGGCGATCATCGATTTCACCCCGGAACTGCATGCGCAGGGCCTGGAAATATTGAACCGCTATGTTCACGGCCGGATGTACACGCCGCCTTCGGTGGCCGGTGGGCCGGACGGCAAGCTGGGCACGCTTTACCTGCCGGGCTGGGTTGGTGGGGCAAACTGGAACGGGGCCGCGCTCGATCCGGAAACCGGGGTCATCTATGTCCCCTCCGTCAGCGTGCCGTGGATCGGCCGCGACAATTATCGCCGCCCGCCCGAAGACAGTCTCTATCTCGAAGGGCCGCAGGGCCTGCCGCTGGTCAAGCCGCCCTATGGCCGGATCACCGCGATCGACATGAACAGCGGCGATCATCTGTGGATGGTGCCCAACGGCAATGGCCCGCGCGACCATCCGGCGCTGAAGGGCCTCAAGCTGCCGCCGCTGGGGCAGGCCGGGCGGCCAGCGCCGTTGCTCACCAAGTCGTTCCTGTTCATCGGGGAAGGCGACATGGTTGCCCTCAGCATGCCGAAGTTCAGCGGCGGCAATGCTTTCCGGGCCTATGACAAGAAAACCGGCAAGGTCGTGCGCGAGATCGATTTGGGTGCCGGCACGACATCGCCGCCGATCACCTACATGCACAAGGGCAAGCAATATATTGCCGTGGGCGTGGGCGGGAAGGATCACCCCGCCGAAATCGTGGCGTTGGCGGTCAATTAAGCGCGGGATGAGGTCGGAAACGCATATGAACATCAAGACCCTGCTGGCTGTGACGGCGGCCACCTTGTCCTTCGCTGCCGCCGCGCAGCCGGTGGAGACGCCCGGCATCACCGCGCCGCTCACCCCGGCACAGATCTTGCGCAACTATCCGCCCAATGCGCTGACCGGGGCCGCCGTCGACAAGCCGGTCGATCTGACCAGCGAAGGCGGGATGGGCATCCATGTCGTCAAGCTGGCCGAGGGGCTGTCGCACCCTGATGGCCTGGTGTTCCTGCCCGATGGCAAGACCATGTTGATCACCGAGCGCACGGGTCAGTTGCGCGTTGTCACCGATGGCGTGCTCGATCCGACGCCGGTGTCCGGCCTGCCGGCCTTCGACAATGTCGGGATCGGCGGCCTGCATGATCTGCTGCTGCACCCCGACTTTGCCAGGAACAGGTTGCTCTACATCGCCTATACCAAGGCGCGGGAGCCGATGCGCGGCACCACGCTGGCCATCGCGCGCGGGCGCTATGAGAATGGCAAGCTGACGGCGGTGAAGGACATCATCGTCACCGATGCCTGGGAAAGCCCGCTCGGCACCTATGGCGGGCGGATGGTGTTCGGGCCGGATGGCATGCTCTACATCAGCGTGGGCGACCGCGATGGCACCACCGCCAATGACGTATCGAGCGCCCGCCCGCAGGCGCAGAGCCTGGCCAGCCATATCGGCAAGATCCTGCGCGTGCGCGACGATGGTTCCGTCCCGCCCGACAATCCCTTTGTGGGCAATCCGAAGGCCAAGCCGGAAATCTACAGCTATGGCCACCGCAACGTCTATGGCATCGCCTGGGACCCGAAGACCGGCGAGATGTGGGCCAGCGAATTCGGCCCGTCCGGTGGTGATGAGATCAACCGCATCCTGCCCGGCCACAACTACGGCTGGCCACTGGTGTCGCTCGGCCGGCATTATTCGGGCAGCCTGGTGTCGGATCAGCCTTGGGTTCGCGAGGGCATGGACAATCCGCTGTTCTTCTGGAACCCGACCTTCAACCCGGAAAACATGCTGTTCTACACCGGCGACAAGTTCCCGCGGCTCAAGGGCAGTTTGTTGGTCGCGGGCGCGGGATCGAAGAAGATCGCCCAGATGGTGATTCGCGGTGACGTCGTGCGGCAGGGCGACGTGATGCTGCGCGAACTGAACGTGCGCTTCCGCGACATCCGCCAGGGGCCGGACGGCTATCTCTATGTGTTGACCGAGGGGCGCTTGCGCGGACCCAAGGACACCGACGGCATGTTGCTGCGGCTGGAGCCGCCCGCTGCAAGTGGCGTATCGCGCACGCCCGCGACGCCGACGGACTGAACTGCTGATGCTTTACCAGAGACCGACATGCATGTGATTCGACAATTTGTGATCGCCGCCGGGCTCAGCCTTGGCACGTTGGCGCCGGCCCACGGGACGGATCTGCCCGATGCGCCGGGCCGGCAGCAGGTGATCGAATCCTGCAGCCAGTGTCACAGTATCGATCTGCTGGCACAGCGGCGTTCGGCCGATGATTGGTCGCAGATCGTCAGCCAGATGGTTGGGCAAGGTGCGAAAATGACCGACGAGCAGTTCCAGACGATCCTGGACTATCTTTCGAACCATATGACGCCCGCGAAGACCCCGCCGGCAGGCAAAGCGGGACAATGAGGATCAGGACGGCCGGGCCACCGTGAGATCGGGCCTGTGTCGCTAAAAATAACCAAATAGGCACATTGCGCTTGACTATCGTCACGCTTTGGGTTACAGAAACGGCATGCCTGCGGAATCGCCCTGGAAGCGGCGGCGCCACATCGGGGAGCCTCAACATGGCAATGGATGCAGTGATGCTGGCCGGGCAACCGGCGCGGCGGGGCGCTCGGGCGTGTGCCCGGAACGGCAGCGCCGTGGCGCGGATTGCGGCGTTGGTGCCGGCCGTGGGCACGCAGCGGCAGCGGGGCAAACCCGGGCCCGCAAAGCTGGCCAGCCGCAAGGCACGGCAGGCGTTTCTGGATCATCTGATGCGGAGCGGCGATCCGGCGCTGGCGGCGGCGGAGACCGGGCTGGGCCTGTTGCAGATGTTCAGGTTGCGCGCGACCGATCCGGGTTTTGCGGCCGATTGGCAGGCGGCGATCGGTTTTGCCTGGGAACGGGTGGAACATCGTGTGCTGGCCGGCTTGCTGGCACAGGACGGCGGCGTGGACATCAAGGTGGCGCTGGCGATCATGGCGCGGCGGGACGCCGGCGCGACCCGCGTGCAGGGACGCAGCGTCGACAGTGCCAGTGTGGCACGCCTGCGCGCGGAGCTGCGGGCGCTGGCCGGGCCGGACGCGATGCACGGCAGATAGTCCGTCCGCCTCCCGAAAAGGGGGCTGCGCAATTATTGGGTGATTGATCGCTGCGGGTGCCGGGTGGGGTGCTGCGCGCGGGCCGTGGCGGCTGCCTGGCGACCGAAACGGGACACGCACCGTCATGGCTGAACCCCCGCCGGCAGCGCATTCGCTGCTGGAGCGATTTCGTGCGCAGCCGCAGTCACTGCGCCGCCGCCTGCTGGCGGTGCATGGCGAGGACGTGGTGCTTGCTGCGCTGTCGGGGGAGGGTCTTTTGCGACCCGCCCAACTCGCACCGGCCGGTGATTGGGGGATCTGGGTGATCCTGGCCGGGCGCGGCTTTGGCAAGACTCTGGCAGGGGCCGAATGGATTCATGGACTTGCGGTAACGGCACCACGGCGGTTCGCGCTGGTGGCGCCCAGCCTGGATGTGGCGCGCGCAGTAATGGTGGAAGGCGAATCCGGCCTTCTGGCCCGCGTGCCGCCCGGCGCGGATCTGGTCTGGCAGCCGAGCACCAAGCGGCTGATCTGGGGCAATGGCAGTGAAGCGCGGCTCTATTCCGGCGCGGAGCCGGATGGCTTGCGCGGCGGCCAGTTCGATTATGCCTGGGGCGATGAATTTGCGCACTGGCTGCACGGTGAGGATGCGGTGATGAATTTGCGGATGGCGACCCGGCTGGGTGCGGCGCCGCAACTGTTGCTGACGACGACGCCCTTGCCGCTGGGATGGTTGAAGGATCTGCTGGCGGAGCCCGGCGTGGTGATCACGTGCGGGGCCACTGGCGACAACGCGGCGAACCTGCCGCGTGGGTTTCTGGCAAGGCTGGAGCGGCGCTTTGGCGGAACGGTGACCGGCCGCCAGGAATTGGCCGGCGAGATTGTCGAGGATCTGGACGGCGCGCTGTGGAAACGGGCGTTGATCGATCGGGCGCGGGTGCTGGCGGCGCCGACGCCGGCGCGGGTGGTCGTCGGTGTCGATCCGCCGGCCGGCAATGGCACTTGCGGGATCGTGGTGGCGGCACTGGGCAGTGATGGCAACGCCTATGTGCTTGATGATCTGAGCGTTTCAGCCGTCGCGCCGGGCCAGTGGGCGCGTGCTGTGGTGGCGGCGGCCGATCGCTGGCAGGCCGACAGGGTGGTGGCAGAGGTGAACCAGGGTGGCACCATGGTGACGGCAATGCTGAAATCGGTGGAATCGACCCTGCCGGTGCTGGCGGTACGCGCGGCGCGGGGAAAGGTGGCGCGGGCCGAGCCGGTGGCTGCCCTCTATGGCGAAGGCCGCGTGTGGCATGTCGGGGTGTTTCCCGCGCTGGAAGACGAACTGTGCGGGCTGCTGAATGATGGCCGTTACGCCGGGCCTGGCCCGTCGCCGGATCGGGCCGACGCGGCGGTGTGGGCGCTGTCGGCGCTGATGCTGGGGCCGCGTGCGCTTGCGCCTGGTGTGCGGCAACTTTGAACCAGAAAGGTTAGTGAGATGCGATTGCCGTTCTTGCGGACCAAGGCCGATGCGCGGGGTTCAGGCCCGCCGACCGCGCGAATCCCGGCTTGGGCGACGCCCGTGGGGGACAGTACGGGCGGCTATGCCGGCCAGGTGCGCGCCGCGTTCCTCGCCAATCCGGTGGCGTCGCGCGCCATTCGGCTGGTGGCGGAAGGGGCCGGCGGTGCGCCGATCACCAGCAATCCGTCCGGCCATCCGGCGCTGTCGCTGCTGGCGAGCTGCGGCTTTGGTGCGTCCGGGCCTGGCTTGATCGAGACCTTGGCCGGGCATCTGCTGTTGCACGGCAATGCCTATGTCGATGTGGCGGTGGGCGATGATGGCCTGCCGGCCGCGCTGTTTGCGCTGCGCCCGGAACGGGTGAGCGTGGAGGTGGACGCCAATGGCTGGCCGGCGGCGCATGTCTACCGCGCCGGCGGGGCGCTGCGGCGCTATCCGGTGGGGTCAGGTGGGGGCCTGCTGCACATTCGCAGCTTCCATCCGTTGGATGATCATCATGGTGCCGGTTGCCTGGCGCCGGCGGCGGGCGCGGTGGCGGTGCACAATGCCGCCAACCGCTGGAATCAGGCGCTGCTTGACAATGCGGCGCGGCCTTCTGGGGCGCTGGTGTACCAGCCTGGTGATGGATCGACACTCAGCCCGGCGCAGTATGAGCGGTTGCGCAGCGAAATGGAGGCGGCGTTCAGCGGGGCGGCCAACGCCGGCCGGCCGATGCTGCTGGAAGGTGGGTTGAACTGGCAGGCGCTCAGCCTGTCGCCCGCCGAAATGGATTTCGCCGGCATGCGCGAGGCTGCAGCGCGCGATATCGCACTGGCACTGGGCGTGCCGCCCCTGCTGCTCGGCATGAAGGGTGACAACACCCACGCCAATTATCGGGAGGCCAATGTCGCGCTGTGGCGGCTGACCCTGCTGCCGCTGCTGGGCCGCGTGCTCGGCGCGTTGGCCGCCCATCTTGGTTGGTGGTGGCCGGGGCTGGCGCTGAGCGTGGACCTGGATGGCATCACGGCG
>Ga0164295_10003221_pt1 | contig 13157 bp, 10 predicted proteins | sample GEODES006metaG_FD_111798 | JGI IMG/M metagenome (GOLD analysis project Ga0164295, IMG submission 111798) | Oligotrophic lake water microbial communities from Sparkling Lake, Wisconsin, USA - GEODES006 metaG | ecosystem: Environmental > Aquatic > Freshwater > Lake | place: USA: Sparkling Lake...
CAACAGTGAGTTGTTGAGAAAGCTGGTAAAGCCTGCTGCCGTCAAAGTGGCAGTGAGCGGACTGCCCATCGGGCAGGCGATTGACCTTCAACTCGCCATCAGCGGCAGCAACACGAAGTCCACTCTCAAGCTGGAGGGCGCCGCTGGCAACTTGAGCGCAGGTTTCGCCAGCGTGCCTGTCAGTGGACAAACCTACACCAGTCCAAAACCCGGCAGCGGTTCACTGAATTGCACAGCAAGCAATGGCACAGGCAGCATGGTGGCGCCGCCCAACGCTGTGAGCAATGTGTCGGTGACTTGCCAAGTTGCAGGCCCAGGAGCAGGGCCTGTTGATCCAATGCTTCCAAATTAATCAAAATCAGCCTCTGACCAGCATAGGACATGCGGGAATTGCTAGCAAATCGGTAGCAATTCCTTTCTTGTCTCTCAGTAGATCCTTCATGTGACTTGCAACTCAACCAGAGACGCGAGAGCACCTTGAATCGCCCCGGATATCGTGGAGGCGAAGTTGCTCATGGTGATGGGGTGCTCAGAGGCTGCTGTCTTTGCCTATACCAGCGCTGAATGCGGATTTATTGGCGTGTTGTTCGGTAGTCAAAACGGTGGCCCGTCTTGGGAACGGCATAAGTTCGAACACCAGAGACTGGCGCAGGCACCCCCATATCGGGCGCGTCAGCCAGCAGACGCAGCGAGTTGTCATCCCGTTTGAGAACCAAGGCTGCAGTGGGAGGGTCATCTTTGGCGATGTAGGTTAGCGTGGCGATGGTGGTGCCGGTCAAGCATTAGCAGGCGCAGCAAGGCCGGGCAGTGAAAGTTGACGGCATATTGGCCTTGCGCGGCACCGGTGCAGGTTTATGGCCGCGCGGTGCAGCAAGCGCCGTCGCGCAATTGCGCAACGAGTGGCAGGTCTGACGCATGACCGAGACTGTGCCTGTCTACAACGCAGGGTGGGACAGCTTGAGCGATGGTGTCACGGTGCAACTGGCCTCGGCGCTGGACATCGGCGCTGCCGCCTTGGTTACCCACGGCAGGGATTTTTCTAAGGTGCTGGATTTCCCTGTTTTAACCGGGCTTCGAAGCAGCCAAGTCCTTCGAGTTAATCGATAGCGTGGTTGCTAAAGATTGCAGTGGGCACGCCACACAATTCTCGTCTCCCTTGGCTCCGCTTCTGTCCACCACCAGAAAGTCGCCAACATCCCGCAGGGGTAGGCCATGAACATCTTGAAGCTGCTCACGCCCTCGTGGTGCATGGCTTAGCGCACCTCTTTCAATACCTGCTCATCCACCCGGGTGACGATGACGTGCAAACCAAAGTCGATATTCACCTGCGATTCAGCGCTGCGCTGGCGTGGTCAGACATACGGGGCTCCCTGAATGGTGGATGTGTTTACAAAAGTCGCGCCAACAAGCCACCGTCGGCCGGACCGTCCATGGGTATCCAGACATGCGTGGGGCTGCCTGCCGCCACATCAATGGACGCCCCGTTTTTGTCTTTCATTTGTTCCAGCTTGACAGTACGGTTGCCACTGGGGTGGATGATTTCAATCATGTCCCCCACCGAGAATTTGTTTTTGGTTTCCACCTCGGCCCAGCCATCAGCCACAGCCCGCACCTCGCCCACAAACTGGCTGCGGTGGCCCACGGAATGACCGGTTTCGTAATTTTGGTAATCGTTGGCGGGACGACGGTCCATCAAGCCTGCGGTATAGCCGCGATTGGCCAAGCCATCCAACTCAGTGATGAGTTCGGGATTGAAGGGGCGACCCGCCACCGCATCGTCAATCGCGCGGCGGTAGACCTGTGCGGTGCGCGACACGTAATAAAGCGACTTGGTACGGCCTTCCACTTTGAGCGAATCCACGCCAATTTTTGTCAAGCGTTCCACATACTCAACAGCGCGCAAGTCTTTGCTGTTCATGATGTAAGTGCCATGCTCGTCTTCCATGATCGGCATGAGTTGGCCAGGGCGGCCTTTTTCTTCCAGCAGGTAAATTTTGTCAGCCTCGGGGTGGCGTTGACCATCCCCACATGCAGAAAAGGTTTGCTCGGCTTCTTGCTGGGACTTGGCAAAGTCAAAGTCGGCTTCCATTGGCACGGCCATGGCTTCGCCGGTATTCGGATCGGTGGCACTGGCTTGCGTGCCATAGCTCCAACGGCAGGCGTTGGTGCAGGTGCCTTGGTTGGGGTCGCGGCGGTTGAAGTAGCCCGACAACAAACAGCGGCCCGAATACGCGATGCACAAAGCGCCGTGCACAAACACTTCGAGTTCCATGTCGGGGCATTCTTGGCGGATTTTTTCAATTTCGTCCAAACTTAATTCACGCGACAAGATGATGCGGGTCACGCCCACCTGTTGCCAGAATTTCACCGCGGCCCAATTCACTGTATTGGCTTGGACCGACAAATGGATGGGCACCTCCGGCCATTTTTCACGCACCATCATGATGAGACCGGGGTCGGCCATGATCAGGCCGTCGGGCTTCATGGCGATGACCGGTTCGATGTCACGCATGTAGGTGCGCACCTTGTCGTTGTGCGGCAGCAGGTTGCTGGTGACGAAAAACTTTTTGCCCCGTTGATGCGCTTCAGCGATGCCAATCCCAATTTGTTCCAAGCGAAACTCGTTGTTGCGCGCCCGCAATGAATAGCGCGGCTGGCCGGCGTAAACCGCGTCCGCACCAAAGTCGTAGGCAGCGCGCATCTTGTCGAGCGAGCCGGCGGGTAACAGCAGTTCAGGGGCTTTGAGTGTGGTCATTTTTTTACATCAGTAAGTGTTCACCGGCATTGTCGCCGCCCAAGATGACGTAGTTAACTTTACGCACATCCATGAGTTTGGTGCCGCCGGCATAAGAGATGGAACTTTGCACATCTTGCTCCATTTCAATCAAGGTGTTGGCCAACTTACCCTTGATGGGCTCCAAAATGCGTTTGCCTTCAACGTGTTTGTATTCACCTTTGTTGAAGTCCGATGCCGAACCGTAATATTCCTTGAACAGTTGACCATCAACTTCCACGGTTTTACCGGGTGACTCTTCATGACCTGCAAACAAAGAACCAATCATCACCATTGAAGCACCAAAGCGGATGCTCTTGGCAATGTCGCCGTGGCTGCGAATACCGCCATCGGCAATGATGGGCTTGGTCGCCACACGGGCGCACCACTTGAGCGCGGAGAGTTGCCAGCCGCCGGTGCCAAAGCCGGTTTTGAGTTTGGTGATACAGACCTTGCCCGGACCCACACCCACTTTGGTGGCGTCGGCGCCCCAATTTTCCAAATCAATCACCGCTTCCGGGGTGGCCACATTCCCCGCGATCACAAAGCTGTTGGGCAACTTGGCCTTGATGTAAGCAATCATGTCGCGCACACTGTCTGCATGGCCATGGGCGATGTCGATGGTGATGTACTCGGGGGTCAAGCCCGCCGCAGCCAGGGTGTCCACGGTGGCGCGGTCGGGTGCTTTCACGCCCAAAGAAATGGACGCGTAAACGCCTTTGGCATGCATGTCTTTCACAAATTGCACGTTGTCCAAATCGAAGCGGTGCATGACATAAAAGTAGTTGTGCTGTGCCATCCACAAGCAGATGGTTTCGTCCACCACGGTTTTCATGTTGGCCGGCACCACGGGCAAGCGGAATGTGTGCTGGCCTAAAGTGACAGAAGCGTCGCATTCAGAACGGCTTTCGACGCGGCACTTGCGTGGCAAAAGAAGGATGTTGTCGTAATCGAATATTTCCATGGTCCAAGCTCCAAAATTTCAAGGATTGAGCGCTTGGGGCTTGGTCGGTTCAGCGGTGTCACTAACCGAGCAGCAAGATTCTTGGGCTCGGTGCCCGATTCTACGCAGAATCAAAACCGGCCTGCCTACAATCGCCGCATGCTTTCTTCCCACCCTGCCCACGCTTCTGACACACCGTCTCTGCACAGCCCTCTGTTGCAGGGTTTGAACGAAGAGCAACTGGCTGCTGTTACTTTGCCACCCGCGCATGCGCTCATCTTGGCCGGTGCCGGTTCCGGCAAAACACGCGTGCTGACGACCCGCATTGCATGGCTGCTGCAAACCCGCCAAGTGGGCCCGGGTGGATTGATGGCCGTGACCTTCACCAACAAAGCGGCCAAAGAAATGCTGACCCGCTTGGGGGCCATGCTGCCAGTGAATGTTCGCGGCATGTGGATTGGGACGTTTCACGGGTTGTGCAACCGATTTTTGCGGGCGCACTGGAAACTGGCCAACTTGCCACAGGCCTTTCAAATTCTGGACACGCAAGACCAACTCTCTGCCGTCAAACGGCTGGTCAAACAACACAACATCGATGATGAGCGATTTCCCCCCAAGCAGTTGCAGTGGTTCATTGCGGGCTGCAAGGAGGAAGGTCAGCGGCCCAAGGATGTGCAGGTTCGCGATCCGGAAACCCGGCAGAAGGTGGAGATCTATCAACTCTATGAAGACCAATGCCAGCGCGAAGGCGTGGTGGATTTTGGTGAACTCATGCTTCGCAGCTATGAATTGCTGCGTGACAACGAACCCTTGCGTGCGCACTACCAGCAGCGCTTCATGCACATCTTGATCGACGAGTTTCAAGACACCAACCGCTTGCAATACGCTTGGATCAAATTATTGAGTGGACCGCAAAGTGCGGTGTTGGCTGTGGGTGATGACGACCAAAGCATCTATGCGTTTCGCGGCGCACGCGTGGGCAATATGGCGGATTTTGTGCGCGAGTTTGAAGTGACTCATCAAATCAAGCTCGAGCAAAACTACCGCAGCCAGAGCCATATTTTGGATACCGCCAACGAACTCATCAAGCACAACAAAACCCGCTTGGGCAAGAACTTGCACACCACCCAAGGTGCGGGCGAACCCGTGCGCGTGATGGAGTCCACGGGTGATCTGGCCGAAGCCCATTGGATGGTGGAAGAAATTAAACAACTCTTGCGCGATGGTCGTGATGGCGACGGTCTCAAGGGCGTTACCACCCGCAGTGAAGTGGCCGTGCTCTACCGCAGCAACGCGCAAAGCCGAGTGATTGAAACCGCATTGTTCAATGCCGCCATGCCATACCGTGTTTATGGTGGTTTGCGGTTTTTCGAGCGCGCTGAAATCAAACACGCCTTGGCGTATTTGCGTTTGCTGGAAAACCCGCGCGATGACACCAGCTTCATGCGGGTGGTGAATTTCCCACCGCGTGGCATTGGTGCGCGCAGCATCGAACAATTGCAAGATGCGGCGCGAGCCAGCGGTTGTGCCTTGCATGACGCGGTCAGCACCATCTCTGGCAAAACAGGCGCCAATTTGTCCGCCTTTGTCGCCAAGCTCGATGTGTTGCGCGAGCAAACCCAAGGCCAAACTTTGCGGCAAATCATCGAGATGGTGTTGGACCACAGCAAGCTGATTGAACACTACCAAGCTGAACGCGAAGGCGCCGACCGTGTCGAGAACTTGCAAGAGTTGATCAACGCGGCCGAAAGCTTTGTCACCCAAGAAGGCTTCGGTAAAGACGCGGTGGCGCTGCCCGTGGATGAAGCTTTGCAAAGCCAGGTCGATTTCGCGGCTTCCCAAGCGGCCAAAGGTGAAGGCCTGCTCGCCGATGCGGAAACCGGCGAAACCTTGTCGCCTTTGGTGGTTTTTTTAACCCATGCCGCGCTGGAGTCGGGCGACAACCAGGCACAAGCCGGTCAAGACGCGGTGCAACTCATGACGGTGCATGCGGCCAAGGGTTTGGAGTTCGATTGTGTTTTCATCACGGGCTTGGAAGAAGGTTTGTTCCCGCATGAAAACGCCATGAGCGACTTTGAGGGATTGGAAGAGGAACGACGTTTGATGTATGTGGCCATCACCAGGGCACGCAAACGCCTGTACCTGAGCCATTCCCAGACCCGCATGTTGCATGGCCAAACCCGCTACAACATCAAGAGCCGTTTCTTCGATGAGATGCCCGCGCACACCATGAAGTGGCTGACCCCCCAAATGGGCCTGCCCGCACAAGCGCAGTGGGGCGCTCGCCCCAGCAGCTTTGGCCACAATGACAGAAGCCGCGCAGACTTTTTCAGTGCGTCCCCGCCACCCGTGCCGCAACGCAGTGCGCCGCAAGCCAGTGGCCCCAACGCCTGGGTGCGTTCAGGTGTACAGGTTTTTCACACCAAGTTTGGTGAAGGGACGGTCTTGTCGGTCGAGGGCTTGGGTGAAGACGCCCGGGCCCAAGTGAAATTCAATCGCCATGGTGTGAAATGGTTGGCTTTGTCTGTGGCCAAACTCACCCAGGTGTGATTCAGGCCAAGATCGTGTCGCTGGTGAAGCACTCGCGAAAGCTGTGGTAGCTGGAGGCAAAGAACATGGCGGCCAACAGCATCATGGCTGGCAACATCAACATCATCGAGAGTTGACCATCTTCCGTGATCACACTGATCAAGCCCAGAACCAAACTGGTGCTGATGAAGATGCTCAACCATGTCAGCCCGAATACTGCAAAGGCACGCCAATTGGCCAAGCAGGCCATGGTGCTGAAGAAAATACTTTTGGCCAAGGGTTGCTTGTGCCAATGCACCAAGGCCGGCGCATGCCAAAAAAGCGCTGACAAGGGTATGTACATCAACATGCAAAACACCGCAGCGGTTTGAAAATGCTCGTTCAGCAAAACCTCTTCACTGAGGGAGCCGCCCATCAAGTAGGTGCGCGCGAAGTCGCCGTTGTCAAACACACTCGACATGGCCAATACCAGGCTGAACAGCAGCGCGTACAAGCCGCCCATGGCGATCATGATCTTGCTTTGCGTCGCGCCTTGTTGAAAGGCCGCAAACATGATGCGTGGCATTGGGAAGCGACCCAAGTCGGCCTCGCGTGCAGCCGCCATCAGCCCTAAAGTGATGGTGGGCAACAACATCAATCCCAGCGCCGTACCGATGTACGACAAATAGGAGGTAAGTGAAATCAAACCCGTGAACAAAAAGAACAAACCGCTCAGCGCCAACGGTTGGCGCCAAAATGTTTTGATGCCTTGTCTGACCCAGGCGGCACCCGAGCGGGCAGGAACGACTTGGAGTTTCATGGTTTCACAGTTGAACAGGGTGGATCACGCGCTGTTGTAACACCCGCTCAAAGTGCGAGGGGTCATGGGCTTTCAACATGCTGGCTTCACGCGGCAAATGGAAGTCCCACAAGCGTGAAATCCAAAAGCGCAGGGCGGCAGCGCGCATCATCGGGTTGAACAAGGCGCGCTCTGCCGCGCTTAAAGGGCGCACCGCTTGGTAAGCATCCAGCATGGCTTGCATGTTGCCGCGGTCCATCACACCCGTGTCGTCATCAATGCACCAATCGTTGATGCACACGCCCAAATCAAACAACCAAGTGTCGACACCGGCAAAATAAAAATCAAACACGCCGCTCAAGGTCTCGTCCACAAACATGACATTGTTGCGAAACGCATCAGCATGCACCGGCCCGCGAGGCAAAGCGGCGTAGTCGGATGAACCAACGACATGGTTTTGAAACGCCAATTCATGGGTCAGGCATTGGCGTTGTTCCGGGCTGAGAAACGGCAACACGTGCGGCACGGTGTCGTTCCACCAGGGCAAGCCGCGTAAATTGGGTTGCTGTTGCTCAAAGTCTTGTGCTGCCAGATGCATCTTGGCCAAGGTGCTGCCCATGGCGGCACAGTGCGCAGCGCCTGGGTGCATTTGCGACGCACCCGCCAAGCGGTTCACCACCGCTGCGGGTTTGTCCAGCAGTGTGAGCAAAATATCGCCTTGTCGGTTGGACTGTGGGTCGGGCACTTCAATGCCACGTTGCGCCAAATGTTTCATCAGGTACAAATAAAACGGCAGTTGGGCGTGACTCAGTCGCTCGAACACGGTTAATACGTATTCGCCTTGATCGGTGGTCAGAAAATAGTTGGTGTTTTCAATGCCGCTGCTGATGCCTTGGAGTGACACCAATTCGCCAATAGAGAGTTGGGTCAGCAAGTCGCGGGCTTGCTGTTCAGAAACTTCGGTGAAAACGGCCATGAATTGAAGGTGAAGCAGCTAGAGCCAAATAAAGAAGAGATTGTAGGCACAATCCATCTCATGCAAGACACATCCACCCTGTTGCTGGTTGACGGTTCCAGCTATTTATACCGCGCTTTTCACGCCATGCCCGATTTGCGCGCCGACCGCAACGACCCCAGCAGTCAGGCCACCGGCGCTATTCGCGGCATGGTCAACATGCTGCAAAGCTTGCGGCGTGAGCACCCGACGCTGCATGCCGTTTGCGTCTTTGATGCCAAAGGTCCGACATTCCGCGACGCGATTTACCCGCAATACAAAGCCACGCGCTCACCCATGCCCGACGATTTGCGCAGTCAAATCGAGCCGATTCACCGACTGGTTCGCCTGCTGGGCTGGCCCTTGCTGGATGTCCCCGGTGTTGAAGCCGATGATGTGATTGCCACTTTGGCTAACCGCGCCGCAGCTTTGGGCATGAATGTGGTGGTCTCCAGTGGGGACAAGGATTTGAGTCAATTGGTGAACGAGCGCATCACCATCATCGACACCATGAATGGCAAGAAGCGCGATGTGGCCGGTGTCACCGAAGAGTTTGGTGTGCCACCGCACTTGATGATTGATTTTCAAACCTTGGTCGGTGACACGGTGGACAACGTACCAGGTGTGGCCAAGGTCGGTCCGAAAACGGCGGCCAAATGGTTGTTGGAATACGGCTCCTTGGCGGCGCTTTTGGAAAATGCCCATGAAATCAAAGGCGTGGCTGGCGAAAACCTGCGCCAAGCTGTGGCGTGGTTGCCCACCGGCCGGCAGCTCGTCACCATGAAAACCGATTGCGATTTGCAACACCATGTGCCCGGGTGGCCTTCACTGGAAGCGGTGTTGATGCAAACCCCCGATGAAGCCGCGTTGAAAGATTTCTACCAAGCCTATGGATTCAAAGGTTTGGTGTCTTCGATGGCCGTCAACGCACAAGCATCGGGCACTGCGCACACGGGCGGGCTGAGTGAGGTGGGCCCGTTGGTCGACGCCCCGATTTCACAAGAGGTGCATCCACAGCAGTACGACACCGTTGTGGATTGGCCCCTGTTTGATGCATGGTTGCGCAAAATTGAACAAGCCGAGTTGGTGGCGCTGGACACTGAAACCACATCCTTGGTGGAGATGCAAGCCCAAATTGTCGGCATCAGTATTTGTATTGCGCCTGGTGAAGCTGCCTACATTCCGCTGGGACACAACGCCGCTGACGCGCCGGTGCAATTGCCTTTGGATGAAGTGCTGGCGCGTTTGAAGCCCTGGCTGGAAAACCCCAGCAAGCCCAAGCTGGGTCAGCATGTGAAATACGACCGTCACGTGCTGGCCAATCATGGCATCGAGGTGCATGGTTTCATGCACGACACCATGCTGCAAAGCTATGTGCTGGAAGTGCACAAGCCGCATGGTCTTGAGAGCTTGGCTTTGCGACATTTGGGGCGCAAAGGTTTGTCCTATGAAGAGCTCTGCGGCAAGGGGGCGCATCAAATCCCATTTGCCCAAGTTGATGTCCCGACCGCCGCCCAGTACTCGTGTGAAGACGCCGACTACACCCTGGCGGTTCACCACAAACTCTGGCCCTTGTTGCAAGCCGATAGCAAGCTGAATTTTGTGTATCAGCTTGAGATGCAAAGCAGTGAAGCGCTTTACCGGATCGAGCGCAATGGCGTGTTGATTGATGCCCCCACCTTGGCCGCTCAAAGCCATGCTTTGGGCCACCGCATCATGCAGCTCGAGCAGGATGCTTATGCGATTGCGGGGCAACCGTTCAACCTGGCCTCACCCAAGCAGTTGGGAGAAATATTTTTTGACAAGCTGGGGTTGCCTGTTATCAAGAAAACCGCCACAGGTGCCCGCAGCACCGATGAAGAAGTGTTGGAAAAACTCGCAGAAGACTATCCACTGCCGGCGAAAATTTTGGAGCACCGTTCTTTGAGCAAACTCAAAGGCACCTACACCGACAAGCTCGCGCAACTGGCCAATCCCCGCACTGGGCGCGTGCACACCCACTATGCCCAGGCGGTGGCTGTCACTGGGCGCTTGTCCAGCAACGATCCGAATTTGCAAAATATTCCGATCCGCACGCCTGAAGGGCGCAAGGTGCGTGAAGCCTTTGTGGCCGCCCCTGGTCATGTGATTGCCAGCGCGGATTACAGCCAAATTGAATTGCGCATCATGGCGCACATCAGCGATGACCCGGCGCTGTTGAAAGCATTTCATGAAGGCTTGGATGTTCACAAGGCCACCGCTGCCGAGGTGTTTGGTTTGACGCCAGACACGGTCAGCAGCGAACAACGTCGCTATGCCAAGGTGATCAACTTTGGCCTCATTTACGGCATGAGTGCCTTTGGTTTGGCCAAGGCGCTGGGCATCGACAACACGGCAGCCAAAAATTACATCGAACGCTATTTCCAACGCTTTGCAGGTGTGAAGCGCTACATGGACGACACCCGTGCGCAAGCCAAAGCACAGGGCTATGTGGAAACGGTGTTTGGGCGGCGCTTGTACTTGCCTGAAATCAATTCACCCAATGGCCCACGACGCGGTGGCGCTGAGCGTGCGGCCATCAATGCGCCCATGCAAGGGACGGCGGCCGACCTGATCAAGCTCAGCATGGTCAAAGTGCAGCATGAGCTGGACGCGCACGGCAAAGGCACGCGCATGATCATGCAAGTGCATGACGAGTTGGTGTTCGAAGTGCCCGAAGCCGAGGTGGATTGGTTGAAGCACGAAATTCCGCGCTTGATGGCGGGCGTGGCTGATTTGAAAGTGCCTTTGTTGGCCGAGGTGGGCGTGGGTGCCAACTGGGACCAGGCCCATTGATGTTGATGGGCGTGCCACAGCCGTGGCGATGATGCATAGCACCACCGGCGCATAATAGCTTTCTGCTTTTTACGACCACCGAAAACCATGCACCACGCGCATTTGACCGACGGGCAGGCTTTATTGGCCCCAGCCCAGCAATGGACCCAGTTGAACCGTCGCACCTGGCTGCAAACCGCCATGGGTGTGGGTTATGCCGCAGCCGCCTTGCCCGTGGTGGCCCAAACCGCCCTCAAGACCTCGGGGGATGGCTTGGTTCATGGCGAAGTCGTGATTGATGTGGCGGGTTTCAAGATGCCGGCCTACCGGAGTGCGCCGGCGGGGAAAACCAATTTGCCGGTGGTCTTGGTGGTGTCTGAAATATTTGGTGTGCACGAACACATCGCCGACATCACGCGTCGCTTGGCACACCTGGGCTATCTCGCCATCGCGCCTGAATTGATGGTGCGTCAAGGCGATGCCGGCAGCTACAGTGAAATCAGCAAATTGATTGCAGAAGTGGTGTCCAAAGTGCCGGATGCGCAAGTGATGAACGACTTGGATGCCTGCGTGGCATGGGCGAATGCCCATGGGGGCAACACCGCCAAGTTGGCCATCACTGGTTTTTGCTGGGGCGGTCGCATCACTTGGTTGTATGCCGCCCACCAATCCAAAGTGAAATCTGCGGTCGCTTGGTACGGTCGATTGGTTGGGCCCGTTTCTGCCTTGACCCCCCATCAACCTGTGGAGCTGGTTTCCAAACTGAATGCGCCAGTGCTGGGTTTGTATGGCGGCGCTGACAGCGGTATACCCCAAGAGAACGTGGACACCATGAAAGCGGCTTTGGCTGGCGGCAATTCAAATGCCAAAGCCAGCCTGTTTCAGGTCTATGCCGATGCGCCTCACGCCTTTCATGCCGATTACCGACCCAGCTACCGGGAAGCTGCCGCCAAAGATGGCTGGACGCGCATGTTGGCCTGGTTCAATCAACAAGGTGTCGCATGAAAAAAGTGGCGCCTCTAATTCTTGGTCAAACATGAACTTGATATTGTGGGCTACCGTGGTCGGTACCTTGAGTGCCGGTGTGGGCAGCGTCTTGTTGGCGGCGCTGTTGGCACGTGCGGTGTTGGGGCGATTCACCCAGCATCTGCTCAGTCTGGCCGCAGGTGCTTTGCTGGCCACGGCCTTCATGCATTTGTTGCCGGAGGCCTTTGAGTCTGATATTTCACCCAATGTCCTGTTCACCACCTTGTTGGTGGGCTTGGTGTTTTTCTTTTTGCTCGACAAAGCCGAGTTGTGGCACCACGGACATGAGCACAGCCATGACCATGCGCATGACCACGATCAGCACCATCACGCAGCGCATCAACACGGTCACGCCCAGCACGCACAAGGTCAAGAGCTGTCTTCAAGCGACCGGGGCTTTGCCGGTAGTTGGGCCGTATTGACCGGAGACAGCGTGCATGCTTTTGGTGACGGCATTTTGGTGGCTGCGGCATTCATGACGGATATTCGTTTGGGTGCGGCGGCATCGGTGGCCGTGCTGGCGCATGAAATTCCGCATCACATGGGCGACTTGGCCGTGCTGCAACGCGGCTTTGGTCAAGGTCGTGGCGCTTTGCTCAAACTCTGCATGGCCGGCGGTGTGACGGTGCTGGGCGGGTTGTTGGGGCATTTCTTGATTGAAGGCCACGAAACTTGGTTGCCATTCATGCTGGTGGTGGCCAGCAGCAGTTATGTTTATGTGGCCTTGGCGGACTTGATTCCGCAATTGCAAAAGCGTCTGACTGCGCCTGCGACAGCCATTCAAGTGCTGTGGTTGTTTGCCGGCATCGCCCTCGTGACAGCAGCCACCGAGTTGATGCACGTTCATTGATTCCCCACAATGAATCGGCCAGCGCAAGCATGCCGTATTGCCGTCAATTCATGGCTCAGCGTTTGTCGGGCAGCGCAACAAAAAACGACAACAAAACCTTGTGCAACACCTCGCCTTGGCGCTTGAGGTAGGAGGGCGAATAAACATCCTTGCCATAAGCGCGTTGGATGACGTCCGACTCTAAAAACGGAAAGTTCATCACACCCAAAACGGTGGGCACCACATGCTCGGCCTTGGGTTTTTGAGCGCCCAATTTCAAGTCTTTGCTGACCCGGTCGATCAAACTTTGGCACAAGGCATAACTGGGCAATAAAAAATGTTCTAGCAACCATTCAGAACGGGGTCCGCCTTTGCCTGTTTCGTCCACCACGATGCGCACCAGCTGCGGATGGTGGGCCGCGAACTCGATGAGTTTTTTCGACAGCAATGCGATGGATTGCATCGGGTTCAGACTCGACATCAAGCCCTGAA
>Ga0164295_10003223_pt1 | contig 13155 bp, 8 predicted proteins | sample GEODES006metaG_FD_111798 | JGI IMG/M metagenome (GOLD analysis project Ga0164295, IMG submission 111798) | Oligotrophic lake water microbial communities from Sparkling Lake, Wisconsin, USA - GEODES006 metaG | ecosystem: Environmental > Aquatic > Freshwater > Lake | place: USA: Sparkling Lake...
CGGGGAGAGTGCGTCAGACCAGTCAGGTCTGCCTCCGCCGCAGACGCGTGCGCTCCCCGAAATCGGCAGTCCTCATTTCAAGAAAGTTTCACGGAAGTTTCACGAAAGGGATCGTTCATGGGACAGGCAATCGTCGATCCGCAGGAGTTGCGCCGCTTTGCGGCCAGATTGCGTCACTTCAGCACCGAAGTGATGGGCCAGATGCAAACCGTCCAACGCCAGCTCTCAGCACTCGGCGCCACCTGGCGCGATCAGGAGCATCAGAAGTTCAGCGAGGAATTCGAACAGCAATTGGCCCAGTTTGGCCGGTTCGTCGAATCGACCGCCGACTATGTGCCCTATCTGCTCCGCAAGGCGGAACGCGTCGAGGAATACCAGCAGCAACGGTAGCGAGCTCTCATGTCTGGACAAGCCGATGTCAAATCGCTCGACACCCTGGCGCTGGTGAAGGCTGCGCTGGCAGCCTATGCCCATGAAACCAATCAGGGGCTGTCCGAGGTGGAACTCGACGGCCGTCGTGCCGTCGATTATCTCACCGTCGACCGCGCCGGCTACTGGAAGGCGGAGGTCCGCCGCGCCAACGACAACGTCAATCAGGCCATCAAGGATCTGGAGCACTGCCGCGCTTTCAAGAAGGTCGGCAACAACCAGCCCTCCTGCGTCGAAGAGAAGAAGGCGCTTGAGAAGGCCCGCCGTCGGCAGGCCGTCGCTGAGCAGAAAGCTGAGGCCGTGCGGCATTGGACGCCGATCGTTCAGCAGCAGTTTCGCGATACCTGCGTTCGGTTAGTGCATTTCCGCGAGGTAACCGACGTCGACTGCCCCAAGGCGATGGCGCAGCTGGAGCGGATGTTGCGGGCGCTGGAGGCCTACCGAGAACTCTCCGGTCCCCGGGCCGCCGGCGCAGAGACCGGTAGCTCCGGCGGTGCCTCCGTGGCCCGGCAGGATAACGACACATCACAGGCCTCTTCACCGGCGGCCCCCAATCCGGAAGGGAGCGGCCCGGCATGAACATGAATCTCTCCGGAGGGGCTGCCAAGATGGCGCTGGCCCTCAAACAGCTCGACATCAAGTGGGATGCCGCCACCGACACCTGGAACGACGCCACAGCGAAGGCGTTCCACAAGGAGCACATTGAGCCGCTGATGCCTGAGGTGAAAAAAACACTTGAATCGATCGGCCGGCTGGCTGAGGTTCTCGCCCGCGCTGCCCGCGACATCAGCGAGGAAACGGCGCAGTGAGCCGCGTTCTCTCCCTGGCGCATTCCGTTCGCCCCCCCCTTCCGCCCAATGCCCTTCCCTCGCCTGCCCTTTCGGGAAAGTTTTTATGTCTGCTGAGCCCTCCTCCACCCCGTCCGCAAACTCCCAGGCCTACGACCCCGCCACGCTGCGTGAGCAGATGGAAATTCTGCGGCGCGAAGCTCAGGAGCGGGCGCGGCTGGAGCAGGAGATTTCCAGCGAACACGAGCAAGAAGTTGCCGCCAGCCGGAAGGCCGCCACGGAGGCAATTGAGGCTACAGAAAAGCGGGCCGCCAAAGAGACGGAAGCCGCCCGTCAGGAATACGATGCGATCCTCACCAAGCTGAAAGCGCAGGAAGAGGCCGAACGCCGGAAAATCGACGAGCAGCGCAAGTCGTTCACGGCCACGATCCTCCGCAGCGCCGAGGAACACACCCGCCAGATCACCGACGACGATCAGTTTGAGGAAGGCTCCCACCGGGAGGTCTATAAGGAGAAGCGCACCGATCCGCTCCGGCTGTTTCAAAAGGCGGAGAAGGAACTCGCCCGCACCACCTCTGCGCTGGAGGAGGCGGGGCAGAAGCTCGAGCAGATCGTTGCCTCCCGCGCCGCAGGCACCACAGTTCCCACCCCTGCGGCGTCGGCCGGTTCGATTCCCTCCGGAGAGGATCTGCTGATCCAACTGGAGGCGCTCGTCAAGCACATCGTGGAGCAGACCAATGCCCTTGAGACAGACAAACTCGCTGCCACAGCCTTCAGCAACGGCACGCGGGCCGCTGCGATCACGCTGCCGATAGCGCTCGGGCTGATCGCCTTCGCAGCCGGGTTTTTTCTCTCTTCCGGCGACAGCGTGGCGGGCCGGGCCGCCGCCGCCGCGGTGGCTGGCGCCTTGATCTCCGGCCTTGGCGTGGGCGGAGGGCTGTGGCTGGTGTCGAAATGGCGGCGCACGGCGGGGGCCAAGGCGGTGGCCGTTCGGGGCGAACTGGCCGGTGAGATCGAACGAGCCCGACAGTGCCTCGCCGGCAGCGGTGAATACATCAAGCTGCGGCGCGACGAACAAAGCCGCAAGCTGGAAGACCGCTACAAATCTCAAGTGGCGCAGCGCCAAACCCTGCTGCAGGGAAAGCTGGCGGAGGTGGTGACCAAACGGGAAAAGCAGACAGCTGATCTGGAGGCAAAATACCAGTCGACCAGCGCCGCCCTCACTGCCAAGATCTCCGCCGCGAAAGAGGCGGCCGAGAAAAAATACCCGACTCTGATCACGACCCTGGCAGCCACCTGCCAGGAAGATGTCGCCAAACACAAACGGGAGCGGGACGCCCGCGTGGCGGCTGCGGACGCCCGCAGGGAGAGTCGCACGGCTGCGATGACCGACCGCTGGAGCAGCGTGCGCCGCGCGACAGCCGCCGTGTATGACCGGGCCAATCAAATAGACGCGGAGGCCTTCGCCCCCTGGAATGCCCTCGCCTCAGGGACGACTCCCCTGCCCACCGTCGCTCCCGCAGCACTGCGGTTCGGCACGCTCGCATTATCGCTGGAACGAATTCCGGGGGGCGTATCGGGCCGACCGGAGCTGAATGCCTTCGGCCCACTCGCCTGGCCGCAACCGGCGCTGGTTCCCTTCCCCGCGCAGTCGTCGCTATTGATCAAAACCACCAGCGATCAGAAGGAGGCCGCCTCCGAATTGATGCAGGCGCTCACGCTGCGGATCGCCTCGGGTGTGCCCGCCGGCCAAACCCGGTTTACGATCATCGATCCGCTCGGCCTGGGAAAACATTTCGCCGGATTCATGCATCTGGCCGATTACGACGAACTGCTCGTCACCAGCCGGATCTGGACGGAGCCGGCCCAGATCGAGCAGCGTTTGGCCGACATCACCGAGCAGATGGAATTGGTGATTCAGAAGTATCTGCGCAACGAATACGACTCGATCGGCGCCTACAACGCCGACGCTGAGGTGCCCGAGCCCTATCGCTTCGTTGTGGTGGCTAATTTCCCGGCCAACTTTACCGAAACCTCCGCCCGCCGGCTGGCAAGCATTGCCTCGAGCGGCGAGCGCTGCGGCGTCTACACCATCGTGTCGATTGACACAAAGGCCCCGATGCCGGCCAACTTCAGCCTCGCCGACATCGAGAAATTCGCCACCACGCTGGTGCTGAAGGATGGCACCTTCACTCTCAGTGATCCGGAGTTTTCCAAGTGGCCGCTGGCAGTCGAGCAACCCCCGCCCGACGAGATCTTCACCGAGATCATCCAGCGCGTTGGCAAGGGGGCCAAGGCCTCCAAGCGGGTAGAGGTGCCGTTCGATCGCGTGGCGCCAAAGGAAGAGAACTGGTGGAAGGGGAGCACCGCCAGCGAGATCGACGTGCCGCTGGGCCCGGCCGGCGCCAAGAAATTCCAGCACATGAAGCTCGGCAAGGGGACCAGCCAGCATGTGCTCATCGCCGGCAAGACCGGCTCGGGCAAATCGACGATGATGCATGCCCTGATCACCAACCTCGCGCTCACTTACAGCCCCAACGAGGTGCAGTTTTATCTGATCGACTTCAAGAAGGGGGTCGAGTTCAAGATCTACGACCACTATTCTCTGCCGCACGCCCGCGTGATTGCCATCGAGAGCGAACGTGAGTTTGGGCTGTCGGTGCTCGAACAGCTTGACCGTGAACTGAAGCGCCGCGGCGATCTCTTCCGCGATCTGGCGGTACAGGATCTGGCTGGGTTCCGGGCGACGGGGAGTCCCGAACCGATGCCGCGGGTGCTGCTGATCATCGACGAGTTTCAGGAACTGTTCATTGAAGACGACAAGCTCGCCCAGGATGCGTCGCTGGTGCTCGACCGGCTCGTGCGGCAGGGCCGGGCTTTTGGCATGCATGTGCTGCTTGGCTCGCAGACGCTCGGTGGTTCCTACAGCCTCCCCCGCAGCACAATGGGGCAGATGGCGGTGCGCATTGCCCTGCAGTGCAATGAGGCCGACAGCAGCCTGATCCTCAGCGAAGATAATTCTGCGGCCCGCCTCCTCACCCGGCCGGGCGAGGCGATCTACAACGATGCCAACGGCATGGTGGCGGGAAACAATCCCTTCCAGGTGGTCTGGTTGGGAGACGAACGCCGCGAGAAGTATCTCAGTGCCCTGCGGGCGTTGGCCGATCGCCGGACCGACATCCCCACTCTTCCCCGCCTTGTCTTCGACGGTAATCAGGCGGCCGATCCCGCCGGCAATGCTCTGCTTTCGGAGATGCTGCACAGCGGCACCGTCGGCGGCCGCGATCTGCTGAGTCCGGTTGCCTGGCTGGGGGATGCGATCGCCATCAAAGACCCCACCACCGCGATGTTCCGCCGCCAGGGAGGAGCCAATCTGCTGGTGGTCGGCCAGCGGGAGGATCTGGCGGTGAGCCTTCTGGCGATGGCAATCGTCGGGCTGGCCGCTTCCAGCGACCCGTTCCCGGGCGGGGCTCTGGGTCGGGCAGCCCGCTTCGTGCTCTTCGAACCGGCGGTCGCCGATGAGAAGCCCGATCTGCTCCTCTCCCAACTCGCCTCTTCGCTGCCCCATGAGATGGAGGTGGTGGGGCGGCTCGGCGTGGCCGAGGCATTTGCCACGCTCGCTGCAGAGGTCAAGCGGCGGCTGGACGAGCAGATCCTCAACGGTGAGGCCGTTTATGTGGTGATCCGCGATCTGGCCCGCTTCCGCGAACTGAGAAAAAGCGACGGCGACTTTGGCTTTTCATTCGGCGGCGGCGACCAGAAGGCCGGCCCGGCGCAGAACTTCAGCATGCTGCTCAAGGATGGCCCGACGGTCGGCATCCACACGCTGGTGTGGTGCGATTCGCTCACCAATCTCATGCGCACATTCGAACGGGGCGCGCTTAAGGAATTTGAACTGCGGGTGCTGTTCCAGATGAGCGCATCCGACTCCAGCCAACTGATCGACAACCCCACCGCCAGCAAGCTGGGCCCACAGCGGGCCCTGTTTATTCACGAGGAAACAGGCACGCTGGAGAAGTTCCGCCCCTACAGTTTTCCTGCCGCCGAATGGCTGGCGGGTGTCTCAGAGCAACTGCGGGCCCGCAAGCAGGGCACACCAGTCCCCCGCATCGCAGCCAAGCTCCCGGCTGCCAGCGGCGGAGGGGCCAAGGGGGGCGACGACGAATTCAACTTCACGAAGTTTCTCGACGACCCGCCGCCGAAGGGCTAGCAGCATTTTCAAATCAGCTTCAGCGATGACTTGCTCCATCGATGACGGAGGCGGAGGGGTCGGCGAACTTTTCGTGAGCAACGAACCGCTGCGGCCAAGTGACGAAACCAGCGCCGTCCCGCAGCCGGGGGCACAACGGAAATCGGATCTGCTCGAACAGGTCGGGCGATGGAGGCGGAGGGGTCGGCGAACTTTTCGTGAGCAACGAACCGCTGCGGCCAAGTGACGAAACCAGCGCCGTCCCGCAGCCGGGGGCACTACGAAAGTCGAACTCACTCTCGGTTCGGGGCTGCCCCTCCCCGAACATCGATCAGGAGGAGGGTGACGGAGGCGGAGGGATCGGCGAACTTTTTATCCGCATCGAGCCGCTGCGGCCCACGTGACCAAACCAGTGCTGTCCCGCAGCCGATGCACCACAGAGGCCGAGTGGGCTCGAGATCCGTTCACCCGAACGTGCGGGGCTGGCCCGTTGCCTCCAGAACGGAAAGCCACAGATCGCCATCGGGCGCCACCTGATTGCGGTGGCTCACCGCCAGCGGCATCGGGATATGCACAAACCGGCCATGCCAGCGGCCCACCACCAGTTCTGTGCGGCCGGCCATCGCAGCATGCACGGCATTCTGCGCCAGCCTCAGGCAGTAGACGCTGTCGTAGGGATTGGCCCGCACACTGCGAACGGCGTAGCTCGGATCGATGTACTTGAGGTTGATCTCCTCCCCGGCTGCCGCGAAGTGGTCGCTGATTCGCTGCTTGAGATAGAGGCCGATGTCCTGCAAGCGGCGGTTGCCCGAGGCATCGACCCCCTCCGGGCCGGCCGGAATCAGATCCTGCCCCGCCCCCTCCGCCGCCACGATCACGGCATGCCCATTCTCCCGCACCCGCGTGAGGATATGGTCGAGCAGGCCGCCCGGCCCTTCCAGCTGAAAGGGAACCTCCGGGATCAGCACATAGTTGGCATCCGATTCCGCCAGGGCCGCATAACAGGCGATGAAGCCGGAGTGGCGGCCCATGAGCTTGACAAGCCCCACGCCATTGGGTGCCGCCTTTGCCTCCACATGCGCCGACTGGATCGACTTGGTCGCCTCGGCAAACGCGGTCTGGAAGCCAAAACTCTGATCGATATAGGGGATGTCGTTGTCGATTGTTTTGGGAATGCCGACGACAGCGATCTTCTGGTTTCGCTCCGCAATCACAGCGGCAATCTGCATCGCGCCCCGCAGCGTGCCGTCCCCCCCGATCACAAACAGGGCGTTGATGTTCATCCGCTCCAGGCAATCAACGATCAACTGCGGATCCTGACCGCCGCGCGACGTACCGAGAATCGTGCCGCCATCCTCGTTGATGGAACTCACCAGCCGGGGCGTCAGGTCGAGCACGTCATGGCCATATTTGGCGACAAACCCCTGATAGCCGTTGCGAAAGCCATGGATCCGCTGCACGCCATAGTGAAATGTCAACTCCATCACGAGGCCACGGATCACGTCGTTCACGCCGGGACAGAGCCCACCGCAGGTGACGATGCCCACACGCATCTTGGAGGGATCGAAGAAGATCTTCTGGCGGGGCCCCGCCGGCTCAAATCCGGGCAGGGTTTCCAGCGTGGCACCACTGGAGGCCACGAGGCTGAGCGTGTCGTGGAACAGAACCCGATCCGTTTCCGCGACATAGTGCACAGTGGTGCGCCGCGACTCAAGCAGCGGCTTCAGCGGCGAATCGATGCGGCAGGGCCCGAGACATTGCACGGCAAGGGCCGCGGCAATTTCCGGACCGACAGGAGGAGCGTTCATGGGGTGGCCTTGGAGTTCTGGGCAAAAGCAACGTGAACACTATCCCGTAGTCCGCATGCCAGCGGCAATCCCCTGCACGCAGAGTCTGACAAGATCGCGCAGCGTGTCGTCCTGCGAGCCGGTCGGCTGCGAATTCCGGGCGTTGCTGCGCCGTCGAATGAACTCGATCTGGATCAGATTCAGCGGATCGACATAGGGATTGCGCAGCTCGATCGATTTCTGGAACCAGGGCGTTGCCGCCAGCAGTTCGCCCCCGCCAACGATGTCGAGAATTGCCTGCCGGGTCCGGTCGCGCTCGGCCGCGATGCGCTGCCAGATCCGTCGGCGGGCTTCGTCGTCGGTCGCCAGTTCGGCATACCGCTGGGCGATATACATGTCGGCCTTGGCCAGGGCCAGCGTGGCATTGTCGATCGCTGCCTGAAAGAAGGGCCACTGCCGATACATGTCGCAGATCCGCTGCCAGCCGTGGCGATCTTCATATTTCACCTCCGTCAGCGCCGTGCCCAAGCCATACCACGCGGGGATCATGCAGCGGCTCTGCGTCCACGAAAAAACCCAGGGGATGGCCCGCAGTTCGTCGAGCGAGCGGCGGGCCTCCTCGCCCGAGCGCCGCCGGGAAGGCCGCGAACCGATCGGCAGATTTTCAATATCCTCAAGCGGCGTGGTCTGTTCGAAGTAGGCGATAAACCCCGGCTGGTCGACGAGGTCCCGGTAGATGGCATAGGAACGCTCTGCCATGCGGGAGACAAGTGCCGTCCAATCGGGTTCCGGCAGCGAGCGGCGGGCGCTGGAGGCGATGAGCGTGGCCCACGACACCTGCTCCAGATGGCGGGCGGCAATCTGGGCATCGTCATAACGCTCCGCCAAAACCTCCCCCTGCTCCGTGAGCCGGAGGCTGCCATCGAGGGTTTCTGCCGGCAGCGAGAGGATCCCGCGGGCAGCTGGCCCACCGCCGCGGCCGAGCGATCCACCGCGGCCATGAAAGAAGGTCAGGCTGATCCCATGGGCCGCTGCCACCTCATGCAACCGGCTCTGTGCCGATTGCAATCCCCAGCAGGCGGCCAGATACCCGCCATCCTTGGTGCTATCGGAGTAGCCGACCATCACAATCTGGCGGTTGCCGCGGCGGGCCAGATGCGCGCGGTATGCGGGCTGCTCCAAAATCGCCCCGAGGGTTTCGTGGCCATGGGCAAGATCGTTGATCTTTTCAAACAGCGGCACAATGGCGATGTCATCCACGGCCACCGGTTCTCCCCTGAAGCGGGCCCTGGCCTGCGCCTGCCGCCAGAGCCAGAGCACGGTGAGCACGTCGGCCGGAGACCGCGTCAGGCTGATGATCGCCCCCCCGAGGCACTCCAGTCCAAACCGCGTCGCGGCCCGGTGGAGCACATCGAAGAGTTGCAGCGTGTCGCGGGAGAGGGGTTGGAGTTTCTCTTCTGGAATGTCGCAGTGGATTCCGAGCGTGGCGGCCATCGCATCGGTCACTCGCGCCCGATGGGCCACTGCATCGCTTCCGGCGGCTGCTGCGGGCACCACTCCAGAGGCGTTGAGGATATCGGCCATGATCTCCTCGTAGGCCCGCGCATCCTGACGGACATCGAGGCGGGTCATGTGGAGGCCAAACGTGCGCACCAGATCGAGCCAGCGGCGGGCCGATGCATCGACCGACAGCCCATGGTCTTTCTGCAGACACTCCACCAGCAGCGCCACATCGGCTGCCAATTCGTCTCTGCTGGTGTATGCACAGGGACGGGATGGCTCATCGAGAGCGGCAGTTCGCGACTGTTCCAGCCGGTAGCGGAGCATGCGGATCCAGCAGCGATAGGCCTCGTTCGGGGCAGCGTCCCGCAGAATCGCCGCCAGCTCAGGCCAGCGGTCAGAGAGCTCGGCCAGGCGGGCCGCCAGCGGTTGGGCGCCGCCGGAGGATCGCAGCGAGATCGTGAGCTGTTCCGCCAGTCGTTGGCACCAGTCGAGATGCCTCTCGATGGCAGCCTCACGCAGCCGCAGGAGCGTTCGCGCCGTGATTTCAGCGGTGACAAAGGGATTGCCGTCGCGATCGCCTCCCATCCAGGAACCAAACGTGAGAAATGCCGGGATCTTCACGCTTTCGCCCGGATACCAGGCTTCGAGCCCCCGACGCAGCGATTCATATACCTCCGGCACAGCCTCCCAGAGCCTTGGCATGATCGAGAGGCCCCGCTCCACTTCATCGAGCACGGTGGGCCGCGCCGGGCGGAGGAAATCGGTCTGCCAGAGGACGTTCAATTCGCCACGCAGATCGGCTTCGTGCCGGGCTCGCTCCCGGGGCAGCAGATCCTCCCGGTCGAGTTCCTGCAGCGAGTGCCGCATCCGCCGGAGTTTCGAGCGGATCGACCGGCGCTTGGCCTCGCTGGGATGCGCCGTGAAAACGAGTTCAACGGCCAGAGCATCAAGCGCCTCCTGCACCTGCGCCACAGAGAATCCCAGCGCCTTCATTTCGGCAATCGCGGCGGCGGGTGATTCGGCCGGGGGCTCGGGATGGCGTGCCTGTTCGCGGTCCCGCAGCACTCTCACCCGCTGCCGGTCTTCGGCGATGTTGGCCAAGTCGAAAAAGATACTGAACGCCTGCGCCACCACCCGCGCCTGCGGGGCATCGAGCGTTTCAATGCGTGCGGCCAGAGCCGGCTCGGCCCCATGCTTGCCGGCCCGGCGATCCCGCGCCAGCATCCGGATCTGCTCGACGAGATCAAACGCCTCACTGCCGGCCAATTCCACGATCACATCGCCGAGCATGTCGCCAAGGAATCGCACATCGCGTCGCAGCAGTTCAGCGGTGACCAAGGGATATTTTTTCCAGCGGGTGGGAACGAGAAAACTGCATTCAGCATAAGCAGAGCACTTTGTGCGCCAAGCCGAGTGATTTTCGAAATGTGCCGGCACGATCAATGATCGAACACCGGTTTGAGGGCATTATTTCAGCCCTTCGCATCATCCCCATGGCGTCAGCCGGCACAGGCCGCGGCCGGCCAGATGTTCGCTTGCTTGTTCGCTTGCTGCGCAGCCGACTGCCGCGCAAGAGCGCATCGCCAGCCTCAGGCCAGCTCGCAGCGGCATTCCTGGGTGCCCAAGCCGTCGATGGCCAAACTCACCACATCGCCGGGCCGGAGGAACTCGGGCGGCTTCCGCGCCATCCCCACGCCCGGCGGCGTGCCGGTGGTGATCACATCCCCCGCCTCCAGAGTGAGAAACTGCGAGAGGTAATGCACGATCTGCCAGACGTCAAAAATCATCGTGGAGGTGTGACCGGTCTGCCGGCGGACGCCGTTGACATCCAGAGTCATGCCCAATTGCTGGGGATCGCCCAGAGATTCGGCGGTGACCAGCCACGGCCCCAGCGGAAAGAAATGATCGCTCGATTTTCCTTTGGTCCACTGCCCGCCCCGCTCCAATTGAAACGAGCGTTCTGACACGTCATTGGCCGCGCAGAACCCGGCGATCGAGCTGCGGGCCGCCTCGGGAGAGGCGAGATAGCGGGCATCTTTTCCGATCACGATCGCCAGTTCAACCTCCCAGTCGGTCTTCGTGCTGCCCCTGGGAATCAGAATCGGGTCGTGGGGACCGCACAGCGCCGAGGTTGCCTTCATGAACAGGATCGGCTCGGTTGGAATCGGGGCGTTGGTCTCCCGGGCATGGTCGGAGTAGTTGAGGCCGATCGCCAGCAGTTTTCGGGGCCTGGCCACCGGCGCGCCCAGACGCTCCCCGGGGGGCACAACCGGCAACAGCCCGGGGTCAGCCGCGAGCTCCCGCAACCGGTCGAGACCGTTTTCGGAAAAAAAATGGTGGTCGTAATCGGCGATGTGCGCCGAGCAGTCCCGGAGGCTGCCATCGGGCGCAACGAAGCCCGGCCGTTCGCTGCCAGAGGCACCAAATCGCACCAATTTCATCGCTACCCCCTCTTCTGGGCGTGCACACATGTGGCGGAGGCCTACCACCCCCTGAGGGCGACAAGCGTAGCAGATCGGGTCAGCGTTGGCCCCTGATAACGCCTCAGGCACCTCGCGGCAGGGTACACTGGATTTCCTGCCCGTTTCCCGCCTTCCACGAAAGTAACCTTTTGATGCCCGAGCCCAAGGCTCCCCTGCCGGCCGATGCCCCCGCCCGTCCCGGCCACGTTCCCTTCGCGTCGCTGGGAATTACCCCCGAACTTCTCAAAGCGATTGCTCAGCTGGGATTTGAGGAGACCTCCCCCATCCAGTCGGCTGCGATCCCGCTGATCGCCTCCGGAAAAGATGTCGTCGGCCAGTCACAGACCGGTTCCGGCAAGACCGCAGCCTTCTGCATCCCGGCCATCGAGCGGGTCGATCCGACGCAGCGCACCACGCAGGTGCTGATCCTCGCCCCCACGCGCGAACTCGCCACGCAGGTTGCCGACGAAGTTCATAAGCTGGCCGCCTTTCGCAAGGGGGTGCACTCCGTTCCGATCTACGGCGGTGCCTCCTACGACCGGCAATTTGCTGAATTGAAGCGGGGAGCCCATATCGTTGTCGGCACGCCCGGTCGGCTCGTCGACCATCTTAACCGCAACACGCTCGATCTCTCTGGCATCAAGATGCTGATTCTCGACGAAGCCGACCGCATGCTCGACATGGGCTTTCGTGAAGACATCGAAAAAATCCTGGCGGCGGCTCCCAAGGAACGGCAGACGGTATTTTTCTCTGCCACGATCTCACCGCAGATTCAGTCGATGGTGCGCAGCAATTCCCGCAACGCCCAGACAGTGAAGATTGAGCAGAAGGCTGTTGTCGGGGCGCCGCTGGTGGAGCAGATCTACCACGAAGTGCGGCACCATGCGAAATTCGATGCCCTGTCGCGTGTGATCGACTTTCACGACGTGAAAAGTGGCATCATCTTCTGCAACACCCAGCGCATGGTCGATGAACTGGCCGATGCTCTCGTGGCCCGTGGCTGCTCCGCCGAGCGTTTGCACGGCGGCTTGGCCCAGGCCCAGCGAACGCGGGTGATGCACAATTTCAAAAAGGCTGCGTTCTCGTTCCTCGTGGCGACCGATGTGGCGGCTCGGGGAATCGACGTCAACGATCTGGAACTGGTCGTCAATTACGATCTCCCCTACGACGCCGAAGATTATGTGCATCGCATCGGCCGCACCGGCCGGGCGGGCCGCAAGGGGCGGGCGGTCACGCTCGTTTCCGGCGCAGGTATCTACAAGATGCAGTCGATCGAGCGGTTTACCAAGGCCAAGATCCGGCGGGAACCAGTCCCGACATCCGAGGCGGTAGAGGGGCGGCGGTCGCATGCCCTGTTTGAAAAACTCCGCGGCGTGCTCGAGGCTGGCGACTTTGTTCAGCCCTCCCCGTTGGTGGAACGGCTCCTGGAACTGGGCCACACGCCCACCGACGTCGCTTCAGCGATGCTGCATCACTTTGCCCCTGTTGTGCCGGTGCGGGATACGCCTCCGGAGCAGGTCCCGGGCCGGGGAGAGCGCGACGAAGGCCCCCGGCGGGATGGTCCGCCGCGACGCGGTGGCCCACCGCGGTTCCGCCGCAACGATGGTCCTGCCAAGGGAGGCTATCGAGCCGGCCCTCCAGGGCCGAAGAAGGGGAAGAAGTCCCACCCGCGTCCCGGCTGAGCTGACAGGCTGCCAGAGGGCGCCCGTTACGAAAGCGGCTCGAGCCCCGAGCCAGTCGGGGCCCAAAGCGAATCCGAGACGGCCCAAGCCCCAACTGCCCGGCCTCAGCGGGTAACGGAGGCGGAGGGGTCGGCGAACTTTTCGTGAGCGCAGGGTCGCTGCGGCCCATGCGACGAGACTTTTGCCGTCCCACAGCCGGGGGCGCCACAGAAGTCGGATCTGATCAAACACATCGGCTGACGGAGGCGGAGGGGTCGGCGAACGCTCGAGGAGCGCATGCGACGAGACTTTTGCCGTCCCGCAGCCGGGGGCGCC
>Ga0164295_10003224_pt1 | contig 13155 bp, 10 predicted proteins | sample GEODES006metaG_FD_111798 | JGI IMG/M metagenome (GOLD analysis project Ga0164295, IMG submission 111798) | Oligotrophic lake water microbial communities from Sparkling Lake, Wisconsin, USA - GEODES006 metaG | ecosystem: Environmental > Aquatic > Freshwater > Lake | place: USA: Sparkling Lake...
GTGGAGTACCCAGATCGCAAAGACTTGCACGACCGCTATGGCATTGATGCAGTACCTACCGTTGTTGTGGTCGATGCAAACGGGGTTGTGCGTGGCAGTTTTATTGGGCCAGTTACAGCAACCGACTTATGGGCAGGTGTTGCAGAAATGCGTCAGCCAGGGTCGCGAGCAATTTCAGACTGCACAGCTTCGCCTGTTATGAAAGATGACTGAGTAGCAGACTCGCTGAGCCCTTGTTGAACAAGGCGCAGCACTGCTGGCCCATCGATGGTTTCTTCTTCGAGTAGTCGCTGAGCAACAAGGTCGAGACCGCGACGGTGTTTGGTGAGCACCTCGCGAGCGCGAGTTTCTTGTGCGCGCAAGATGCGAGCAATTTCACCGTCGACCAACTTGGCAGTTTCGTCGCTGTATTCACGACCACTGGTCATGAGGTCTTCACCAAGGAAGACTTGCTGCTGGCTATTCCAGGCCATAGGGCCAACTGCTTCGCTCATTCCCCATTCACGCACCATGCGCCGCGCGATGCCTGTTGCTTGCTCGAGGTCGTTTGCTGCTCCGCTATTTAAATTGCCAAAGACCATCATCTCGGCAACGCGGCCACCCATTGCTTTGCAAATGATGTCTTCAAAATATTCTTTCGAATATGTATGACGCTCTTCGGGCAGGGTCCAGGTAACACCGAGTGCCATGCCGCGAGGCAAAATGGTGACCTTGTGGAGTGGGTCGCTGTGTGGAAGAACTGATGCAAGAACAGCGTGGCCACCTTCGTGGTACGCAGTTGCTTTTTTCTCGTCGGCATTAAGTACGAGGCTTTCGCGGCTCGCACCCAAAACAACGCGGTCACGTGCGTTTTCAAAGTCAACATGCTCTACTTGTTTTCCGCCACGGCGCACGGCAAACAGTGCAGATTCGTTTACTAAGTTGGCAAGGTCGGCACCGCTCATGCCAGGTGTTGCACGAGCCATTGTTTCAAGGCTGACCTCGGGGGCCATGCGCTTGTCGCGTGAGTGCACCTTCAAGATGGCAAGGCGCTCTTCGTATTCAGGCAATGGCACAATGATGGAGCGGTCGAAGCGACCAGGGCGCAATAGTGCGGGGTCGAGTACGTCGGGGCGGTTTGTGGCCGCCATGATGACAATGCCTTCGCTTGTTTCAAAGCCGTCCATTTCGGCAAGCATTTGGTTGAGCGTTTGTTCACGCTCGTCATGCCCACCACCGAGACCAGCTCCGCGCTTGCGGCCAATGGAGTCGATTTCGTCGATGAAAATAATGGCGCGTCCCATTTTGCGCGCTTGTTGAAAGAGGTCGCGCACGCGGCTTGCACCAACGCCAACAAACATCTCCATGAAGTCGGACCCTGTGACTGACAAGAACCCCACACCAGCTTCGCCAGCTACTGCACGAGCGAAGAGTGTTTTACCTGTTCCTGGAGGACCAACAAGAAGAATGCCTTTGGGAATGCGTGCACCAATTTCTTTGAACTGTTCAGGCATACGCAAGAAGTCGACAACTTCTTTAATTTCCATTTTGACGCCTTCGTAGCCAGCAACATCGGCAAAGGTGGTGGAAGGTTTGTCGGCGTTGTAGGTTTTGGCGCGACTGCGACCAATAGACATGATGTTTCCGGCTTGGCCCATAGCGCGGCGCTGCATGAACATGAAAATGCCGATGATGAGAAAGAACGGCAACAAAATAGGGATGAGGCTGGTGAACCAGTTGGCCTGAGGAGTGTTGTAGTTGTAGTCAACCCCTTGGTCTTTCAAGAGCTTTTCGTCGGCATCGCTGAGAAGGGGAGCACCAGTGGTGCTGAACTTGCGGCCGTCGCTCAGTGTTCCAGACAACACATTGGTGGTGTTGTTAATGGAAACCTTGTCGACCTTGCCAAGACGAACCTGCGAGAGAAATTCGGTGTAGGTGAGCTTCTCGGAGTTCTTTGTGGGAAGGAAGCGCGGCCCAAAAATGAGTGCAAGAGCGCAAACAGCAATGAGCCATACAGCCCATTTTGGTAACTGCTGCTTTTCTGATTTTGGGGCAGACGGATCGGAGTTTTTGCGCTTGGCACCGAATGGGCTTTTACGAGGTTGGCGCCCATTTTTTTGGGACGACGGTGAGGTGTTCCCTGGAATCTGTGAGGGGGGTGGTGGCGGGGGCAAGTTGCTCATGCCCACATGATATGGGTTGGGTGGTCGCCATGTATCCCCCACCTCCTAATCGGGTATGGATATCGTTCTTCCATGGCCCGCCAATGCTCACGATCAGGATGCTCTTCGCCCGCGTCAATGACCCTTACCTACCAATACAACCGCTCGGTTGCCTGGATCGATCAATTGCAATCTGAACGTGATCCGCATGCCTACGACCTCTGCGAGCGACACGGGAAACGAACCACTGTTCCTTCAGGCTGGCGCCTCGAAGACCGCCGTGGCGTGTATCACTTCATCACCCCCAATCGCCTTGCCGGGTAGTTCACTTCCGCGCCACTCCAGCGATTACCGCGGAACTGAGTCGCGCTATTCCTTACCAATGGTCATTGGTGCATGGCTTGGTTGTTATCTCGTTGCCAACATTCTTGGTGGAATCATTGCGGGTGCAACAAGCGCGCCTTCTGGTGAAGAACCAATTTGGATACTTGCCGCATCTGCTCTTGCGCTGTGGACCCCATTTGTAGTCATGCTGGTGCTGCTATCACGCAAACTCGGTTCGGGTAATTTCTGGAGTGACTATTCAGTACGTTTTCGGCCCATCGATGCACTAGGTATTCCATTAGGAATTGCTTCGCAAATATTTTTAGTAAGTGCGGTGTACTGGCCATTGCGCAAAATCTTTCCGGCCACGTTCGATGCAGCAGATGTTGAAGAACGTGCCAGCGACCTCTACGACCGTGCACAAGGCTGGTGGCTCGTAGTTCTTGTTCTCATTGTGGTGGTCGGCGCACCCATTGTGGAAGAACTCGTGTACCGCGGATTCATTCAGGGAACATTGCGAGGCACCATGAATCACAGTATTGCGCTGGTGGTCGCAGCCGTATGGTTCACGCTCATTCACTTTGTGCCAGTGGAATACCCCGGGTTGTTCGCTATCGCATTGGTTTTGGGGTTGTCGTACCACTTTTCGCGCAGAATTGGGCTTCCCATAGTGACCCATATGGCTTTCAATGCGACCGGATTATTACTTGTAGCTCTGAAGTGAGACATTTTTCGGCAACATAAATGCCACAATGGTATTCATATGACAACTGAGATTGAAAGCGAACACGACGTCGAAGACGAAGTGAGCGAGCCACAAAGAATCCAGAAACTGGTTGCTTCATTTCTTGGCTTCCAACTTTTTTCAACAATTGTCATTGTGGGCGGGTCAATGTTGTTTCTTTTTGCAACGCTGCATCCTTCACTAATATTTCAAAACAACACGCCAACAGGTGGCGACATGGGTGCCCATGTATGGGGCCCGGCGTTTTTGCGCGACAACCTATTGTCGAACTTCAAACTGTCGGGTTGGAGCATGGACTGGTACTCCGGTTTGCCCACATATCGCTTTTACATGGTGGTGCCGGCGTTGTTTATCTTGTTGCTCGACATCGTTCTTCCTTATGGCATTGCATTTAAAATTATTGCGGTAGCAGGAATTATTGCTCTCCCCGCATGCGCGTGGGCATTTGGAAAACTTGCTCGATTCGCGTACCCGTTACCTGAACTTTTTGCCCTCGCTGCAACTGTTTTTCTTTTCGATGAAAGCTTCACCATTTATGGCGGAAATATTGCCAGCACCATGGCTGGAGAGTTTTCCTTTTCCATTGCATTGGCTTTCGCATTCCTCGGATTGGGTTTTTTAGCTCGCGGTCTTGATGATGGATCAAAAAGGGCAGCAGCAGCAATATGTATTGCTCTATCTGGGTTGAGTCATGGCATCGTTCTCATTTTCGTGTTTGGCGGAGCGGCCTTAATGGTTCTCTTGCATGCCAATAAACAACGTTTTCGTTTTGGTGTGAGCGCTATCGGTGTAGCGGTCTTGCTCTCGTCGTTTTGGGTATTGCCGTTTCTTACCGCGCACGCCTACATGACCGACATGAAATATGAACCACGTCCAAGTGGTGCAACCGATTCATTCTGGGTCATGTTTTTCCCACATACCGTTTTCTGGGATCTCTTTGTGATGACTTTTGCCGTCATCGGTTTTGCTGCGTGCGTGGTTCGTAAAAAAATATTTGGCATGTGGATGGGCGTGTTATGCACCGCATTGTTTGCTGGGGTGTACATCACCCGCGACAGCTTGCCGGTCATTGGTCTTTTGTGGAACCCGCGACTGTTGCCCTTTATGTACATTTTGCGCTACATGCTCATGATGATCGGCATATATGCCGTCATTGCATCGGTAGTGCGGTTAGCAATGCTTGAACGTGGGGAAAAGTCGTTAGATGTTCCTGCAGAAGTGACCGCTGGAGTTGTGCGCAATGCCTCTGCATGGGCAGTTGCTGTCACAGTTCTATGCATTTTTGGTTTTCGTTTTCAGCAGTTGCCTTTCGCCTCGGTAATAGCAGGGGCTAACGACAAATCTGAATATTCATGGGGCCCATTCCGCGGACCTTCTGCAAATAAAGCTTTTGTCGACGGGTGGGCACGCTGGAACTTTGAAGGGTATGAAGGCAAACCTGCGTATGGCGAGTACGAAGGCATTGTGCAGACCATGAAAAAAATTGGTGAAGACCCCGCTTTGGGTTGTGGTCGGGCACTATGGGAAAACAGCGGCGACCTCAACAAATACGGAACCACAATGGCGCTCATGTTGCTGCCGTTCTGGACCGACGGTTGTATTGGTTCACAAGAAGGTCTCTTCTTTGAAGCTGCTGGCACAACGCCGTATCACTTCATTAGCGCTGCTGCAATGTCGAAACAAAGCAGCAACCCTGTTCGTGAATTGCGTTACGACAACAACAATGCCGAAATGGGTGTCCATTACTTACAAGAACTTGGTGTGCGCTATTTCATGGCCTACACGCCAGAGGCTGTGACGCAGGCAAGCACACAGAAAGACCTCACCGAGGTTGCGCGAAGTGGGCCGTGGGTGGTGTACGAAGTTGCAGACAGCGATTGGGTAGTGCCAATGACCGTGCAGCCCGTTGTTGTTGAAGAGCGTTCTGGCGATCAGCGTGAGCGTTGGCTAGAACTGGGCTCAAGTTGGTTGCAGAACACCGAGGAATGGGCTGCTACTCCAGTTGCCGATGGTCCAAAGGAGTGGCAACGAGTTTCTGTTGCACCAGACCTCAATCGCCGAGTTGGCGAACCAGGTAGTTCTTCGCGCAGTGTTGACATTGTTCAGCCGTTAGAAAAAATTACTCCGGTGGCCTTACCGCAAGTGAATGTTTCAAATTACTCACACACTCAAGACTCGGTGTCGTTTACGGTCGACAAAATAGGAGTGCCAGTGTTGGTGCGAGTGAGCTATTTCCCTAACTGGACCGTTTCTGGTGCAAAAGGGCCGTACAGGGCGGCGCCAAACATGATGGTGGTTATTCCTACCGAGAAAAATGTGGAACTGAAGTATTCATCTGCCGGCATCGACAAACTTGCTTATTTATTGACATTAGTTGGCATCGGAATTGTTATTTTTTGGTGGCGACGCGGCCCGTATCGTTACGGCACTTCAATGCCACCGCTAATGTAATAAAGAGATGGCACCTTCAGATCTCACCAATATTTTCAAGGCATACGACGTTCGTGGCACCGTTCCCGATCAATTCAATGTCAACATCGCACGCGCTGTAGGTGTGGGCTTCGCCCGGTTCGCACAGACCAACACCATTTTGGTTGCTCGCGATATGCGACCTTCTGGAATAGAACTGGTTGCTGCATTTGCCGAAGGTGCAATGTCGCAGGGTGTCAATGTCATCGACATTGGATTGGCAAGCACCGACTTGTTGTACTTTGCTGCTGGCTCACTCGATGCGCCGGGGGCAATGTTCACTGCATCACATAACCCAGCGCAATACAACGGCATCAAGTTTTGCTTGTCGGGGGCAAGGCCAGTAGGCGTCGACACTGGCCTCAACCAAATTCGCGAAGTAGCAGTGCGCGAATTGGCACAGCCATCTGCTTCGGTTGCTAGCAGGGGTCAACTGTCTCAGCGCAATTTGCTCGATGCATTTGCCGACCACGTTGTGAGTTTTGTCGACCAAGACCAACTCATTCCTTTGAAAGTAGTTGCCGATACAGCAAATGGAATGGGCGGGCTTGTCGTTCCTGCAGTTTGTGAACGACTTCCGCAGATTCAACTTGAAGTGATGTTTGGTGAACTCGATGGCACGTTCCCAAATCATCCGGCAGACCCTATTCAGCCCGCAAACCAAAAAGATCTGCAAGCACGTGTCGTGTCTGGCGGGTTCGACGTTGGCTTGGCGTTCGACGGCGATGCCGACCGAGTGTTTGTTGTCGACGAAAAAGGTATTGGTCTATCGGGAAGCACAACAACGGCTCTGTTGGCAGCAGCCGTGCTGCGCAAGAATCCTGGTGCAAAAATTATTCACAACCTCATCTGCTCAAAAGCAGTTCCAGAGGTCATTGCGGAATACGGCGGAGTCCCCATTCGCTCGCAGGTGGGGCATAGCTACATCAAGCAACTAATGGCCGAAACAGGTGCAGTGTTTGGTGGAGAGCATTCCGCCCACTATTACTTTCTCAACAATTTCCGTGCCGATAGCGGGCTCATTGCTGCAATGCATGTTTTCAACGAGATGAGCCGCAGCGGTGAGCCACTTTCTCAAGTACGCATTCCCTTCGAGCGATACAGCGCAAGTGGTGAAATCAATACGCAGGTAAACGACCCTCTTGCAGTTATTGAAAAAGTCGGCGCAGCATTTTCTTCGTTTTCTAGCGATCGACTCGACGGGCTCACTGTCGATTGCGGATCATGGTGGTTCAACCTGCGACCCTCAAATACTGAACCGTTACTGCGGCTCAACCTTGAGGCTGAAAACCGTGACGAATGCGATCAGCGTGTTTCAGAAGTGCTTTCACTCATTACTCAGAACGCGTAGCAGTAACCCCAGCAAATGTTGGCTAGTGTAGACGCATGTCGTTAAACGCAAAATTGTTAGAAATTCTGGCCTGCCCGGAAGACAAAGGCCCACTGTTCTACGTGGAGTCCGAGTCACTTCTCTACAACAACCGTTTGCAGCGCATCTACGACGTGAAAGCGGGCATCCCTGTCATGCTCATCTCTGAATCACGTACTGTCGATGCTGGCGAACATGCTCGCATCATGGCAAAAATCACCGCAGAAGACATTCAGCCCACCTTCATTGCGCACTAGTATCTTCTAGTCGGGCTGAAAGACCGGAGCCAGCAGGCCCCAGCCCAGGTACTTTCCCTTTATATCGACAGTTCCCGAAAGGCTCCTCTATGTCTACAGATAACACCTTTGCAAAACGCGGCGATTTCCGCGTTGCAGATCTTGCGCTTGCACCATTTGGTCGCAAGGAAATTCATCTTGCCGAACACGAAATGCCAGGCCTTCGCGCACTGCGCAAAGAGTTCGGGCCAACAAAGCCATTGAAAGGTTGTCGCATCTCTGGTTCATTGCACATGACCATTCAGACTGCAGTTCTCATTGAAACCCTTGTTGAATTGGGCGCAGAAGTGCGTTGGGCAAGTTGCAATATTTTCTCCACACAAGATCATGCAGCTGCTGCCGTAGTTGTTGGGCCAAATGGCACCGCAGAAAACCCACAGGGCGTTCCTTGTTACGCATGGAAGGGTGAAACTCTTGAAGAGTATTGGTGGTGCACCGATCAAATGATGACTTGGCCCGATGGCGATGGACCAAACATGATTCTCGACGACGGTGGCGATGCAACCATGCTCGTACACAAAGGTGTGGAGTTTGAAAAATCGGGAGTTGTTCCTGACCCCACCTCGGCATCAAACCCCGAGTTCGCCATTGTGCTCGGCTTGTTGCAACGCAGCTTGAAGGCAGAGCCACAAAAGTGGACCACCATGGCCAAAGGCATTAAGGGTGTTACGGAAGAAACCACCACAGGTGTAAAGCGCTTGTACAAAATGTCAGAGAATAATGAACTTTTGTTCCCTGCCATCAACGTAAACGACAGCGTGACCAAGAGTAAATTCGACAACCTCTACGGTTGTCGCCATTCACTCATTGACGCGATCAACCGCGCCACCGACGTCATGATTGCCGGAAAGCTTGCAGTTGTATGTGGTTACGGTGACGTAGGCAAGGGCTGTGCCCAGAGCTTGCGTGGTCAAGGTGCACGAGTCATCGTGACGGAAATTGACCCCATCAACGCATTGCAGGCAGCAATGGAAGGGTATGAAGTCAATACTCTTGAATCAGTTGTTGGTCAAGCAGATATTTTTGTTACTGCAACAGGTAACGAAGCCATTATCGACGTAACGCACATGTCGAGAATGAAACACAATGCCATTGTGTGCAACATTGGCCACTTCGATAACGAAATCGACATGGCTGGTTTGGCCCGCAGCGGCGCAACACGTGATGAACTGAAAGCCGGCACAGATCTTTGGTCATTCCCCGATGGTCATGCTGTCATTGTTTTGGCAGAAGGTCGTTTGGTCAACTTGGGCTGCGCAACGGGTCACCCAAGCTTCGTGATGAGCTGCTCATTCACCAACCAAGTCATCGCCCAAATTGAGTTATTCAACTACACCGAAAAGTACCCACTTGGTGTTTATGTTTTGCCAAAAAAACTCGATGAGAAAGTTGCTGCATTGCATCTTGATGCACTCGGTGTAGTGCTCACACAGATGAACGACGTGCAGGCTGAATACTTGGGTATCGACCCAGCGGGCCCATTCAAGCCCGAGAACTACCGCTACTAAGAAACAGAGTTACATTTCGAGTGCTTGCCCCGTCGCTGATTCGTTCAGCGACGGGGACATGCGCAATGCGAGCAGTGCTTTTTGTACAAGTGGCCCAATACCAAAGGCAAAGACAAAAGTTCCGAGTCCTAGTGACCCGCCCAAAAAGAGTCCGACCACTAGCACCACAATTTCAATGGTGGTACGGGCGAGGCGGATAGAAATACCAAATCGCTTGTTGAGACCCAGCATGAGGCCATCTCGTGGTCCAGACCCGAGTTCTGCGCCAATGTACAGCCCTGAGCCAAATGCAATAAAGAGCATTCCTGCAATGAGATATGCCACGCGAGCAACGATGAGATCTGAGTCGGGAAGAAGGTTTTCCATCACGTTTTCAACGAGTCCAATTTGAACGGCGTTCATAATGGTGCCAATGCCGGGCTTCATGCGCAGTGGAATCCAGGCGAGTAGCAGTACCACTCCAACAATGATGATGACCGTACCCATTTTGATATCGGCTTTTTCGCTAATGCCCTGATGCAGTACGTCCCATGGTGGAACACCCAGGTTGCTGTGCACAAAGCAGGCAATTCCAGCACCAAAGCAAAAGAGTCCAGCAGCGCATCGAGTAATTCGCTCAATAAATCGCTCGCGCAGAGGTCGAGGAGCGCTCGTAGGTGGCATTGGCGAATGTTACTGCCATCAACTTCACGCAGCGCACACAATAAAAGGTGTTCACGAGAAAACCTGCGCTTATTGCTCAAATACCAAACAGGGCAACTTTGCCCTTTTATGTCAGTGCCGCTGCCGTATTCGAGGGAAATGTGCGCACAGCGGTGATCTCATTGAAATATCGCAACCAGCGTCAGTTTGCTAGGCCGCTAGGCAAGCTTGTGGCAGATGCAATTTTGCATGAACGCGCAATGAATTATGACTTCGATTACGTCACATGGGCGCCCACAACAAGTCAACATCTTCGAGAACGTGGAATGGATCATGCAGAACTCATTGCGCGCGAAGTAGGTAAACAATTGGGTATCCCCGTCAAAAATCTGTTGCGCCGTATGACACATGAAACCCAAACGCATAGATCACGCCAACAACGTCTGTTAGGCCCCACTTTTCGGGCGCATTCACTTGCAGCTGGCCGGAAAGTCCTGGTGGTAGATGACGTGGTGACAACAGGGGCAACTTTGCATGCAGTTCGGCGTGCATTTCGCAGTATTGGGGTGGAATTAGTGGAATGCTGGGCGGTCGCCGCGACCCCTAGCAGGTAGAATTTCGCTCTAATGAGTATTCTTGATCGCGTTCTACGGGCCGGCGAAGGCAAAAAGGTGAAGGCACTCGAAGGCCTTGTTCCAGAAATCAATGCCCTCGAGGTAGTTACTGCTGCACTGTCTGACGACGCATTGCGCGGCAAGACCGACGAGTTCCGTCAGCGCATTGCCAATGGCGAATCACTCGACGACCTTCTTGTCGAGTCGTTTGCCGTTATGCGTGAAGCCGGAAAACGTGTGCTTGGGCAGCGCCACTACGACGTGCAACTCATGGGCGGAGCAGCATTGCACTTTGGCTGGATCTCCGAAATGAAAACCGGCGAAGGAAAAACTCTTGTATCTACCTTGCCTGCGTACCTCAATGGTCTGTCGGGCAATGGCGTGCATCTTGTTACTGTCAACGACTATTTGGCGCGACGCGACTCCGAGTGGATGGGCCGCGTGCACCGTTGGCTGGGCCTCAGTGTTGGTCTTGTGGTTCCAGGTCACCGCGAATCACCACAGCAGAAACGCGAAGACTACGCAGCCGACATTACCTACGGCACCAACAACGAATTCGGTTTCGACTACTTGCGCGACAACATGGCCGGATCATTGGAAGAAAAAGTTCAGCGTGGTCACAACTTCGCCATTGTTGACGAAGTTGACTCCATTCTTATTGACGAGGCTCGTACACCGCTCATTATTTCGGGTCGCTTAGCCGATGCTGCACAGTTGTATTACAGGTTCGCTTCAGTGGTGCGGGCACTCACCCGTGACGTTGACTATGAAGCTGATGAAGCAAAGCGCACAGTGGTTCCTACTGAAGTAGGAATTGAAAAAGTTGAAGCACAATTGGGCGTAGGAAACCTCTACGACGGAGTGCAGCAAAACTTGGTGCATCAATTGCAAGTGGCATTGAAGGCGAAAGAACTGTACAAGCGCGACAAGGACTACATCATTCAGGGTGGTGAGGTAAAAATTGTTGACGAATTCACGGGCCGAATTCTTGAGGGTCGTCGCTGGAGCGAAGGTATTCACCAGGCAATTGAGGCCAAAGAAGGCGTCAAGATAAAAGAAGAAAACCAAACTCTTGCCACCATTACCTTGCAGAACTATTTCCGCATGTATAAAAAACTGTCTGGTATGACGGGTACCGCTCAAACTGAAGCAGCGGAACTCGTGAACACATATCAGCTGGCGGTTGTTTCTATTCCAACAAACAAAACTGTGAAGCGTCTCGATCAGCCCGATCTCATTTACAAAAATGAAGAGGCGAAGTTCGCTGCAGTGGTTGAAGAAATTGTTGAGAAAAACAAGAATGGTCAGCCGGTTCTTGTAGGAACCATCAGCGTGGAAAAGAGCGAACTCCTTTCACGTCAATTGAACAAGCGCGGCATTAAGCACGAAGTATTGAACGCAAAGCAGCACAGCCGGGAAGCGCACATTGTTACTCAAGCTGGCCGCATAGGTGCAGTAACTGTTGCAACCAACATGGCTGGCCGCGGCGTCGACATTCTTTTGGGCGGAAACCCCGAAGGACTTGCTCGCCAAGCAGTGCTTTCTGAAGGTTTTTCAGAAGAAACACTGCTCGATGAGTTTGCCCTTCCTGTTCCGTTAGACCAGATGCCTGCCGACTTCCAAAGCTCGCGTGTCGCAGCACAAGCTCGTTACGTGACTTTGTCAGAGCAATTCAAGGCGCAGTGCACAGCAGAAGGCGATGAAGTTCGTGCTGCCGGCGGGCTTTTTGTATTAGGCACAGAACGCCATGAAAGCCGACGCATCGACAACCAGTTGCGTGGTCGCGCAGGTCGTCAAGGCGACCCAGGTGAGAGTCGCTTTTATTTGTCGCTCGACGACGAACTCTTGCGCTTGTTCGCAACAGGCGCGCTGAGCTGGGTCATGTCTCGTGCATTGCCCGACGAAGAAGCAATTGAAGCAAAAATGGTTACTAAGGCCATTGAGCGTGCGCAAAGCACAGTCGAACAACGCAACGGTGAAATTCGTAAGAACGTTCTGAAATACGACGAAGTCATGAACGAGCAGCGCAAGGTTATTTACATGCGCCGCGACCAAATTCTCGACGGCCTCGATCTGCATGCCGCAGCAATGGAGTATCTCTCAGACGCAGTCGATTCACTGATTGCTGCCTATTGCGTCAGTGAAGCCGACGACGAATGGGACCTCGAAGGTCTTACTCGCGAACTTGCCACTTACTGGCCAACCACGGTTGCTATTTCACTTCTCGAGCAGGCTTCGTCAACCGACAATATTTACGACATCGTCATGGCCGATGCTGCAGTGTTCTACAACCAACGCGAAGAGCAACTTGGCGAAACGGTCATGCGTGAAATTGAACGTCAGGTCATGTTGCGCATTATTGACCAACGCTGGCGTGAACATCTTGAAGAGATGGACTACCTCCAAGAGGGCATTAACTTGCGTGCCATGGGTCAAAAAGACCCGCTCACCGAATGGCAACGTGAGGGCTACGACATGTTCGGGTCGCTCATGAAGGGCATTGCACAAGATTTTGTGAAGTATGTGATGCATGTGGAAGTGGTGTCAGACGATGCTGCAGGAACCACCGTGCAGAACATTCGCCAAACCTCTCCCGACGACGACACGGCTTCCGGCTTCGATGTGGCTGTTGCCTCAGCAATTGCCGATGGTGAATTGCCGCCCGAGGCTGCCCCTGTTCGTGCGGTCAGCAATACGCCAGTAGTGAAAAGTGAATTCGATAAAACTCCGCGCAATGCTCCGTGCCCTTGTGGTTCGGGCAAAAAATTCAAGGTGTGTCACGGCAAAACTGCCTGACACCAAACCAAGGCTTTTCTCTCCATGCGTGACTTCACCGACGACCTACGAGATCTCCGACGCCGACTAGGCGAAGCTGCTCTGTATTTGAAGGTAGAGCAAAATACTTCTCGTCTTAGCGAACTTGAAATTGAAATTACACGCCCCGATTTGTGGGACGACCAAGACCTTGCAAAAAAGGTGAATACGGAATATTCAAATATCAAGTCTGACCTCGACGAGTTCCTGGGGTTAACAGCTGTGGTCGACGA
>Ga0164295_10003226_pt1 | contig 13151 bp, 12 predicted proteins | sample GEODES006metaG_FD_111798 | JGI IMG/M metagenome (GOLD analysis project Ga0164295, IMG submission 111798) | Oligotrophic lake water microbial communities from Sparkling Lake, Wisconsin, USA - GEODES006 metaG | ecosystem: Environmental > Aquatic > Freshwater > Lake | place: USA: Sparkling Lake...
ACCGACCCCAAGGCGTTCGCCACCTTCGGTGAACTGACTCAGCTGGCCGGGGTTTTCGGGTTCGCCGAGTGCATCGAGTTACTGGCCGATTACACGATGGTCTGCATCGACGAGTTTGAACTCGACGATCCGGGCAACACCACGCTGATCTCGCGGCTGCTGTCACAGTTGGTGCAGCGCGGTGTCTCTGTCGCTGCGACGTCGAACACACTGCCTGAACAACTCGGCGAGGGCCGTTTCGCCGCGCAGGACTTTCTGCGTGAGATCAACACGCTGGCAAGCATTTTCACCACGGTGCGCATTGAAGGCCCGGACTATCGGCATCGAGGCCTTCCGCCGGCACCGGAGCCACTGACCGACGATGAAGTCCGAATGCGCGCCGCGCAACGACCCGGAGCGACACTCGATGACTTCGACGCGCTGTGCGCGCATCTGGCCACTATGCATCCGTCTCGGTACCTGACCCTGATCGAAGGAGTGTCCGCCGTTCACATCACCGGTGTGCACCCGATCGATGATCAGAGCGTCGCGTTGCGGCTGGTCTCGCTGACCGACCGGCTCTACGACGCCGGTATCCCGGTGGTGTCCTCGGGGACGAAACTCGACACGATCTTCTCGGCGGAGATGCTCGCCGGCGGGTATCGCAAGAAGTACCTGCGAGCCACGTCGCGCCTGCTCGCGCTGACCGCGATGACCTGAGTGCGCTAGAGGGTGCGCACCATCACGAAGTCGTCCTGCTGGCTGGCGCCCAACGCGAAGCGGCGCGTGCCGACGACCTCGAAACCGTGCTTGCGGTAAAACGCCTGGGCGCGGTGGTTGGCCTGATTGGCCCCCAGCCACACGGCGCGTGCGCCCTGCTCCATGGCCCAGGTGATTCCGGTCTCCATCAAGGCCGCGGCTGCGCCACTGCGGTGCCAATCGGGCAGCACGTACATCTTCGAGAGCTCGACAGCGGGTCGCCGCTCGATGCAACGTGCGACGTCCGGATCGCTGCCGATGCCGAGGATCAGCATGGTGTAGCCGACCACCCGGTCCGCCTCGGCGGCGGTGAGCACCAGACGGTCACGGGCCGCGAGATGCTGCCGGAAATGCCGGGGTGTCAGGGCGGCGGCGATACCGGCCTCAATATCGGCGGCGGCCACCGATGGCGGGCAGGCCAGCGGAAAAGTCACGGCAGCCAGGTCGGCCACCACGTCGGCGTCGGTCTCAGTCGCGACGCGGATCTGCACCGGCCGTCACCTCCCGGTCGCTGTCATGACCGGGACTATACGAGCAGCTCAATCGGTGTGCGCGGGCCGACTCGCCCGTCGGCGCGGCTACCGGATAACGCCGGTTCGCACCGTTACGATGCAGCTCAGCACACAGATTGGAGGGCAGATGAGAATCATGCGTCAGCGTCGACTCGGGTCTGCCCTCTGTGCTGTCGCACTGGGCGCGGGCGCACTCGTCGTTGGGGTCCCGGCAAGCCCGGCACGAGCCGGACAGACCTGCCCGATCGGGCAGATCGAGGACGCCACCACCCCGGGCTTCCAGTGCGTGTCGGCCTGCCCGGCCGGAATGCTCGTCGATGCACTGACCGGCACGTGTGTGGCACCTCCAGGGTTGCCGCCGCCGGCTCTGCCCTGACGGTGTTCGGCTGTTTGGCCATCCGCCGCACCGACCCTGCGCGGGTTTCATAGACTCGAACTATGGCAGGCCTGCATAAATCCCAAGAACGTCTCGACATCAGCGTGATCTCCAGCCGGGCATCGTCGGTTCCCCGGATGTTCCTCGACCGGATCGCGGCGACTCCCACTGCGGAGGCGTTCCGCTACCCGGAGAACGGGGGCTGGACCACCGTCACCTGGCAGCAGGTCGGGCAGCGGGTTGAACTCCTCGCCGCAGGCCTGATCTCGCTGGGCATCAAGCCCGAAGAGCGGGTAGCGCTGGCCTCGGGCACCCGCTACGAATGGGTGGTCGTCGACTTCGCGATCCTGGCGGCGGGCGCTGCGACCACCACGGTGTACCCGACCACCCATGCCGAGGACGTGGCCTTCATCGTCGCCAACTCCGGCAGCCGAATTGTCGTCGCCGAAGATCAGAAGCAGGTCGACAAGCTCATTGCTCACCGTGCCGAACTGCCCGCCGTGCAGAACGTGGTGGTGATCGACGGTGACGGTGACGGCGACTGGGTGATCACTCTCGCCGACCTCGAACAGCGCGGTAAGCAGTTGCTCGCCGACTCGCCGTCGGCGGTGACCGATCGCATCGACGCGATTCGCCCCGATCAGTTGGCCACCTTGATCTACACCTCGGGCACCACCGGTAAACCCAAGGGCGTGCGGCTGACCCAGGATTCTTGGACCTACACCGCGGCCGCAATGGATGCCCTCGGGGTGCTCTCCGACAAGGATCTGAATTACCTGTGGCTGCCGCTTGCGCACGCGTTCGGCAAGGTCATGTTGGCGCTGCCGCTAGCGATCGGGTTCCCGACCGTCATCGACGGCAGGGTGGACAAGATCATCGAGAACCTCACCGTCATCCGGCCGACCATCATGGGTGCGGTCCCGCGCATCTTTGAGAAGGTGCACGGCAAGATCAACGAGATGGTCGCCAAAGAAGGCGGCGTCAAGAAGCGCCTCTTCGACTGGGCAACCGGTGTGGGCGTGCAGATGTCGCGGGTGCGACAGGCCGGGGAGCGACCCTCGCCGCTGCTGGCGGCCCAGTACAAACTCGCCGACCGACTGGTGTTGTCGACGATTCGGGATCGCTTCGGCGGACGGATGCGATTCTTCATCTCCGGTTCGGCCGCACTCGACCGTGAGATCGCCCAGTGGTTCGATGCCGTGGGTGTCATCGTGCTCGAGGGTTACGGACTGACCGAGACCTCGGCGGCTTCGTCGATCAACCGACCCGGCGCCTACCGGTTCGGAACGGTGGGGTGGACGCTGCCGGAGACTGACGTCAAGATCGCCGCGGACGGCGAGATTCTGCTGAAGGGTCCCGGCGTGATGAACGGCTATCACGATCTGCCGGAGGCGACCGCCGAGGCGATTGACGCCGAGGGCTGGTTCCACACCGGTGACATCGGTGAACTTGACGCCGAAGGCTTCCTGCGGATCACCGACCGCAAAAAGGACATGTTCAAGACCTCGCAGGGCAAGTACGTCGCCCCGTCGGCGATCTCGGCGAACTTCAAAGCGGTCTGCCCCTACGCCAGCGAGATCATCATCTACGGCGAGGGCAAGCCGTACTGCGTTGCCCTGGTCAGCCTGGAGGCTGAGGCGATTCAGGATTGGGCCGCCGACAATGGCCTGGCCGGCAAATCGTTCGGCGAGATCGCCCGGGATGAGAAGACCCGGGAGATGGTCGGCGGTTACGTCGAAACGCTCAACAAGCACCTCAACCGGTGGGAACAGGTCAAGAAGTTCTCGATCATCGACCGCGAGTTGACGGTCGAGGCGGGGGATCTGACGCCCAGCCTCAAACTCAAGCGCAAGTCCGTTGTGGACAACTTCCACGACAGTATCGACAAGCTCTACGCCTAGGTCTGCGCCTCGCGCCGGGAAGATTTCCGGTTGTTCACCGTGACCATCACGACGTATCGTGTGTTACACACGAGGTTGGCGTGACAGTTGGGGAGTTTGGGATGACGTGGAGCCGCACCCTTGTCTCGGCTGTCGTCGTTGCCGTGGGCGCCGTATTGGTGCCCGGTGTTGTCCAGGCCGACGTCGTCCAGGCCGACGTCGTCCAGGCCGACGTCATGACACCGGAGCTAGATGCGCCATGCTCGGTTGATCTCGGGGGCGTCATGACCCTGCTGCCCGACGAGCAGACCTATGTGATCTGCCAGGAGGAGATGTTCGCGCGCTACGTGTGGCGGGCGGCACCGGTGCCGTTCGAGCCGAACAGCACCTGGCTCAGTTACGGGCCGGCGATCACCCTGCACGGACAGGGCATGCGCAATCCGAATCTGTCCTCGGGGCAGTGGACCGCCACCCCACTGGATCCCGAGACGGTGTGCCGCGTCCAACAGGAGACGGTGGTCGAAGCCGGTGTGCTGTCGGCACCGAAGGTCTTCCAGGGCGACCCGGGCCAGCCGCTGTCGGTGGAGATGCTGCCGCAGCTGTTCTATGCCCAGCTGTCGGGCCACTGCCTCTGGACCGAGGACTGAGCTCGGCCGAATCTGTCACCCCTGCTCGATAGCGTGACGAGCGTGGGGACAGCAGGCGGCCGCGATGGCGCGCAAAGGTAAATCGAATGACGGCTCGGGCGCAGGTTTCGCGCTCCTCGTCGTCATTGCACTCATCATCAAGTTCTTCTGGTGGATCGTCGCCGGTGTGGCGATGGTCGGCGTTTTCTATCTCGGACGTGCCATGCTGCGGGCCAACCGTGCCGCGCGTGCGAACTATGACGCGCACTGCGCCCAGATTGCTGCACGCGCCGACCAGCAACACAACTGGGTCTTACAGGGTGACGACCGCGGGATCTACGGCACCGAGGGTGCCACGCTCATGCGGTACATCAGAGCCTCGCAACCCGGGCAGGTCCCAACCCAGCCCGGTCACGTCCCAGCCCGGCCTACGACCCGCCGGTGACGACGTTTCCGGGCAGTGCGGTCGGCGCCGGGGGCGCTAGGACTGAGGGCGTGAACTTGTTCGGGCCGCCCGGAGGCAAGGTGGGGGCCTTCTCGGTGGGGGAAGCCGGCGCCTGAGAGGACGGGGCTGGAGAGGACGGGGCTGGGGCGCTGGAGCTCGGCGTCGGTGCCGTCGTCTCCGCCGGCTTGTCCTTGTCCTTGCTACAGCCTGCGGTCATGGCGGTCATACCGATGATCGCGACACCGCCCAGTAGAAGTCCGATCCGAGCCGAGACATCAGTTGATTTCATCGCGGGTGAGCCTCCCTGTTCATCTGCTCTACGTACGTCCATCGACCATTCGATGTCGCGGTGATCGCCCGGGCTAGGGTCGAAAGACTCCGAACCCATCGCCTGGGTGACAGACTCCCTTTCACCCTCGGCGCGGCGATCTCCGAGCGCGTGGAGGAACGGTTACCGACCGCGGCGGACACCGCCCGGAAAACCGAAAGGAAGCGCCTATGACCGATGATGCGGCACGTTTTGGCGATCCCCGGATACCGGCCGAGACGATCACCTCTGAATCGCACCTCTTCCATCTCAGCGCGTTGGCTCCCACCACCTATGCCGGGGGGTCGTTGCAACAGGCGCACGAGGGTAACTTCCCGATCCTCACGGGCCAGGAGGCCAGCATCCAGCTGATCACGTTGCAGCCCGGAGGGATCCGTGAGCCGCACTGGCATCCCAGTGCATGGGAGATCAATCTGGTCACCAGCGGTGTCGCCACCTGGGTGCTGATCGATGGCAACGGCAACAACGAGAGTTTCGAGGCTCGGGTCGACGATGTCGTGTTCGCGCCCCAGGGTTCCTTTCATTACTTCGAGAATCGCGGCACCGAGGACCTCAACGTGCTGATCATTCAGAACACCAGTGCGCCCGAAGACAAAGACAACATCGGCATCGGCCAGTCCCTGAGCAAGATTCCACCGCGGGTCTTGTCAGCCATTTTCGGTGTTCCCACCGAAACCTTCAGCTCGTTGAAGAAGATCGACGACGCCGTCGTCATCCTTCGGTCAACCTAGGCGAGAGGACAAGTCCACTCATGTCGATCAATCGACGCAAGGTATTGGGCGGAGCGGGTGTTGTCGGCGCCGCAGCCGCGGCCGGAGCAGGTGTCGACCGTCTTCTCGTCGGCAACCCCTCGACCTACCGCACCGGCACGGAGGCGACCCTGGCCGACGACGCGACACGCTTCGGCGATCCACGCATTCCGGCCGAGACCATCACCACGCAATCCCATCTGTTCCGGCTCGGAGCCCAGACACCCACCGTTCACGACGGGGGATCGTTCACACAAGCCTCCGGCGACAACTTCCCGATCCTCAAGGGCCAAGAAGCCAGCATCGTGCTGCTCACTCTGCAGCCCGGCGGTATCCGCGAACCACACTGGCACCCGAGCGCCTGGGAACTCAATATCGTCACCAGCGGAGTCGCGGCCTGGGTTGTGATCGACGGCAACGGAAACCACGAGAGCTTCGACCAGAACGTCGGCGACGTGGTGTTCGCACCCCAAGGGTCCTTTCACTACTTCGAGAACCGCGGTCCCGAGGAGATGAAGATCGTGATCATCCAGAACACCAGTGCGCCCGAGGATAAAGACAACATCGGCCTCGGCGAATCCCTGAGCAAGATCCCGCCCCGGGTGTTGTCCGCGATCTTCGGCGTCCCCGCGGAGACGTTCAACTCCTTCAAGAAAATCGACAACTCGCTGGTCATCCTTCGCGCAACCTAGGGGCGTTTGCGCCCCGGACATTAAGTGTCCGGCGCAGCCGTCGGGATCCGAGACCCGAGCGCCAGCAGAACAACAGCGGCCAGCACCGTGCAGGCGGCCGTCGCGACAAACGTCATCATCAGTCCCACTTGGCTTATCAACACACCCAGGCCGACAGCACCGACCGCGGTGGTCGCGGTGACCAGGACGAAGAACAGCCCCATCATCCTGCCGCGGATCCCGTGCCGTACCTCGGTGGCGATGGCAGTCTGTCCGCCGATGAAGACAAATTCCCAACCGAATCCGATGAGCAACGCACCCATCAAGTCGATAGCGATGCCGTGATGCGGTGTAACGGCCAACACGATCATCCCGGGAGCCGCCAGGAACATGCCCATTGCCATCAGGCGTCGCCGTCGCGCCGGAGAGGTTGCGGCGCGCGCGATGATCGGATTAGCCAGCACTGCGCCCGCCGCTATCGCACCGATCAACAGGCCGACAGCCGATGCGGTCATCTTGTGTTCCTCCGCCACGGTCGGCATCAACTGTTCGACCGGCGCGATGGCGGTGAAGAACACCCCGACGCTCACCGCTGTCAGCCACATGAAGCTCAGCGAACCAACGCCTTTCGGCGCTTCACAAGAATCCGGAGCGTCCCGCTCCGGTGACCGGATGCTGCCGATTGCTGAGGTCAGAGTGGGGGTGGCCAGCACTGCGGCAACCAGAAAATACGATGCCGCGTTGATGGCGAGAGCGGAGCCGATTCCGAACAGATGCACGATGAATCCACCGCCGACCGCGCCCACGAGTCGGGTGACGTTGAACATCATCGACGACTGCGCCAGCGCTGCCCGTCGGTACTCCTCCGGAACCGTGTACGGCCCGAGAAGACTAATGACCGGCGAGTTGAGGCTGAACGGGATGGCGCCGGCGAACACCAGCGCGTAGAGCCAGCCGATCGGGAGTTCGCCAGTCAGGTCCAGGATGGCCATCACGGTGGCGGGAATGCCTTGGCAGATGTAGAGCACGATCGCCAGGCGGCGCGGATCAAAGCGGTCAGCGAGCGCTCCACCGATCGGACTGCCGACGATCGTGGGCCCGAGTGCCAGCGCCGCCAGCAGGCCGACTGATGTCGCGCTGCCGGTGAGTTTGTAGGCGTACCAGGTGACGGCCACGATCTGCATATAGGAACCGGCAGAGGACACCCCCCGGGCGATGAAGAGTCTCCGATAGGCGGGAAACGATAAGAGGCTTCGCCCGCGGTCAGATGTCACTGGGTCACGATAGGCGTACCGGGCGGTTGTCGGATTTCGGAGGCCCGCGGGCCCGCCATCTCCTGCCAGCTTGGCCGCCAGAGTTGGCGATCAACGCGACAGGAACGTGGAAGAGTGCTTGGATCGCCGCAGGCAGGTTAATCCCTCAGGAGGTTTGGATGAGCAGCAGTCTCGAGGACGATCCGACCGCGGTACCCGGCGATCATCGGCCGATCGGAAGCGACGGCGCAAAGTTGAAGGCCGGTGCCGTCGGGTTATTCGGTGTGCTGTTCATGGCGGTGGCCAACGCGGCACCCATCACCGCGATGAGTTTCAATGTCCCGATCGCCGTCGGCTACGGCAACGGCATCGCCGTCTCCGGCGGATACCTTTTCGCCACGATCGTGTTGACCATCTTCACCCTCGGCTTCATCGCGATGGCCCGTCACGTGACTACGGCCGGCGCGTTCTACGGCTTCATCTCCCAAGGCCTGGGCCAGATCTGGGGCATGGCGTCGGGACTGCTCGCCACTGTCGCGTACATCATTTTCGAGGGATCACTGATCGGCGGCTTCGCCTATTTCGCCGCCCAGTATGTCTTCGACCCACTGGGGGTGAAAGTCCACTGGCTGATCATCGGGATCATCGCTGCCGTGGTGATCGCGCTGCTGACTTACTACTCGATCACTCTGGCCGCGGGCCTGCTGGGCGTCACCCTGGTGGCCGAGGTGCTGCTGCTCTTCGCGCTGGGCGTTTCGGTGCTCTTCAAGGGTGGCCCGGATGGCTTCGCGCCGGGGAAGACCGTGAACCCGGCAGCGGGCTTCGGCAACCTTCCGGAGAACGCCTTCGGCAGCGGTGTCACTGCGGGTATCGCCGCCATCGGTATCTTCTTCGCCTTCTGGTCGTGGATCGGCTACGAGACCACCGCGGTGTACGGCGAGGAGTCAAAGAACCCCAAGCGCAATGTCCCGTTGGCCACGATCATCGCCGTAGTTGGCCTTGGCCTCTTCTACACCTTCATGTCGTGGATGGTGGTCGTCGGCAACGGTTTCAACCAGGCCGTCACGGTGTCCGCGGGCGCGACACCCATCGACCTGTGGCTCAACCTCGTCAATGCAAACCTGGGCGGACTACTGGAGAACGTCTACAAGCTGTTGGTTGTCCTCGGCTCGTTCGCCTGTGCGATGGCGTTCCACAACGCCGCCAGTCGCTACATCTACGCGCTGGGCCGCGAAAGTATGACACCGGCGGTCAGAAGCACTCTCGGTGCGATCAATGCCAAGCATGGCTCTCCCGCCATAGCATCGTTGGTGCAGACCCTGATCACCATCGTGTTGCTGGCCCTGTTCGCTTTCTTCACCAATGTGTACGTCCCCGACGACAATGAAGTTCCGGTAGCGACACCGGATCTGATTCCCTACGTGAATGTCTATGGGCTGCTGGCGCTCATCGGCACCGCGATGGTGCTGATCGTCCAGACCATCACCTGCTTCGCGGTGATCTGGTACTTCTGGGTCAAGAAGGTCCATAAAGGCAACGTCATCATGTCGCTGATCGCCCCGATCATCGGCGCGGTCGGCATGATGTACGCGCTCTATCTGCTCTGGTCCAACCGCAACTTCGCGGCTGGACTGGCGGCCGACAGCCAGGTGTTCCAGTTGATGCCGTACTACGTCGTCGGCATCCTCGTCATCGGTGCCGTGTACGCACTCGTCGTGCGGGCCAAGGCACCGGAGCTCTACGCGGAGATCGGCCGAAGCACCGTCGCGGAGGCGCACGAACGCACCTGATTGATATGACCGATCACCTGAGATGGGAACCGGACGCCGACGCCGATCCCGCGACGTACACCTATACATTCGGCGGCGTGGCACCTGTCGCGTCGGTGCGTCCAGGGACGGTGCTGTCCACCTGGACCTTCGACTGTTTCGGCGGCCGTGTGCGCTCCACCACGGATATGGCCAGTCAGGTGTGCGATCCGCGGATGCTCAATCCGCAGTCCGGGCCCTTCTACGTCGACGGCGCGATGCCCGGGGACACGCTGGCGGTGCATTTCATCTCGATCGAGCCCCGCGAGACCTGGGGGGTGAGCAGTACCGTGCCGTTCTTCGGGTCGCTGACCGCCACCCCCACGACTGCGATGCTGCATGAGTCGCTGCTGGAACGCACCTGGATCTATGAGATCGACCGCGCCGACTCAGTAGTCCGATACGCCGCCGCCGATACCGACTTCACCGCGGCATTGCCGTTGGATCCGATGCACGGCACCGTGGGGGTGGCTCCCGCACTCGGCGAGGTGCGGTCCTCCCTCACGCCGGGGGATTGGGGCGGCAATATGGACACACCGGAGATGCGCGCCGGCGTGACGTGTTATCTGGGCGTCAATGTCGAAGGCGCCATGTTCAGCCTCGGTGATGGCCATGCCCGCCAGGGTGAGGGTGAGACCTGCGGAGTTGCCGTGGAATGCGCGATGGATACGACTGTGGTTCTCGACCTGATTCGCGGCATGCCTACCGCCTGGCCACGGCTGGAGAGTGAGGAGTTCATCATGACGACAGGCTCGGCCCGGCCACTGGAGGATGCCTTCCGTATCGCCCATCAGCAGATGGTGCTGTGGGTGGCTGAACTGACCGGACAGTCGGTAATCGACGCCTATCAATTGGTTTCGCAGACGGCGTTGACGCCGATCGCCAATGTCGTCGACACCAACTACACCGTGGTGTGCAAGGTGGCCAAGGCGATTCTGGGACCCGTGCAGCCGATGAACGGGATGCACGCCACGATGCGCACGGTAAGTAGGTCACGCCCTCAGTAATGCGCCCGCTGTCGTTGCCTAGTTCCAGCGGTTGCCGTCTTGCTCCGCCCGAAATGGCTTGCGTGACTGCCCATCAGCCCACCTTCGCACTTCCGGACTTGACGGGATCGCCTTGCCGGCCGGGTGGCGCAGTCTGGCAGCCAGGATCGCGGCCTCGCGCTTACTCATCGGGATCGGCTCATTGTCATCATCCCTGACCTGTTCAGGCGCATCTTGTTGTCCGGGGTCCTGGGTGCGGCCATTAGATGGCCACTGCGTCTGTCATCAGCATGGGCCGTACCGGCGTGCGATAACAGAGTCTTTGGACGTGCGCCAGCAGAGCCTTTCGACCCCTGTGCGGTCGCAGTAGTCGTCCGTTTTCCCGCGACTTGTCGGTGCGCACTGAGAGCATGACCGGACCATGGTGTCGGCAGTGTGCGCTGACGGGCCGGTAGGTGAGGGAGGCGATTGGCAGTGGGACGTAAACCGAGCGATGACTACGACCCTGGCGAGCCAGGCACGTGGGGTGAGCCCCCGGAGTTGATCGACTTCGTAGAGGGGGGCGATGACGATGATGACGGCGATGACGACTGATCCCGAGGCCCCGGTATTGCCACCTGGGTGAGACTGCCGCCTGCTCTGGTAGGACGTTGCCCCGTCCACTTCATGAAGAACTGCGGCGCTGCTGCTTACGGTCTAGCTGATCCCGTCCAGCGCCTCCGCGCGCTCGGCCAGTCCGATCAGTATCTCGCCAAGCTCGCGCGCCTGCGCTGGCGTCAGGTCGACCACGATGGGCAACTCCTTACCGCCCACCGCCACGCCGCTACCCACACGAACCGCGACACCGCTAACGGTTGACCCGTCGCGGTGCTGCACTCCGGTCACAAGAGCTGCCACACCGCTGACCGCCACCGGGTCGGCGCCATACACGCGGTCATTAAACTGCGCGTCCCAATCGCCGACCCACGCGGTGCCCGGTGGTGGTGCGGTGGTTATGTCTTACCCCCACTCGGCCGGCGGCGCTCTATTCGCGGTGCACCGGTAGTCAGTGTTATTCGATGTGGTGCGCGATACTGGGATTGAACCAGTGACCTCTTCCGTGTCAGGGAAGCGCTCTCCCGCTGAGCTAATCGCGCCAGTCGTTCAATGGGAGGTGGAGACGGGAATCGAACCCGTGTGCACGGCTTTGCAGGCCGTTGCCTCACCACTCGGCCACTCCACCGTTGGGGTCTGATGCCTGTTTGCACCTTTCGAGCGGATGACGGGATTCGAACCCGCGACCCTCACCTTGGCAAGGTGATGCGCTACCAACTGCGCTACATCCGCAAACTACGGGCGAGATCGTCCCCCGTCGCGAGATTCGACAATAGTCCACCGACGCGAACCCGCACAAATCCGTGAGTTTGTTTGCCGTAGCAACCATGTTTAGCCCGATTTTCCCCGCGTGCTAATCTTCGACACTGGCAAGTCGCCGCCCGTCAGGGTGTGCCCGCCGGTCCCGTGGCTCAGTGGGAGAGCGTCCGCTTCACACGCGGAAGGTCGCTGGTTCGATCCCAGCCGGGACCACCGCAAACCCCCTGCTAGAAGCTAGTTTTCCGGAGTTCCGATTCAGCGCCTCAAGCTGAACATGAAACATAAGGTCGCGCATCGGGACAACGGAGCGCCACCAGTGCGGAGCAGTGGCTGACCCTACGCTGGCGCTTCACGATCAGGTCGCCGGCGTAAAGGTGACGCTCATGGATTCGATGACACGCAGGACCTGGTTGCCGCTCATGGTGACCGTGTCGACGTCGATGCGCGCAACGCGGGGGATCATGGCCTCGAGTAGGCAGCGCATCTCGAGCCGGGCGAGGTTCATCCCCACGCAGCTATGAATCCCAAAGCCGAATCCAAGGTGGTCGGATGGTTTGCGGGTGATGTCGAATCGTTCGGGGTCGGTCCATTTGCGGTCATCGCGGTTTGCGGACCCGAACAACATCAGAACCCGGGCTCCCCGGGGCAGGGCGACCTCGTCGATCCGATGGTCCGCGGTGGCGACCCGAGTGAAACCGCGCACAGGTGATTCGACCCTGAGGGCTTCGTTGATGGCATGCGGGATCAGTGCGGGGTCAGCCCTGAGCAGGTCCCACTGGTCGGGGTTGTCGGCCAAGAGACGCAGCAGGTGGCTGATTGCGCCGATGGTGGTGTCCAGGCTCGGGTTGATGTAGTCGAGGAGCAAACTCGGGCCCTGCATCTCGGTGATGTCACCCCGTGCAGCGGCGTCGAACACTCCCGCAGCCCAACCGTGCGGGTCGCATCGCTCGGCGAGATCGGGGGCAAAGATAAATGCCCCGACCTGGCCCATTTCGTCGATGGCGCCCCGGGTCCGGGGGCTGTCGGGGCCGAACGATTCGAAGGATGCCGTGCCCCATCGGAGCATGTTCTCTTGCCCGATCGCGGGCAGACCTACCAACGACCGCACCACGGTCAGAGGCAGAGCCTGTGCAAAGTCGGTCACGCCGTCGAAGGATCGGCGACCGAGCACGCCCTCGACTAGGGCAATCGCCTGGTCGGCCATCAGCGACTCCAGTGCCCGCATCGCCCCCGGCCGCAGTGGCGGGGCGATGACCTTTCGGAACGTCTCGTGCTGCGGTGGGTCGGAGATCAGGCAGCTCGCCAACAGCCCGGCCGTCTGGTTGACAGTCTCGTTCACAGCGGGTCCGGAGGCGGAGGAAAACAGTCCGTGATCCCTCAGCGCAGCGCGCACGTCGTCGTAGCGTCCCATCGCCCACACCCCGGT
>Ga0164295_10003230_pt1 | contig 13138 bp, 8 predicted proteins | sample GEODES006metaG_FD_111798 | JGI IMG/M metagenome (GOLD analysis project Ga0164295, IMG submission 111798) | Oligotrophic lake water microbial communities from Sparkling Lake, Wisconsin, USA - GEODES006 metaG | ecosystem: Environmental > Aquatic > Freshwater > Lake | place: USA: Sparkling Lake...
CCGATCGTCAAGGCGGTGAGCTTCAATGCGGCAGCCACTGAGCGGCTGACGGCGGAGGGCTTCGAGGTGCAGACGACCAGAGTTGCCACGAACAGTTTCGAGGACTATATCGACGTGTCGGACAGCGCCGCGGCGCTGCAGAGCTTTCGTGCGATCGATGATGAGTGCAAGCGGCTTTCCATCCGCCTCTTCAATGTGGGTCCCGCGAGCACGGCCGAGGGCATCGCGCTGGTGCCCGACATCATCAAGCTCGGCCCGCGCCTGAGCGCCTCGGGCGTGATCCCGGATGCGCTCGACGCCCAGGCGGCCACGTGGCTCGCCGACACCGTCTTGCGTATCGCCGCCGAGACCGAGGGCGGCGAGGGTAACTTCCAGTTCTGCGTCTCGTGCAACGTGGGTCCAGGCACACCCTTCTTCCCAGCCAGCTACAGCGGAGGCGGCCCTATATCCTTCGGCATCGGTTGTGAGACGTCGGCGATTCTCGCCGACGCATTACCGCGCGCTGCCGGCGACCTACGCAAGGCGCGCGAGCTCGTACGCGCAACTTTCGAGGCGCAGATGCGGCCACTCGAGGATCTCGCGCGCGAGCTCGCGAGCTCGCACGATCTCCTCTTTGCGGGCCTCGACGCCTCGGTGGCGCCGCTCGGTTCGGCGCCGCCGCTCGCGGACGCCTTTGCGAGCCTCGGGCTGGGCGAGTTTGGCGAGTCGGGCACCCTCGCCGTCTCAGCGCTCGTGACCGGCGCTGTCAAGTCTCTCAGTTCATCGCTCACGCTTTGTGGCTACTCCGGACTCATGCTGCCGCCATGCGAGGACGCTGGACTCGCGCGTCGCGCGTCGGCCCGCGGCTACTCGATCCACGACTTGCTGATGTATTCAGCCGTGTGCGGCATTGGCCTCGACACCGTGCCCGTGCCCGGCGACGTGCCGCCCGCGAAGCTCACGGCTCTGTTCCTCGACGTGGCGGCGCTGGCCTACCGCCTCGACAAGCCGCTCAGCGCGCGCCTCTTCCCCGTGCCAGGCAAGAGTGCTGGCGAGCAGACCACCTTTCAGAACCCTTTCCTGTGCAACACGGCCGTGTTCAAGGTCCCGTGAGACGCGCGTGCTGCCGTCGCACGCAACCCACAGCGCACAGGCGACGCAACATCTCGCCCCCGCTGATTGTGATTTGTGTCACCAGATACATGAATCATAATCTTGTGATGTGCGGAAGACCGTCCCGGCTCCGCGGTGTCCCGGGCAGCCGGGGCGACGGAGGAGATCATCCATGCCGCGACGACGATGGCGTTGATTGAACGACCAAGCCCGGAAAGGGGATTTGGTGCGAAATTCGGAAAACCGCAGCAAGAACGGAAACGAAGAAGCGACACCGATGACCGATCGCCGTGTAATTTGTAGTTGCAGTGGTCGGTAACCCACACTTCCAACCCAGCTAGACCCAGAACCTACACACCTCACTGCTTCTCACTGCGCTCCCGTCTGTCGAGATCAATGAATCAGAGGCGGTCGGCGGTACGCGCGCGGTACGGTCTACGGTGACAGCGGTCCTCAGCACACCTCTGTATAAACTGGATGCCCCGATGGTCCTGATTCGAGAATTTCTATTCGACAATTGGGCGAAACCGTCCGTATGTCCGTTGAGACGGTGGTGTGCTGAGCGCCGGGGACCGCGCGACGAAACTGACTGACTGACTGTCTCCACAAACCACAATTGGTTCTCGTCCATAGGTCCATTCAACCCATCGCGCATCGGTGGCCAGGACGCAGCGAGCGGTCGGTTCTCTAACGATCGGCCAGTCAAGCCACAGCTTGCCCTTGGGCCATTTCCGCTTAGAGCCATTTCCGGTCAACTCCTTCGTACCGGTACTTTACCGGTACTTGACGTGCTGCCTCTGCGGCATCCCAGCGCTCCTCTTCGTTCGTCAAGAGGAGTTGCGAAGCATGCTGGTTCCTCGCAGCGCGCAACCACCACCTTTCGAGCATTTGAAGCGCGGGCTACGTCCTCGTAGCGCGCAGCACTGCGCCAAGTGGGATAACATCTTGCAGCCGACTGGCACCACCAATGCATTGCAAGATCACTTGGTCGAGACGAAGTTGCGGTGCATCGCAGCGAGGACACAGAATGCAACGCGGCTGGGCGGGAGTGAGGGCAGCAACCTTGGGCGTCTATACGATAGCTGGGAGATGCTCACTCGATTCCATTCACAGAGGTACGACAGCGGCCACGCCGAGATCGTTATGAACGCCCGCAAGGAGTTGCGCCGCCACCCCATGGTGAGCGAGGAGCTGAACAATTGGTGGAAAATGATTCTGGCCACCTTCCCGGCAATGTGTGACAGGCATGGAGCCGCTCAAGCGGGCATGGACTTTGATCAGTACCTCCGCTGGCAGCTGTGCATGTACAAGGTGCTGAGCCCGTTTGACAACTATGGCCACAGCACCTTCGATAGGGAGAAAGCCGAGGCGCGCGCGGTCGAGGACTACCAGCTGGACCTCAAGGGGGATCAGCTGCTGCACAAGAAAGGTTTCTGCGATGCGCTCTTTGCACTCGCTGACTTGTGGACGCTTGGCGTGCACCCAGGCGAGTATGCCATGTTCCTCTCCAGCCTCTTTCGAGCGGTGTGCTGCACCACGGACAAAGGAGGCTTTGTCCTCAATAAAATTGAGGAGATCGAGGACCGAGATTGGAATCTGAGTGAGATCGCGCAGCGACGATTCGCTCCGAACGTGGCGGCCATCGACGGGCAATCACCGCGGAATCACAACGTGTACAAGAGCGGCACCTCTGCCTCCAACGCACGCATAGCAGCGCGCAAGGCAGAACGCGAGGCCAAGGAGGCGCCGCCGCCCGAGCCTCCCAAGCGACTACCCTCGCCAGTGCTCACAAGCGCTGCGGTCGGGCCTCAACTCGTGTATGGCCGCCTCCGCTCTGCGCCTGCCTCCGCCCGACTGTCCACACCCAGCCATCGAAAGGCGCCCGATCGTCCGTCAAACGGGCTGCGATGGCGACCTATCGGCATCGGAGCCGATGCCAATCAATGGTTTGAGCGCGCGCAGCAGTGGTTTGCCGAGCGCGGAGAGCCAACAGGTGCACTCTTCCCACCAGCAGTCGAGCACGTCTCCTCGCAATCGACGACTCCACACTCGCAACTCAGCCCGCGCAACGCTGGGCTCACGCAACCGCCTCTGACATCCGCGGGCGAGCGACACTCGCGGCCTGCCTCGCCGCGACCGCCATCAAAACCCCGCTCGCGGCCGACTTCACCGCGGCCGCCAGCAGGCGCAATATCAAGGCCGCTATCCGCACGGCCGACAGCAACGCGCGTACGGCCGACGACGGCGCCCGCGGCCAGGCGGATTTCGTATCGCCCATCGAGTGCTACTGCTAGGTGAAAATTGTCTTTTATGGGTAACCTTTTATGTTAGCTGTCTGGGTCGATGCCGGAGGTCTCCGCATTCTTCACCGTCAATTTCAATGGGTCCTGCTCCAGGCGAACCTCCACGTCACCGTGGATGTGACGCTTGAGCTCCAGACGCAGCAACTCATTTTCCAACCTGAGCGTTCGGCATGCATCATTGAGCACGTCGTGCTCTTCGGCCAGAGAGTGCAGTTCCTCGGATCCGCGTATCACATCGTCGCGCAGCTGTGCGTTCTCGAGGCCAAGCGACGATTTCACGGTAACAAAGGCGCTCAGCGCCTCCTCGAATTTGGCGTCATTCAGGACGATCTGATCTTCCAGGCGCTTTGAGTACGCCAGGTGCTCGGCGGCCGTCTCGATCTCACGCATTCGCGCGGCTTTTAAGGCCGTCGCCTCAGCCAGCGCCTCGCGCCGGTCGCCCTCGGCCTGCCGCAACTCGGATGTCAGCGTCGCACGGCACGTCTCGCCCGCGGCGCGCGCCTCATCGAGCTCGCACCGGATGTTGCGGTCGTCCGACACGTGCGCGATGAGAGCGGCCTCCACACAGATCTCGAGGGTGGCCGCTGCTGACAGTAGGCTGCCAACGGCTGCAAAGCAGCGCTCGGTTGCCTGACGCAAGTCCTCGTAACGGTCCCGCTCGTCGTACTTGCGGCCAAAGGGCCCGCCGTCCCTTTCTTCTTGTTTGAGCAAGCGATTCAAGGCCGCATGCTCTTTCTGTGCCTCGGTCCGCGCGGGAGAGATAGCTGCAACCGCCTCCTGCAGCTTGTACCATGCCCATTCATTGGCATCCGCTTGAGAAGACAGCCGCCTCGCAAGCAACGGATTCGGAGTCGGCGCCTTGTTCTTCGCACGTGACACCGCGTTCGGAAGCAAGCGAGGCGAGTTCGGAGAGGCCCGCGCACTGCTTGAGGTCCGTAATGCAGCTGAGGACGGTCGAGGGCTCGCCATCGCGCGACGCTCTCGTGTGAGGGTGCAAAAAACTTCACATCAAAGGCCGACTGATCAATGCGCACGCGTCTTCGCGAGCGTACCGGTACCGGGTGGGGAGCACAAAGTTTTCGGCGTACATATTCTCCTTCATTCTCGCGCGCCGCGTCTCTATTGGGAACGCGCGGGAAAAAGTGACTACTTGAGGAGGAGGATTTCCTTCGTACGGGGAACAACGTCACATCTCACGGCACACGGGGTCGTGCTGTCCAGAACCTCATTCAATTCCCATATAGTCCACAGACCACTAAGTAAGTAAGTAAGTAATTCGCGCCTACAGGCAGCGTACACGTGGCGAGGGGGGTACCCAGGCATACAGGGCGTGTACGGTGTTCAGCCCTGTCGAAAGTCATCAGTCATCGTTCACTCGCCCGCGGCTTTCAAGTGAGCGGAGTAGCCGGTAGTGGCCACGCCCGGCTCAGGTCACAGGTGCGACTGTCTCGCTGGACTCCCGGCCCTAGTTGGGCCTCAATCTTAACCTGCGGTAACAGGTTTACGACCTGGACGCCGGACGAAACCTGCAATCCTCGCACCTCATCGAGCGAGAAAACTAAGAGAAAACCCACCTAAACCACCTATTTGTTTCGTCCTTTTCAGTCCGTCCAACCTCTGAAACACGGCCTCCATATGTATCTATCCTCTCTCATCGAACGACGCCTCGCGCCCTCGGCGACGACCCGCCTCAGAACCATATGGCATCTACCTTCTGCTTCTCTCGGTGCCGCATGGCCTCTTTCATTGACCGGCGTTCTCGGGCGGCGACTCAGACGACGCCCGTCCACGAGGAGACGGTGAACACCTCCTTGCCAGTCAGCGAGTGGGTCGCCGTCGGTCTGCCAGCCTGCGCCAGGTACGTCATGAACTCCTTGCCGTCCGTAGGTACCTGGAGCGGACGTCCGTAATCGTCCGAGCCTGGGTAGAGCGACCAATCGCAGAGCACGACGGTGCCCTTCGTGATGAGCCCCTCGGCCTCGAGGCGCTTCAGGTCGGGAAGGTAGCTGTTTACGTCGTGGTCGAGCAGCACGGCATCGAGCGGCCCGCTCAGGCTGTACTTTTTCTGGATGGCCGCCAACCGGTCCTTGACGGTGCCGATCTCGACGAAGACGCGGTCGCGCAGTCCCGCGTGCTCGATTATTTTGGTGGCAATTGCCGCATACAACGGGTCCATCTCGACGGAGATCAGCTTGCCGCCCGGCGGCACGTGCCGACCCATGCGCACAGCTGTGTATCCACAGTAGGTGCCGATTTCCATTGCTGTTCGTGGGGTCTTCGCGCTGATGGCGTCGTCGAGGGCCTTTACGCGGAGTTTCCACTGCGCAGTGCCCTCGCCGTTGAAGTACGTGTCCCAGAAAACGTCCATCGCCTCCGTGACCGACTCAGGTTCACCCTCGGTGGACTTGGCGATGACGTACTGCAGCAGCGAGCGCTCGCGCAGCTCGTGGAAGTCGCTCTGCGGGAGAGGTCGCCGCGAGCTCGAGGGCTGCGTGCTCAGTACTCGGGCCCGGGACCGCGCGACGCGGCTTGACGTCGCGGCAAGCGCCACGCTGCAGCAGGACGTCCGTGCCAGACGAGCAAACATCTCGTCCAGTCAGAGAGGGAAAGTCAATCAGTTTCGTCGCGGTCCCTTCGCGCACACCACAGCTCAAAAGACGGCTCCGCTCCCGGTCAACACAATTAACTGAGATCTCGCTCGATCGGGCTACTCAATTTCGCTAGTGAGGTCGGAGGTCGGTCTATCCCAGCACACAGTCTCACCATGGGTGAAAGTCTAGAAAGTCTCATCAGTATGGGCACGTGCACACGCGCCCCGGGGCCACTTCAATGCTTCCTCCGCCACCGCCCTGAAGTACGTGCGGGTCCTTGCTGCCCCATGGCCGGTGCCCCACGTCCGCAGGGACCGTCCCGCTTGCCACCCACGCCTTTGGCACACCACAGCAGTTATATATCGACTTTTTTCGAGTGATTGGGCTGATCCCCGCTCGCCGCACGCTCCAGTTTCGGCTGTGGATGACGGCCAGCCAGCGGCGGTAGCTCGCTTGCGTGCGCTCGGCGAGGTCGCGCCCGTCAACGTAACCGTCAACGTCGCCATCGTCGAGGCTGGAGTGCAAGCCCGCACGCAAGCTCCCTCGCCACGCCTGGCCAAGGCGGCTCCGATTACTCAGGATCCAGAACTCGTCTCCGTATTTGCCGTGATCCAAAATGTGCTCGTACCCATTGTCTAGCAGTACCGCCCTCAGGACGGCACTGGGTCGCTCGACGGCAATCGTCAGGAAGTGGTAGCGCTTGAAGTCGTGCCCCGCGAGCACGCGCTCCTCAAAGCCCTCCACATCGAGCGAGAGGAAGTCGATGACGGGCGGTGCGCGTAGGTCGGCGAGGATTCGGCCTAGTGGCACCGTCTTAGCGGTCAGGGCCTCGGAAGAGTGGTGGACGAGTGAGCGATTCGACGCGTCTGGCCGGATGGAGGAGACGCCGTTGCCGTGGTGCCTGGCGATGTCAAATGTGACGCTGCGTACAGAGCTATCTACCAGAGTGCAAACCACAGAGCACCGCCGTCGTCCAACGAGGGCAGCAATCAGATGTGGATTGCCTTCGATGCAGATACCCGACCATCCCCAGTCGCGCTCTAGTGCACGGGTGTTTGAGAATACTACGGGGCTGTTGGCAGCGAGGTCAACAAAGAAGCGCGCTCTGCCGGTAGGGGCGGTGCCAAGAATGCTGGCAACGGTATGGTCTTGGCCTGACTGAGAATGCCACATGCCTGGGCGATCGTCCGCATCGTGAACAACGTCCAAGTCGCGCAAGCCGGTTGGAGCTAAGCCGACCTCATATGTTCGCAGCGAGAGCTCGCTGGTCGCGTTGTTGAACTCATACATGTAGGCGTGGTATTGTTGCATCATCTGATTTCCTCAATACTCCAAGAGTAACTCCATGCTCGACTGGGGCGGCGACGGCGTCTGCGTGAGGCGTTGGCTCGAGCAGTTGCCAGAAAACGGCCGCATGCAACAAGAAAAAATTAGCTGCTCGCCGTAGCGCTCGCGACCGGTATACTATTACCCGCGCCTGTGTGTGTGCTCGGCTCGCCACCCAGCACCCCGTACGCGCACTGCGCCACGCACGGTCCCTGCTAAGGACGGCTCTTGTGGGTATGCCGCTAGCAAGGTATGCGCCCGGCGCGCCCGACTTGTCCAGGGAAGCCGTCGTACGATGCAACGATGTCGAGTGGTGCCCACTGCTGCAACAATCTCCGTGCTCGCCGCCATCTCCTCTGACCGCGCCGTACGGGTGTTCTCCTCCCTCGTCCCCTTGCCCAACACCCTCTGTTCGATGCCGTCCAAGAACGCTCTGGTCTTTGCCGTCGCCTTCGCGGAGCTTTCCACAGAGCTCTCTAGAAGTCGAAAAGGTCGAAGCTGGCCGCAGCGGCGCTGGCGGCCATGTTCTTGATCATTGACGAGCCACTGCCGCTCTTGCGCCGATTGAAGGTGGCGCCCTCGGAGCCACTGCCGCCACCACCAAGGCTGCGCGATCGCTTCTGATCCTTGGACGCAACCTCCTCGGCCTCGAGCTCGCGCTCTGGTGGGCGCTTGGCAGCCGGCGGTGCGGCCATCGGTGCGGACTGCGACCGGCCCGGTACCACCGCAGGGGCCGACAAGGACTTGGCGGAAGCGGGCGCGGGGGGCTTGGCTGCGGACGACTTGGGCGCCGTGGTGGGCGCAGGCGGCTTGTCCACCACGGCGGGCGGCGCGAGCTTGACCAGAGGCGGTGGCTTGCAGCTTGGGGTTGTCTTGCCCGTCGGCCGCACAGGCACCATATCCGCGGGTGGCTCGCGGGCGTTTTCCTTATCCGGCAGCACCGCAGGGAGCGCTGCAGCGAGAGCGAGTGGCGTCGCCTTGGATGTGCCACTGCCGCCGCCGCCGCCGCCACCCCCCATGTCATCGCCGCCTCCGCCATCACCATCACCACCGCCCAGCTTGGAGGCGGAGCCGCCGCCGCCGAACTTTGAGGTCGAGGAGCCACCGCCGCTCCGGCGGCGGCTCACTTGCACAGCGGGCAGATAGTTGGGCGCCATGGTGGGCGCACCGAGAGGCGGTAGGGGCGGCAGCGCGGCCCCTTCCGCCATCTTGGCGTGCATGGGCGCAGCCGTGGGGGGCGCGGCCTGGGAGGGCTGGGTGGTACCGGTACGCTGGGCGGTGGCCTCGGCGTGGGCCTCTTGAGCGACGGCTTGGGCGGCTTGAGTGGCGGCGTGCGCCTGCTCGAGCTCATCCTGAGTCGCGCGGTGTTGAGCATTCACCTGCTCGAGCTCATCCTGAGTCGCGCGCAGCTGCTTCTCAAGGCGGTGGAGGGCCGCCTGATGAGCTGCCTCGAGCTCGCGCCGCTCCTCAGCGCGCCCACGCGCCTCCACTTCCGCCTGAGCACGCAGCTCCGCATCAGCAGCCTCGAGGGCCTCGACTCGCGTCGTCGTGGCTTCGAGTAGCGCCGCGCGGCTCTTGTGCTCTTGCTGCACCGCGTCCCACTCGCGCTGCGTCGCCGCCCGCGAGTCCGAGAGCGTTTGCTGCGCGGCGGCGTGCTCAGCCGCGGCGGCGGCCGCCGCTGCCGTCGCTGCCGCTGCCGCCGCCTCCGCCGCCTCCGCACGCCGCTGCTGCTCGCCCTTGTCGCGGAGCGCCGCCTTGAGCTGATCGTCGAGCTGCCTCGCCTTGGTGTTGGCCTCGTGCAGCTTGCTCACCTCCTCCATGTGCGTCTTGAGCTGCGCATCGCTCAGGGCCTTCTCGGCCGTTTCCTGCTGCGCTGCTGCTGCTGCTGCTGCTGCTGCTGCTGCTGCCGCGCGCACTTTGTCCTCCTCGAGCCTCTCGACCGTTGCTCCGAGCCGCGCCGTCTCGGCCTGCGCCGCCTCGAGTGCCACCTGCACCTGCGCGCTCTGCGAGCGCAGCGCATCGAGCTCGGCCGCTGCGGAGTCGATGGCTGCGCCCTTGGCGCTCACCTCAGCGCGCATAGACTGCACCTGCTCGGTGAGCAACGCACTCTGTTCATCGTGCGCGTGCGCCGCCGCCGCGCGCTGCGCGAGCAGCTCGTTCTGACGCTGCTGCAGCACGCTCAGCTCGACCGCGAGCGCCTCCTTCTCCTGACGAAGCGTCTCGTGCTCGGCCTTGGCATGCGCCTGCGCGTCAGCGAGCGTCTGCGCCGCCTCGTGCTTCAGCTGGGTCACCAGGTCGACCGATTCGGACGAGACGCGTCGCACCTCGACTATCTTGGCGTGCAGGGCGCCCTCGGCGGCCGTGAGCTCGGCCGCGATCGCCGCGATCATTGCTGTGCCGTGCGACTCGTGGGTGGCCGCCGCTGCGGCCGCGCTCACATCGTGCTCCACGCGCAGCGCCTCCAGCTGCGCGGACGCCACGCGCTCCGCTTCCGCCGCAGCCGCGCGCAGCTGGTCGTGGGTCGCCGCTACCTCTGCGCGTAACTCAGTCTCGCGCTGCTTGTGGTGAGCCTCGGCCTCAGCCAGCTTCGCCTTGAGTTGCTTGACGCGCCCCTGGAGCGCCGTCACAAGCTTCTTAAGCCGTGTGCGATCCTGCTGCAGCTCCTTGAGGCGGCCGACTTCGCGCGTGAGGCGCGCGAGCACGTCACGGTGGCATCCCGAGCTCTCGTGCACATCCTTGAGGATCGCATGGTCCTCGTCGTGCCATGCGGACACCTCCTTCTGCTTCTCCACAATCTCCTCCATGAGCTGTGCGTTGTGCTCGAGGTCGCCGTGCAGCGACTGGTCGGCCTGGCGCCGCTGCTTCTCCTGCGCCAGCTGAAGCGTGAGCTTCTCGACATCCTCACGCAGCCGCCGGTTGAGCTCATCGGCGTGGACCTTCTCGCGGTGCATCTTGTTCTTGGCGTCCTCGGTGGTCATGCTCTCGAAGTACACACTCTCCACGCTCCGCAGCAGCATCGGCATGTTGGCACTTGGGTCCGATATGTCGAGCGACGCGCGAGCATGTGGCGAGTGGGATGTCGACCGGGACATGCTCACCGACATGCTGACAGACTGGTGCGCACCGAGCGCGGCGAGTGGCGGCGAGTGACCGACGCGTGCCATCCTCCTCGATGTGACAACCACAGTCGCCTCCCGGTGGCCGGCCTGTCTACGCGTTTTTCCCTTCTTTCGACTTTTAGCATGCAAACCCCCAAGTAAATGGTGTTACGTCTTCATCTTGAACGCCACGATTCTTATTCTGTTCACTTCCTTATAACTCGCGGAGCCGGACGCGGTGTGATTCACAGCTACCGGGTATGAATCACGACCCGCGCACGCCCTCGTGCGCTCGACTTCGCCCGGCCGATGGTGCCCTGGTCCTTTATGAGGGCAGTCAACTGGCTTCCGTCGCGAGCCACCGTGGGACTTCTCTTGGTACTCGCTCTGATCGTAGCAGGACTACTGGGAATCGTGTGGATCTTGAGCTTGCGCATCATTCCGCTCTTCTTGCTTGGGGGTGCTCTCAGAGCATCACAAATGCCATTCGGCAGGAGTGCTCTCCTGACCACCTGTGTGGCCATCTTGAGTGTTGTGTTCCGATCGGATTTGGAAGCCGAGCAAACGCCGACTTCCTACAGTATGGCTTCGGCTCCCTCTGTGCCTCGTCTGCCTCCTCCTCCACTTCCACCACCATCACCACCAACATTACCGCCATCATGCTTCATGGCATGTATTCTCCGCATCGTGGGTCCAGGAAAGACGAGCACGACTGACAAGCAATCGAAGCTCCGAGAAGCGCTCGGCGCGGCAGCCGAGGTGCCCTCGGCTCTGAGAGCCGCCTCTCACGACGCGCTCGTGTGGTTTGGTCCGCAAGGTACCTTTGCTCGTGACGCGTGGCCGGTTCTAGTCCTCTCGGGCCTGGTCGCCATGGTCTCGCTCATCTCCGTCTCCTGGCCCGTGCTCGGGGTCGTGCTGCGACCGGTGCTCGCCGGCATGCGCGCACTAGCGCCTCGGCTCCAGCGTGCCATTCGACCACTCGCCACGCTATCTCTTGTGGCTATGGCCGCAGCCATTGCCGAAGATGCATGGTTGGCATATGCAGCGCAGACGGCGCAGTACCTACGCTTCACGGCCCATGTCGTCCCGAGCGGCGCGCCACTCATATGGCTCGCATTGCTTGTAGCACGGGGTCCGAGTCCCACCGAGCCGATCTCGCGTAGCCAAGCGGTTGGCAGCATGGCCTCCGCTGCGCTGCTCGTGGGCGCGGGCGTCGGCGCGCTCGTCGCGCTTGCGCTCTGTGCGACGGCGCAGCAGCTGCATGGCTGGCAGCAGGAGGAGGCGGAGGCCCGCCGTCCCGCGCTCCAAGTCGGGCACATGCTCGCTCGTCTTTTCAACCGCACGCTGAGTACTGGCCACGCGATGGTTTCGGACGAGTGCCCACATCTGCATCGGCGCTGCCTTCTCGCCGTAAAGGTTGCCAGCGCGCTCAGTGCTTGGCTCTCTCTTTGGCTCCTCGGTGTCGCCACAGGCAGCGGGCCGTTGCTCTCGTGGGTCAGTGCACCGATCCGCCTTGCCGCCAACGTGCTGCGTGTCGTGTACCGGAAGATGCTCTTCTTGGCGCCAGTGCTCCAGCGCGTCGCGATCAGGTGCGTCGTTGCGCCCACGGGCTCGCTCGCTCGTCTCTCGAGCCGTCGATGGCGCACGCTCGCTGGCGTGCTCCTGGGCGCCCTCGCGGGCGCTGGGCTGCACGCCGAGCTCGGCGCCGCGTGGCCTGCTCCGGCGGCCCTGGTCGCAGAGTGTGCCGGCGCTGGCAGCCAGATCGGCGTGGCGCTGTGCTGGAGCCCTCTACCGCTGCGCCTCTTCGTGCGCGTCTTGTCGCTGTATGGGGCCACATGCGCGGCCAGCTTCGCCCGGACGCTCTGTGCCCTCATGTGCGCAGCTGGCAGCACAGAGCTGTTCCTACGCGACCTGCTCCTTGTCCACGGCAGGCCGGTCCCGCTCATCTGCGTGGCGCGTCTCCCTTTCAGTGCGCCACTACAGGCGCTGCGCCGTCTGATCTTCACGCCGCCAGCCGCGAGCGTGCACTTGGTCCGGGATGGGATCTGCCCAGTAGCTCTAGGGCACCTCCTCCTGCGACTTGCCCTCCGAGAGCCACCAATCTGCTGCGGACCTGCAGAGTACCCCGCTCTCAATGAGGAGCACGACACGCTCATTGCACGCTTGTTTGAGGGCGCCATCGGCGCGGTCGTGCTGCACGCAGGGGCTACCGTCTGCTGGCACTCCGAGGTGCTGGTAGCGAAGGCTGCAAAGGCCTTCTGCATCCGCGCGGTGGCTGCTGCTTCGGAGCGCGCTCGTGCCGCCGCCAGCCACGGCCTCGGTCTCTTGCGCGTGGTGATCCACGCGGTGCAGAGCGTGCTGCTGCGGCTGTGGGACGCGATCGATGCGTACAGGCGCGCCGTCTCGAGCGCCATGTGGAGGGTGCTCATTCGACCCGCCACTCGGCTGTGTTGCGCTGCGGGCGGCGCGTGCTACCGCGTGCTGGCCAGCGTCGGCCGTGCCGTCTGGCGTTGGTTCGCGAGCGGTCTGCAGACTCTGCGGCGCGGCATCCGCTTGGTCGCTCGGCAAGGTACGAGCGTGGCCATGATCTGCATTCGGGCGGTGCGGCGTTGGCTCGATCGCGTGGGCGGCGCCTGCGTAGCGGCTGCGAGGCGGCTGCGCGTGCACGTGCTCGTGCCCCTCGCGCGCGCCATTCGCGACGGGCTGCTTGTGCCCTTGGCTCACACAG
>Ga0164295_10003232_pt1 | contig 13130 bp, 9 predicted proteins | sample GEODES006metaG_FD_111798 | JGI IMG/M metagenome (GOLD analysis project Ga0164295, IMG submission 111798) | Oligotrophic lake water microbial communities from Sparkling Lake, Wisconsin, USA - GEODES006 metaG | ecosystem: Environmental > Aquatic > Freshwater > Lake | place: USA: Sparkling Lake...
ACCACGCGGTGGCCGCGTGGGTCCGGCGCGGGTATCGCGTCGCCGTTGAGGAACACCGTGACGGACTTGCCCAACCCGCTGTCCCAATCCGCCGGCGTCATCTCCTGGCCGTCCGGATTGAGCCAGGCGATGTCGCGGGCCTGATCGCCACTGCGGATCGGCTTGCCTTCGAAGAACCGTCGCCGCCGGAACACCGGGTGCTTGGTGCGTAGCGCGGTGACCTTCCTGGCGAACTCGAGGACGTCGGCGTTCGACTCGGCCATGGTCCAGTCGATCCAACTCAGCGGGGAGTCCTGGCAGTAGCAGTTGTTGTTGCCCTGTTGCGTCCGGCCGATCTCGTCGCCGTGGCTGATCATCGGGGTGCCCTGGGAGAGCATCAGGGTGGCCAAGATGTTGCGCATCTGCCGGTGCCGCAGCGCGCGAATCTCCGGATCGTCGGTGGGGCCTTCCACCCCGCAGTTCCACGACCGGTTGTGGCTCTCGCCGTCGCGGTTCTGCTCGCCGTTGGCGTCGTTGTGTTTGTCGTTGTAGGACACCAGATCTGCCAGCGGGAAACCGTCGTGACAGGTGACGAAGTTGATGCTGGCGCCGGGCCGGCGCCCGGTGGCCTCGTAGAGATCTGAGGAACCGGTCAGCCGGGACGCGAACTCGCCCAGGGTGGCCGGTTGGCCGCGCCAGTAGTCGCGGACGGTGTCGCGGTACTTGCCGTTCCACTCCGTCCACAGTCCGGGGAAGTTGCCGACTTGGTAGCCACCCTCGCCGATGTCCCACGGTTCGGCGATCAGCTTGACCTGACTGATGACCGGGTCCTGCTGGATGATGTCGAAGAACGCCGAGAGCCGGTCGACGTCGTAGAACTCCCGGGCCAGCGTGGAGGCCAGGTCGAACCGGAAACCGTCGACGTGCATCTCCAGCACCCAGTACCGCAGCGAGTCCATGATCAGCTGCAGGGTGTGCGGGTGCCGAGCATTGAGGCTGTTCCCGGTACCGGTGAAATCCTTGTACAACTTCAGGTCGCCATCGAGTAGTCGGTAGTAGGCCGCGTTGTCGATACCGCGGAAGTTGATCGTCGGCCCGAGGTGGTCACCTTCGGCGGTGTGGTTGTAGACGACGTCGAGGATGACTTCGATTCCGGCCTCGTGAAAGGTGCGCACCATGGCCTTGAACTCGCCCACCGCGCCGCCGGCCTGCTGGGTGGCCGCGTACTGGTAATGCGGCGCCAGGAAGCCAAAAGTGTTGTAGCCCCAGTAGTTTCGCAGACCGAGTTGGATCAGTCGCTTGTCGTGCATGAACTGATGCACCGGCATCAGTTCGATCGCGGTGACGTTCAAGGACTTCAGGTGCTCGATCACCACCGGGTGCGCCATACCGGCGTAGGTGCCCCGGAGTTCCTCGGGAATCCCGGGATGGTTCTGCGTCATGCCCTTGACGTGCGCCTCATAGATGATTGTCTGGTGGTACGGGGTGCGCGGCGGATGGTCGGAGCCCCAGTGAAAGAACGGGTTGATCACCACACTGGTCATGGTGTGGCCCAGCGAGTCGACCATCGGCGGGGTGCCACCGGAGGCGGGGTCATCGGAGTTCAGGTCGTAGGAATACAGCGCCTGACTGAAATCGAAGTCGCCGTGGAAGGACTTGCCGTACGGGTCCAGGAGCAACTTGCTGGCGTCACAGCGCAATCCGGCGGCGGGGTCCCACGGCCCGTGCACCCGGAACCCGTAGCGCTGCCCGGGGGATATCCCGGGCAGGTAGGCGTGCCACACGAATCCGTCGACCTCGTCGAGATTGATCCGGGTCTCATGGCCGGCGTCGTCGATCAGACACAACTCCACGTGATCGGCCACCTCGGAGAACACCGAGAAGTTGGTGCCCGCGCCGTCATAGGTCGCGCCCAGGGGGTACGCGGTGCCGGGCCAGACGGTGGGTTGCACGGGTTCGCCTGCCATGGCTCGACCCTATCGGCCGATCGCACGTCCCGCGGGGGTTGTCACCACCAGCCGGTGGCGGCTCCGATCTGGCGGCCGAGTTCGGGTGTCAGGGTCCGCATGTAGGTCGCCGCCAGGTGGTGCGCATCGTGGTAGACGAGCACGTTGCCTTCGACGGCGCGGCAGTAGTCGGCCCGGCATATGGCGTCGCTCATATCAAGGGGCGTGAGCATCGGGAACTGCTTGACGAAGTCCAGCGTCTGGTTGCGTTCAGAGAGCACCTCCGAGCGTTTGATACCGCAGGACACCGCATCGCCGCCCTTGGCCAGGCAGTCGGCCGGCTGGAATGGCTTGCCATCCCGAACCAGCCACGGGGTATCACGCATAGCCAGCACCGGAATGTTGTTGTCCGCCAGCGTCTTCCAGATTCCGATGTAGGTGCCCGGCATCACATCGCCGGGTTTGATGTGCCATGGTCGGGTCGAGGTGGTGAAGACGAAATCGGGGTGATCAGCGATCAGCCTGTCCATTACCCGCTCGTTCCACACCCGGCACTTGGGGTAGGGCCGGTTATCGCCCATCACCAGGGGCTTCTGTTCGGTGGTCAGTGGGCAGCCCATCTTGAGATAGGTGACCACCTTGAAGTGATGCTCGCGGCCGAGGATGTCCAGCGCGGTGATCCAGTGTTCGGCATGCGAGCCGCCGGCCAGGGCGATGGTGCGGGTGGCCGACAGGTCGCCGTAGCTGCAGTTGATGATGCCGACATTGTCGAAATCGCTGATGCAGCCGTCGTTGGTGGACTCCGGCACGTCGTCGGCGGCCTCCAGCACGGTGGGCCGGAATGGCAACTGCGGCACTCGCGCGCCGTCGATCAGGGCGCGGGCGCCCGGGTAGCCGGTACTCGACAGGTCCACCAGTTCCTTGCCGCTGGCACGCTCCACCGCCACATGCTCACGCCAGGTGAACGAGGTGGCCGTCAGTGCCGCCCCGAGCAGGACCACGGCGGTTCCGCCGACGATGGTGGGACGGCGCACCCGCTCCCGCCAGGACCGGCCAGGGGCCTGCGTGCCGGGTGCCGGGCGCCGGTAGCGCAGTGGTTCCTCGACGAAACGCATTGTCAGATAGGCCAATACACCCGAGATCAGCAGAATCGCCAGACCGTCGAGGAAGTTCGCGTGCGATCCGCCGGTGTAGGCGAGCCAGAAGATCAGCAGCGGCCAGTGCCAGAGGTACAGCGAGTACGCCATCGAGCCCAGCGTCACCAGTGGCGCGGTAGCCAACAGCCGGTTCGGAAACGGCAGACGGTCACCGATCGATGCGCGGTTGGCTGCGGCCAGGATCAGCAGCACCGCTGCTCCCACCGGAACCAGTGCCCAGGGTCCGGGGAATTGTTTGACGCCGTCGATCAGGGCACCGCAGGACAGGATCGTCAGCAGCGCAACACTTGCCAGCACCGTCCGCAGCCACATCGGCCAGGAGATGTAGGGCACCAGCGCGCCCACCATGACACCGAGCAGCAGTTCCCAGGCCCGGGCGAAGCTGTTGTAGTAGGCGGTGAGCTGATCGGTCTGATGCGCCACGATCGCGTAGACGAACGAGGCGACCGTCAGGATGCCCAACACGGCGATGAAGACCGGCCGCACGCGTGCGCCGAGTCGGGTGCGCAACAGAGCGGCGATCGCGAGCACAACCGCGAGGAACGCGATATAGAACTGGCCCTGTACCGACATTGACCAGATGTGCTGCAGGGGTGAGACGGCCTCACCCGCGCGCAGATAGTTCGACGCCGTCGCGGCCAGTTCCCAGTTCTGGTAATAGCCCAGGCTGGCCAGGCTTTGATCGGCGAAGGTTTCCCAGCGGGTCTGCGGTTGCACCAGCACGGTCAGCACCGCGGCGGCGGCAAGCACCACCACCAGGGCGGGCAGCAGCCGCCGGGCCAGGCGCTTGATATGTGGCCATGGTGATAGCGAAGTGCCGGGTGTCAGCACGGTCCGAAGCAGCGAACTGCCGAAGAAGAAGCCCGACAGCACCAGGAATACGTCCACGCCGCCGGATACCCGCCCGAACCAGACGTGGAAGATCGCCACCAACGCGATCGCGACACCGCGTAAACCGTCCAGGTCATGGCGATATGCGCTCGCCGGGCCCGCGGGAGCCGGCGCGGGCTCTGCGACGTCCGGAGCACTCGCCGACGACGGCCGGAACAGCGTCAAGCGTGACGGCGACGGCCGGAACAGGGTCAACCGCGACGGCGACGGCCGGAACAGAGTCAAAGGGGACATGATCGCCCGCCAATCTACCAATTCCGCAGTGCTGCTCATCTGCGGCGAAGCGGCGAGGGGTGGTTGCGACGTTAGGCTGCTCCACGTGTCGGCGTTGACCCCGGAGCAGATCAGCGCCATCGACGCCGCACATATCTGGCATCCCTACAGTGCGATCGGAGCCGACGCGATCCCGCCGGTGGTCGCCGTGGAAGCCCACGGCGCCTGGCTGACGGTGATCCGCGATGGCGCCCGGGTGCGGGTGCTGGATGCGATGGCCTCATGGTGGACGGCGATCCACGGCCATGGCCACCCGGTGCTCGATGCGGCTCTCCGCGAGCAGTTGACTGTCCTCAACCACGTCATGTTCGGCGGGCTCACCCATGAGCCGGCCGCCCGGCTGGCGCAACTGCTCGTGGACATCACCCCGGCCGGTCTGGACACGGTGTTCTTCTCCGACTCCGGCTCGGTGAGTGTCGAGGTGGCGGTCAAGATGGCGCTGCAGTACTGGCGCAGCATTGGCCAACCAGCCAAACACCGTCTGATGACATGGCGGGGTGGGTATCACGGCGACACGTTCACCCCGATGAGCGTGTGCGACCCCGACGGCGGAATGCACTCGCTGTGGCGCGATGTTCTGGCCGAGCAGGTGTTTGCGCCCGCCGTGCCCGCCGACTACGACCCGGCGTACGTCGCCGCATTCGAGGCCCAATTAGCCACGCACGCAGACGAATTGGCCGCGGTGATCGTCGAGCCGGTGGTGCAGGGCGCCGGCGGGATGCGGTTTCACGACCCGCGCTATCTGGTGGATCTGCGGGCCATCTGTGACCGTCACGACGTGCTGCTCATCTTCGATGAGATCGCCACCGGCTTTGGCCGCACCGGGGAATTGTTCGCCGCCGATCATGCGCGCGTCAGCCCTGACATCGTATGCGTCGGCAAGGCACTCACCGGTGGCTACATCACCCTGGCGGCGACCCTGTGCACCGCGGCGATCGCAGAGACGATCAGCGGAGGCGAGGCCGGCGCGCTCATGCACGGCCCGACTTTCATGGCCAACGCACTCGCCTGCGCGGTGGCGGTGGCGTCGGTGGAACTGCTGCTGAGCCAGGACTGGAAGTCCCGGGTGGCGGAGATCGGCGCGGGCCTGGCCGCCGGGCTGGATCCGGCCCGGACGCTGCCCGGGGTCGCCGACGTCCGAGTGTGCGGGGCGATCGGGGTGATCGAGATGCACCGACCCGTCGACATGAGAGTGGCCACGGCCGTCGCCCTCGACCACGGTGTCTGGCTGCGGCCATTCCGCACCCTGATCTATGTGATGCCGCCATTCATCTGCACCCCGGAAGAGATAGACCAGATCACCTCGGCCATGGTGGCGGTGGCCCGGGCTTTAGGCTAGGCACCAATGGCTTCCCGACTGCCCCCCCGCACCGACACCTCCCCGCTGGCCTGGCTCGACTCCGTTGAGCGTCAGCGCCGGGCGGCCGGACTGCGCCGCTCACTGCGCACCCGGTCGGCGGTGGCCTGCGAGGTCGACCTCGCCTCCAACGACTATCTGGGCCTGTCCCAGCACCCCGAGGTGATCGAGGGCGGCGTCGCGGCGCTTCGAACCTGGGGTAGCGGGTCGACCGGATCCCGGCTGGTGACCGGAAACACCGAGTTGCACGAGGAGTTCGAATCGGCACTGGCCGATTTCGTCGGAGCCGACGCCGCACTGGTGTTCTCCTCGGGTTACACCGCCAACCTCGGCGCGGTGGCGAGCCTGTCCGGTCCCGGTTCGCTGGTGGTCTCCGACGCCGCGGCGCACGCCTCACTGGTGGATGCCTGTCGGCTGTCGCGTGCCCGGGTCGTGGTCTCGCCGCATTGCGACGTCGACGCCGTCGACGCCGTGCTGGCCGGCCGCGACGAGGAACGCGCACTCGTCATCACCGATTCTGTTTTCAGCACCGATGGCGCGCTGGCACCGCTGCGGCGGCTACACGACGTGTGTCGCGCGCACGGTGCACTGCTGCTCGTCGATGAGGCGCACGGTCTGGGTGTGCGGGGGACCGGCGGCCGCGGACTGCTGCATGAGTTGGGGCTCGCCGGTGCGCCCGATGTGGTGATAACGACGACGTTGTCCAAGTCCCTGGGCAGTCAGGGCGGGGTGGTGCTGGGCTCGGAGTCGGTGCGCGATCACCTCATCGACACAGCGCGGCCGTTCATCTTCGACACCGGGTTGGCGCCCTCGGCGGTGGGGGCGGCCCTGGCTGCCTTACGAGTGCTGGCTGAGGAACCCTGGCGCGCGGAGGCGGTGCTGACGCATGCGCGCACCCTGGCTGAGGTGTGTGATGTGCCCGCGGCACCCGAATCGGCGGTCGTATCGGTGATCCTGGGTGACCCGGATGTCGCTGTGGCGGCCGCGGCCGCCTGCTTGGATGCCGGCGTGCGGGTGGGGTGCTTCCGACCGCCGACTGTTCCGGTGGGCACGTCTCGGCTGCGGCTGACCGCGCGCGCATCGCTGTCCGACGATGAGATGGACCTGGCCCGCACAGTGCTGACCGAGGTGCTCGCGGCCGGCAGGCGATGACGGTAGTTGTCATCACCGGAACCGGTACCGGTGTGGGCAAGACGATCGCGACGGCCGCGTTGGCCAGTTGTGCGCGTGCGGCCGGTCGTGACGTCGCGGTGTGCAAACCCGTGCAGACCGGCTTCAGGTCTGGCGGCTCGGCCGGAGCCGAGCACGGCGACGATGACCTGGCGGAGGTCGCACGACTGTCTGGTGTGACCGAACTCGTCTCGGTGGCGCGCTATCCCGAACCGTTGGCCCCGGTTGCGGCCGCCGCGGCGGTCGGGCGGTCGCTGCCGTCATCCGAGCAAATCATTGCTGCGGTGCGCGCCGTCGATCGGCCCGGCCGGCTGACCCTGGTGGAGGGTGCAGGGGGACTGGTGGTCGAACTCGCCGCTTCCGGCATCACCCTGCGTGACCTCGCCGTCGAACTCGCCGCGCCGGTACTGGTGGTGTGCGCAGCCGGTCTCGGCACCCTCAACCACACCGCGCTCACACTGGAAGCCCTTAAGAATAAGGGGGTTTCGTGTGCCGGACTGGTGATCGGATCCTGGCCGACGGCACCCGGCGCGGCCGAGGAGTTCAACCGTGGCGCGCTGGAAGACCTCGCACCGGTGCGCGCGGTGCTGCCGGCCGACGCGGCCGCGCTATCCCCGGCCGATTTCACCGTGATGGCGCGCGACGCGTTCGACCCCGCCTGGGTCACCGGACTCCTCTGATATGGCACACTCCATCGAGTTATTGCTGGACTCGCGCCCAGCGCATTGACCACATTCTGCGCGGCTGACCTCGTGCACTAATCTGACGGCGTGACACAGGCAGCCGTCGACATCCTGGCTCAGGCCCGCGAGCAGGTGCTTGAGCGCGGTGAAGGACTCTCCCGCGATCAGGTGCTCGCCGTCCTGCAACTCCCCGACGACCAACTCGAGGACCTGCTCAGCCTGGCCCACGAGGTGCGGATGCGCTGGTGCGGCCCGGACGTCGAGGTCGAGGGAATCATCAGCCTCAAGACCGGCGGTTGCCCGGAGGATTGCCACTTCTGTGCGCAATCCGGTTTGTTCGCTTCCCCGGTGCGCAGTGCATGGCTGGACATCCCCAGCCTGGTCGAGGCTGCGAAACAGACCGCCAAGTCCGGCGCCACCGAGTTCTGCATCGTCGCGGCGGTCCGCGGACCCGATGAGCGCCTGCTGGCTCAGGTCGCTGCGGGTATCGAGGCGATCCGCAATGAGGTCGAGATCCACATCGCCTGCTCGCTGGGCATGTTGACGCAGGAGCAGGTGGACCGTCTCGCCGAGATGGGTGTGCACCGCTACAACCACAACCTTGAGACGGCACGGTCCTTCTTCACCAACGTCGTCACCACCCACACCTGGGAAGAACGCCGCGACACCTTGGCGATGGTGCGCGACGCCGGCATGGAGGTGTGCTGCGGAGGCATCCTGGGTATGGGCGAGACGCTGGAGCAGCGCGCCGAGTTCGCCGCTGACCTCGCCGCGCTCGGCCCGGACGAGGTTCCGCTGAACTTCCTCAACCCCCGTCCGGGCACCCCGTTCGGCGACCTCGAGGTGATGCCCGCTTCGGAGGCACTCAAAGCCGTCGCGGCATTCCGACTTGCGTTGCCGCGCACCATGCTTCGGTTCGCCGGTGGCCGGGAGATCACCCTCGGTGACCTCGGCGCCAAACGCGGCATCCTGGGCGGCATCAACGCGGTGATCGTCGGCAACTACCTGACCACACTGGGCCGGCCGGCGGAGGCGGACCTGGAGTTGCTAAGCGACCTGCAGATGCCGATCAAAGCGCTCAATGCCACCCTGTAATCGGTGATGGTCGCGGATCTGCCGACACCGATCGGTGCGGGTGTCTACGACGTCTACACCGGAGAACCTGTCGGCGATGTCGAACCACTTGCTGCGCGGTTGGGACTCGAGCCGCCCCGATACTGCGCCGAGTGCGGCCGGCGCATGGTGGTGCAGGTGCGTCCCGACGGGTGGTGGGCGCAGTGTTCCCGGCACGGTCGAGTGGACTCAGAAGACTTGGATATACAGCGGTGACGAGCCACCCGCGGCGTTCCCGGCGGTCTGCCGCGGTGAGTGTTGTTGTGGCACTGACGGTGTGCGGTGCGGCGCTGGGTGCGCTGTGGGCCTGGATCGCTCCGCCGATCCACACCATCACCGCACTGACCCGATCCGGTGAACGAGTGGACGCATTCCTGGGCACCGAAGCCGACAACCTATTCGTCGCCGCCGCCATGCTGATCGGACTGCTGGTGATGCTGGCGATTGTTGCGGCCGTCGCGGTCTGGCAGTGGCGGGCCCATCGCGGACCGGTTCTGGCGACGGCGCTGTGGATCGGTCTGGTCGCGGCAGGCGCGGCGGCCGCCGGTGTGGGTGCGGCACTGGCGCATTGGCGCTACGGGACGCCGGACCATCAGGGCGTGGCGTTGACGCAAGAGAACCGGGTGCACTACTTCACCGAGGCGCCGGGAGTGTTCGCCGGTCACAGCCCGTTGCAGATCGCCGTCACGCTGCTCTTACCGGCTGCGCTGGCGGCGCTGACCTACTCACTGCTGGCCGTGGGCACACCGCGCGATGATCTCAGTGGCTGGCCGGTGGGCGATCATCAGTGGCCGCAGGAACATGTGTCGGTCGGACCACAGCTTTAGAGCGGGCGCAATCTCACCCGTCCGCCGCCGGCGACCCGCGCGACGATACCGCCCAGGCGCCACATGCCCGCGTAGGTGATCGGGTTGAGCAGCGTCGGCCACTTCGTGCGGATGAGGTGCGCGTCCACTGGCCGTCCGGCGAATCGGTCGTTCAGCCAGCGCAGCGTCATCGGCGCCGACATCGGGTGCAGCAGCATGTGTCCGCTGAACATGTCCCGGTGGTAGGTGACCTGAGCGCCGCCCTGGGAGTAAAGGTGGGCAAGGGTGTCGATGTCCTCGACGGCGATCACCGAGTCGTGCACCGCCTGGACGATCAGCAGTGGCGGCGTGGGCACGGTGCGGCCCAGCCTGATCGCGTCGAACACGTCACGGACCTCGGGTAGGTCCAGCACCTCGGCCAAAGGCTTGTGCACCAGGTTGTCCATGTCGGTCCGGAACCACCGGACCATCGCCTCCATGGTGGTCATCCGCTCCAGGCCGCGCAGCTTCGAGAGACCCTCGGTGGTCGTGTGTTCCTCGATCACCCGGTCCAGGTCCGGGAACGTCTTCGCCAGGGCCGACACCACCATCGCGGGTAGGCCCGCCATGTATGAGCCGTTGAGTCGGTGGAAAGTGTTGCCCAGGTCGCCCACCGGCGAACCCAGAACGGCGCCAACGATATTCAGCTCCGGGGCGTAATCGGCATGCACCTCAGCCGCCCAGGCGCTGGCGAGCCCGCCGCCCGAGTATCCCCACAGTCCGATCAAGCTATCGGATGCGAGTCCGAACCGTTCGAAGCTCAAGGTGGCGCGAAGCCCGTCGAGCACACGGTAGCCGGGTTCAAGGGGCGCGCCCCACATGCCGTCCGGGCCCTCATGGTCGGGCACCGAGACCACCCACCCCTCGGCCAGGGCTGCGGCCACCATGAGGTATTCGAATTGGGCCAGCGATCCGAGCGCGCGTGCTCGGCGCTGCATCGCGTAGGAGGGGAAGCATCGCGACGAGATCGCATCGATGGCGCACTGGTAGGACACCACGTGCCGGGGTTGGTCGGGGGCATGGCCGGCCGGAATCAACACCGTGGTGACGGTGGCCTGCGGGTTGCCATTGCGGTCGATGGTGCGGTAGAGCAGTTGGGTTGCCGTGACGCGTTGGGGGATGAGGCCCATGAAGCCGAGTTCGACGTCGCGGGACCGCAGCACCGTGCCGACGTCCGCGTGGTAAAAACCGGCGGGCGGCTCGTAGAACGGATCCTTCGACGGCAGCGCGGGACGTCCGCCACGCTGCAGCTCATCGTGCGGTGCTCGGCCGATCCACTCGGGGTTGACCGCAGCCCCATTCGCGATTGCCATGAATTCCTTTATGTCGGAACTTCCAATCTTACCTGAGAGATTCCTGAGCATCGGGCTTTTCGGGTGGACGCAGTGCGGCGAACTCGTCGGTGACCCGCAACCGGGAGTCGGTGAAGCGGTACAGCGCGGCCGGCCGCCCGCCACTGCGTCCCGGGTGGGCAGTGTTCCCGGTGGCGGTGATCACCCCGCGCCGTGCCAGCACTCGCTGCAGATTCGTGGTGTCGACCTGATATCCCAGCGCGGCGCCGTAGATGCCGCGCAGTGTCGACAGCGCAAATTCCTTTGGTGCCAAAGCGAATCCGAGATTGGTATAGGACAACTTGGCAGCCAGTCGCGTTCGGGCGTAGGACACCATCGGTTCGTGGTCGAACGCCATCGGAGGCAGGTCGCTGACCGGGTGCCAGCGGGTGTCCGACGGCAGTTCCGGCGTCGCCGGGGACGGCACCAGGCCCAGGAAGGTGGATGCGATGACGCGGGTGCCCGGTACCCGGTCGGGGTCGGAGAACACCGCAAGCTGTTCCAGATGTGCGACCTCTCGCAGATCCACCTTCTCGGCGAGCTGGCGACGCACCGACGCGGTGAGGTCTTCGCCGTCGCCGAGTTGCCCACCGGGCAGCGACCACCTACCGCGCTGCGGCGACAGGGCGCGTTGCCATAACAGCACGTCGAGGCCGGGTTTGCCGGTGGCCAGTGTGCGGACCTGGAATACGACGGCCAGCACCTCGTGTTCAGTGCTAATATGACTCATGTTTTCGATTATAAGTCGAAAACCCCGGATGCAAGACAGGAGGCGGCAATGACCGTCGCTGATCGCACCGATTCCGTGCTGGCCGCCGGCATCGTCGACGGCCCCGGTGGCTACACCGGCGTGGCCGGCGACGCCCAATGGGCCGCCGAAATCCGCCGGCTGGCCGCCCTGCGCGGCGCAACCATCCTGGCGCACAACTACCAACTGCCCGCCATCCAAGACGTCGCCGACCACGTCGGCGACTCGCTGGCCCTGTCCCGGATCGCCGCCGAGGCACCCGAGGACACCATCGTGTTCTGCGGTGTGCACTTCATGGCCGAGACCGCCAAGATCCTCAGCCCGGACAAAACCGTGCTGATCCCCGATCAGCGGGCCGGGTGCTCGCTGGCCGATTCGATCACTGCCGAGGACCTGCAGGCCTGGAAAGACGAGTTCCCGGGTGCCGTCGTGGTGTCCTATGTCAACACCACCGCTGCGGTGAAGGCGCTCACCGATATCTGCTGTACCTCCTCCAATGCCGTCGAGGTCGTCAATTCCATTCCGGCTGATCGCGACGTGCTGTTCTGCCCGGACCAGTTCCTCGGCGCGCACGTCCGGCGACTTACCGGCCGGACGAACCTGCATATCTGGGCCGGCGAGTGCCACGTCCACGCCGGTATCAACGGTGACGAACTCGCCGCCCAGGCCGCTAGCCACCCCGACGCCGAGTTGTATGTGCATCCCGAATGTGGTTGCGCCACATCGGCGTTGTACCTCGCCGGTGAAGGTGCGTTCCCGGAAGACCGGGTGAAGATCCTGTCCACCGGCGGCATGCTGGATGCCGCCCGCACCTCACACGCCAAGCAGGTTTTGGTGGCCACCGAGGTCGGCATGCTGTACCAATTGCGAAACGCCGCGCCGGGTATCGACTTCCAGGCCGTCAACGATCGCGCCTCGTGCAAGTACATGAAGATGATCACCCCGGCGGCACTGTTGCGCTGTTTGATCGAGGGTGCCGACGAGGTCGACGTTGATCCCGAGATCGCGCGGCGGGCCCGAGCCAGCGTGCAACGGATGATCGCGATTGGTGCACCCGGCGGTGGCGAATGACCCGCGCCTGCGGCGGTAACGCCGGCGTGGACTGGGAGCAGCGTGCCGACGTCGTCGTCATCGGCACCGGTGTTGCAGGCCTGGCCGCTGCACTGGCCGCGCACCGCCGCGGCAGTCGCGCGGTCGTGCTGAGCAAGGCCACCGAGACCGCCACCTTCTATGCCCAGGGCGGCATCGCCGTGGTGCTGCCCTTCACCGATGACACCGTCGAGGCGCATGTGCACGACACCGTGATCGCCGGGGCCGGACGCTGTGACGAGGACGCGGTGCGCTCCATCGTCGCCGACGGCTACCAGGCAGTGGCAGATCTGATCGCCGACGGCGCCCGGTTCGACGAGAGCGCCCCCGGCCAGTGGGCACTGACCCGGGAGGGCGGCCATTCACGCCGCCGCATCATGCACGCCGGCGGTGACGCGACGGGTGCGGAGGTGCAGCGCGCCCTGGATCATGCCGCGGCCACCCTCGACATCCGACACAACCACGTCGCGCTGGAAATCCTGCACGATGATTCCGCCGTCACCGGTGTGCTGGTCGGCAATGCCGACGGCATCGGCGTGCTGCACACC
>Ga0164295_10003233_pt1 | contig 13129 bp, 12 predicted proteins | sample GEODES006metaG_FD_111798 | JGI IMG/M metagenome (GOLD analysis project Ga0164295, IMG submission 111798) | Oligotrophic lake water microbial communities from Sparkling Lake, Wisconsin, USA - GEODES006 metaG | ecosystem: Environmental > Aquatic > Freshwater > Lake | place: USA: Sparkling Lake...
GGAATCCAGTCAGACCAGGCTTCGTGTTCGCCCTGAACCCTGAGTTCCAGAGTCGGCCGGTGTCCGACCGCATGGTAGAAGCGCCAGTTTGGAAAAAAGGCGCGCAAGAAGTGCAGGTGCCGGTTCTGCACGTCGTGCCGGCGCAGCTTTAGGCTGATTAAGATCGCCACGAAATAGGCGAGAACGAGGGCCGCGGTCAGCGTCATGACAATCCGTTGGCTGAGGCCGCTATTGTGACGCTGGTCTTGAGTCCCCGCTACAATCGCGATGCGACGCGACCGGCGCCGAGGCCGGTAGCAGGGCCCCCGTAGCTCAGTGGATAGAGCATCTCCCTCCTAAGGAGAGGGTCACACGTTCGATTCGTGTCGGGGGCGCCAAATTTCTTGATCATAGCAGGAGTGAGTAGTAAAGTCATTCATATACTACTAAAAACTCGCTATGGAAGCTGCGACTTCATCAAAACATCGCACTGTCCCGATCCGAGAGTCACTCACGACTTTGGGTCATGGCTACCCGGACAAACTGTGTTTGTTCCAAATTCCAGCATCATCATTTTGGTGGGTCCGCTACTTCTCCAGCGGTCGGATCGTCAAGCGATCAACGAAGACAACCCATCTTCGTGAAGCGAAAGAATTCGCGAAAAGGTTCTACGAAGAGATCCTTCTGCGTGAACGCAACCTGCTGCCTATCAGTGCATCACCGACCTTCGATCGATGTGCCACAGAACTGCTGGAAGAGCAGGAACAACGAATCCAGCGTGGTGAGCTAAACAAAGCACTCAACAAGAACGATCGGAGTTTTCTGAAGTCAATCGCTGGATCGTTTAGCGGGATGGACATCAAGCAGATCAGCTACAAGCAGATCAACACCTATCTTGCGACGCTCGCATCTAAGGGGCTCTCGCAGTCAACGCAGAAGAAGCACCTGCAACTGATCAGCAAGATCCTGAAGTTTGCACATCGAGAGAACCTGCTCGACCGATTACCTACATTACCTGTCGTCAAAATGAAGGATTCGCCAAGGGGATGGTTCAACAAGCGAGAATACGAAATACTCCGCAAAACAGCACTGTCAATTGCTAAGGAGCCAGTAGTGGTCCGATCGCATCAAATCAACGACGAGATGCGACTGCTGATTTCGTTCATGGTTAACACGTTCTTGCGACCTAGCGATCTGAAGCACTTGAGACACCGAAACATCGAAATAGTCGAATTGGACTCGACCTATCTTCGCATAACAACTGACCAGTCAAAAACCAAAAATACACCGGTTGTCACCATGGAAAGTGCGGTTGGAATCTACAAAGATCTGTGTGCAATGCGTGCCCAAGTAAAGAGAGACGACTTTCTCTTTTACCCACAGTTCAGTGAAAAGAATCGAGATCAGGCGTTGAGCGTAATGGGACGCCATTTTGATTATATTGTCCGAAAGGCAGACTTAAAAACTTCTGGAAGTGGGGAGTCTAGAACACTCTACAGCCTTCGCCACACAGCGATCATGTTCCGACTCCAGAACTCAGAGAATCTGGACCTGCTAACGCTTGCAAAAAATGCGCGCACATCTGTCGAAGTGATCCAGCGTTTCTACGGAAGCCACCATGAGGCAGAAAAGAATATTGAGAGCATTCAGTCAATGAGAAAGCCACGTGAAAGAGCTGCCTTAATTGACAATAAATCCACGAAAAACCCATCGGATTGTTGACTGCCTTTGTGCCGTTCACCTTGCAACTGGATGTGTGCGCCAGAAATTGTATGGATTCATTGCAAAAACTCCAGTTTAAAGAGGTTGACAAAGGCTTGGGCTGAAGTGCGAACTACAGAAAAAAATTCAATGTAACCTGAAGAGAATTAAAAAATGTCCATAATAAGACAAAAAATAGAAGCACGACTTGATCAATTTGAAGCCTTAATGAGAGCGAGAAACTATGCAGAAGCAGAGGCACTGCTCCCAAGCATCACAAAGTTCGCTTCTGTTCTGACAGAGGAACAGAGGGATTTCCTGGGTGCGGCGAGACTTGCAATCGCTGAGAATATGGACTGGACAGCCTGAGGAGCGAATCTAAATATCTGTAGTAATGAGTTATACCAAGACAAATATCAGCATTAAATCAAAGCAATCATGCCAAAAAGCAGTTTCAAAGCACTAAAGGACAGCAGAGAGTCTCAATTCCATCGAATTCGTCAAGAAGCACTCCAATCTCGTCCAGTCATCGGAGCGCACTCTAGCCGTGTTCTGCGCAAGACACTTGCAATGGCAGATAGACACGACTTGATTGGTAGAACACTTCTAGATGCTGACGTTCATAAAAAGCACTCTGCGCTGATGCTTGCAAGATTTGATAAGTTAGTCGAACGATGCAAAGTTGACTACGACAAGATGGCACTTGTTCTCAGAGAACACAAGCACCGAGTGCCATCATTTGAAGCCTACCTTCGAACAAGACTTCGATTTCTAACAGTACTTCATTCGTGTCAGTACTTGAATGTACGTGATATAAAAAAATCTGCTGCTTCGCTTGCATCAAAACTATCTTCAAACCTTAATGGAGTTCGTCAGCGTCCCAAACTAGTTGGTGCGATTGAAATTGAAGTTGTTAGTATGAAATTGATGCGTGGACAAGAATTTGAAACCGGCGAGGGTGTTAAGTCTGGTCGAAGAAAACTTGAAGTTCTAGAAAGTATGTGCAAAGGGCTATTGTCAGCGGAAGACACGATTGCTCTTGTTCATTTTCATGGGGTCGTCGACTTAGGTAAGAAAACAACTGATGCGCGAGAGCGACTTATAAGGAATGCGTTCCAGACGAGTTGGAATGGAAGTTACAGAATTGAAATGAAGGGACTTTCTGAAGAATTCGGTGGTAACAAAAAGTCCGTCAACGCAAATTTGAAGGGCATTGCTCGTTACATCACAAAGGGTGGAAATCTGATGGTTGATGGTAAAACGTATATGAGATACAAAGTTGCGTTTGACCAAGATGATCTGGGGTACGAGGCAATGATGATTTCAGAAGGTTGGCGCAAAAAGGGCTCTATCATTCAGATTGAATCGAAGAGTGAAGGGTTGGAGGATGCTCGAAGTCTGACAGGGCAGGAAATTCTTTTTCATGCTGAAGTCATTGATGCATTGATGGGGGACAAGCGAAATCGACAGGGTTACGTGTTTAGTGCGTGATGTGCGGATTGTCCCCTAAGAGTTAGACAAGTCAGTTAAAGATTCCAATGCCCCACCGTACCCGTTAGGAGAGTCTTGCAATATCAAACTGTGGATGACTGAATTCTCCGAATTGCTAAATACACCAACACACATTGAAGTGTGTTGTCACGCAATCAAAGGAGACAAATCGTGCAGAAGAAAAAACAAGAACACAAAGACGCAGCCTACGGCGCTCTCTGGAAGAACCGATTCGCTGGAAAGAATAGGGCACCCTACCTCACTGGAGAGGTAACACTTTCCGAAGCATTCATGGAGGAACTCATCAGCCGCTATGACACGGATGGTGAAATCCGACTTTCGATTGGCGGCTGGAAACGCATCGCAGAAAACTCCAGCGAACCCTACATCGTTGTGAAGTTAGCGTTTCCGTTCAAAGCATCAAGTCAGCCCGACCACGATGAAGACTGGGAACTTCTTTGACAGAAGCATCATTGCCAGAATCGTGCTTTCTTGAGTTACATGAGCCGCCAAATACCTATCGAAATCAGTATTTCCGTATTCACTCACAAGGAGACAACTCATGCGAAAAAAAGTTAATCAGATAGCACCTCTGAGCAAGGTGATTAACATCAGAGTACCCCAGCAACTCTTCTTTGAAATCGTGCAGGAGACAAAGCGACTGGACTTGACTGCATCGCATTTTGGAAGACTTGCGATGACAAGATTTCTCAAAGAGGTGTCAGACAAAGCCCATCTATACGAACAGGCTGAGGTTGCGTGATGCTTACCCAACAAGAGATGAAGAGAATCCAACAGAACTCCTTGGAATCACTTAACTTGGGGAATGATATGAAATCTACCGCAGTCGATGAAAAGTTGCGAGCCTTGAATACGGTAATCAAGAAACTGCTCGCAAAGAAAGACGCAAAGATCGAAATCTTTGTAATGAAAGGAAGCGATTGAATCTCAGAGGCAAAATCAAAGAGCGCTTGGATGAACTTCAGGGAATGATGGAGCGCCAAGACCACCTTGGCAATGCAGAACTTGTGACAGAGAGGCTTGAATCTGTCACTGAGTTCTGGTCAACACTTAGCGAAAATGATAGAGAGTTCGTCTTTGCGGTTAGATTCGCAATTGCAGAAAACGCGCAATGGCACTAAGTTAGTGCCTAGTAGATTTCACATCGGAGAAGATTATCGAATCTCCTAACATTCGAAGAAACTCTTCTACACCAGACTTTCCGGCTGGAACAAGAATTCCATGAGCGGTTTTGAATGGCGCCTCGTCTTGTAGCCAATTTAGCATAGCGATAAAATTTTTATCCGCAGATACAATTAAGTCTACATCTAAAGCGTGTATTGAGATTGCGGAATCTGCCGGGTTTCCATCAGTTACCTTGCGCTCACCCTGCATTCCGTAGATTACAGCCCTTATCCATTCTCTTGGAACATTTTCGGATTTTACTTCGTATTGCCAGAATCTGACATGGTCCAATGATCCGTAAGAAAGCAAAAAATCTATATCAATTTCGCATCCAAGCCATTGCTTAAAAACACTTTCCGAAGATAGCATATTACCCCAAATTAACTCTGCGTAAACACGCCAAGCGTCTGCTATTACCTGTTCTCCACTTAATGGATTTCGCCAACTACCCTTCCAATCTTTAAGTGATAAGGTGTTTATCATCGGCGCACCTTCTTCAAGGACCGACTTGCGCACCTTTCTTAATTGACCTCTTACTTCTTCCAAGACAGAGGAATCTTGATGTTTATAGAATTTCGCTATTTTTTCTGGGTCTTTTCGAACTTTTTCCCAAAATCCGCCTTTTTCCCGTACCCAGTCGTATCTCAACTTTCGAAACAGATTGACATTTTTCGACTTGAGTTCCCACTCGGGATGCACTCTGATCATCTCTCTTTTGACATCTTCACATTCTAAGAATGCATCAGGCATCAACCGAAACCAACAGCCTCTAGTTTGCAATTCAATAATCTTATTTCTTGTAGATGCATCCGACATCCGCAACGTCTCAATAACTATCGCAGGAGCAATTACGATTTTTAGGTTCGACTGCCGACTGACTTGAAACAATTCATTTCCGAGTTCTGCGTCGACCAGATAGCGCCAGATGTTTGTATCTAGAAGGATTCGCATGTTGCTCTATCGATGCGCTTCTTCGATTGCGGAACCATTGCAACAAGCCTTTCAAGTTCGCTTAATGAGTTCACGCTATCGATGAACTCTTTAAGGCTTGCGAAAATTGTCGCTTGAGGCTGGTCATTTTCCTTTTCGTAGCGTTCCAAGTGTGAGTAGATGGTGTATTTAACAACCTGTAGACGCTGCGTCTTTCGAACCTTCTTGAATCTTGCCAATAAAAAGCGCAGTTGTTCAATATGATAGTCATCCAAAGAACGATGGCTATTCTGAACATCAGGCATCGCTCTCTCCAGACTCCAACCCCAGCCGCCTCTCGGACAGAGTCTTCCCTTCAAAGCACCAGTGTTGTGGTCCGGCAATCGTCTTTGCACGATAGCCATAGCGACTTCGTAGAATTTCTAGTGCAGAACTACTGAGAGAAGTCTCTGCGCCCTCAAAACGAATTCGTCTGTCATCTATGACTACCGCTTGAATCGATTCATCACGGACAAATGTCAGAACTGCCCCTGGGGCGATACCAAGAAGCGAAAATCGAAAGTTCTCTCGCCGATATCTTTCTCTGTTCAACGATTCCTGCTCAACTTTGTCTTCAACAACATCTTCGCTTGGAGTCACATCCCGAAGTTCAACCAACTTCAGAATGGCAAGAATTCGCTCTGGATTGATTCGAAAGAACTCTCTCTTTGGATTGATTCGATGGTCGCCGAAACCCTCATGAATTTGCCTCTCAACCTTTGCTGAATCAGCAACTTCACACGCATAGAACACTTCAAACGGCACAGGCACGCCAGAGTGTGTGGAAAGCGTTCTCAGTCGTTCTTCTAGGTTAGCTGTTCTGCCAATCTTCACAAGGTCAGGCATCACAGGATTCGTTAGTAAGTAGACGATTTCAGCCATGTGAAAATCAGAGATCGAGAGGCGGCAACGACTTCACAATCTTCATCGTTTCGAGAGAGACTGTGATAACGCGTTGAAACAACTCAAGCGGATATGCTGGATTGCTCATCGTCTCAATCGCATAGTCATTTGCGTCATTGACTATCCCGCTATCTTTATCAACCTTAACGCATTGACGCTCCATGACCCATTCAAGCGCAGGTTTGCCATTCACAACGTATTCATAGGCTTCAAGTGGAATATTCTTGATCGTGATGTGTTCGTTGTAGATGACTGTAGTTTTGTCTTCGCGACCGCGGGTTCCTGCGAAGCGCATTTTTAGCACACGATAATATGATTCATCTTTGTTATTATTATCAACTAGCATCATTTGTTCTGGTAGATTAACATTGAATGGCTCAACAGTTTCAAAGTCAACATGCAGGTCGGCAAGTCTTCGTCCCGATTCTTGTATCAAATTAAATACATGAAGACTCTTTGGAAGAAGAATTCTTGGTGCTGACTTTACAAGATTAGAACTAAACTTTGAAAGAAATGATGGATGATGAAATAGTCCATAGCAATAATAAAAAACTTCATCAGCAGAAATTTTCCGCCCATTTATATTATTGGCAATTGAAGCAGAAATATTGTTAACGGCGGAAGCAGATAAAGCATCCCTTCGAATAAGACTTCCACCAACTGCAAATAGATCCTCACCTTTGCCCGCAATTTGAAAAAAGTATCTTGGGAAACATTGACCTTTGGTCATTGCATCGAGGTTTGGGGCAATGTCAGTCATGAGTGCTGAAAATGGCACCGTTGCTCCTATCCCAGTTACCTGAATGACACGATTACCTTTACTTTCTTCCTGAAAAAGTCTTGGAATTTGACCTTGAACTTCATTTAGTGACTTATCAAAATATAAATTTGACTTAGTGAATGGTCGATAAAGGGATTTTCGAATTGATAGATGATCTGGGCTTAAATTAACGCCTTTGGCTCCTAATTGAATTAAACCCCTAGTCCATGCAATTTGTTTTGAATCACGATCTATAAATTTATCAAAAGTCTTTTGTCTGTCAGATTGCTGATAGTCCAAAACTTCATGATTAAATCGAGAAATTGTTTTTTCAACATTAGTAAGTAGTTTCTTCTTTGAAAAGTTATATACCCAAGCATCGCGGTTTGTAGATACGCCATGCGATTGAATTTCAAAAATACACTTTTCGATGCTATCTTTTTTACTAAGAGGAATCAGTGAATCAAAAGATGAATCCCCCTGATTTATCCAGTCATTTGACATGTCAGGATTCAGTATTGTCCATTTTTTTGAATCGGTTATTCCTGCAATCGAACCATAGAGCGATATGATTTTTAACTTTTCGTCGCGATCGAAATAATCTCCAATATCGCAGTAGAAGATTTTTCCGGCTCTCGGTGAGGCACTTGCTTTACGAACCAGAATTGTTATTGCGATTGGAGATCGACTTCCGGAGCCGAATATTTTCCCGCCCTCCTTTCGCGACACTTCCCCAGCAGTTCTTTGATTTCCGCGAAGATTGAAGACATAGATCTTGTCAAATTCCTCAACAAGACACTTCCTCATACCGTCTGTAGCGTTGCCATCAAGCCAACCCGCTCCCGTTACAAATCCAATCACACCCTCTTCTCCAATGCGATCGGAAGCCATCCTAAAAGCACGAATATAACTATCATAAAGAGCCGAAACTCGAACTCCAGATGAACTCGCAGCATATGTTGCGGCGATGCGATTATCCAAGTTTGTGTATTTCAGATTGGCTGCATCATCGTTTGCACTTTTTTGTCCAGCAGAATATGGTGGGTTACCAACAATGACATTGATCTTTCGCTTTCTCTGATTCTTTCTTCTTTGTGAGTTGTCAGGAAGAAGATGCGCGATCATGTCGCGATCTTCTTCGTAGAGTTGGAATGTGTCCGTAAGTACAATCCCGTTGAATGGGCGATATTGATGATCATCAGTCAAGTCTTGGTAGACTGACTCAGCGTTGATGGATGCGATGTAGTAAGCGAGAAGCACTATCTCGTTCGCATGAATCTCGCTTTCAAACTTACGTTTTAGACTTTGCTTATCAATCAATCCTGATTGTAAAAGCCGAGTAATAAATGTGCCAGTGCCAGCAAACGGATCGAGAACATGCACATTCTTCTCAGTAATGCTTGTTCCAAACTCTTCATGCAAAACGTCTTCAACTGAGTGAATGATGAAGTCCACCACTTCGACTGGCGTGTAGACGATACCCAGTCGCTCAGTCATTGACTTAAATGCATAACTGAAGAACCGTTCGTATAACTCCAAGATCAGCGTTTGGCGACCAGTAGAGGTTTCAATATCTGCCGATCTGCGCTTTACAGAGTCGTAGAACTTTTGAAGCGAATCACTTTCCTTCTCAAGTCGATGCGCTGACAACGCAGTCAGAATTGACTGCATAGACTTTGAGACAGGATTTTCTTCAGTAAATTTGTGATCTTTGAAGAGCGTTTCAAAAACAGGTTTCGTCACAAGATGCTGGGCGAGCATCTCAACCGCTTGCTCCTCTGTAATTGATGGATTCAAATCGTCTCGAATCTCTGCTACAAAATCTTCAAAGAGTTTTCGCTCCTTCGTCCCAGAGTTGAAGACGATGGCTTTGATTCTTGTAATGTGCGCTTGAGCGATCTTGGCAATGTCTTTAGCCCAGTTCTCCCAGTAATCCCGAGTGCCACAACGCTCAACGATCTTTGCCTTGATTGCCTTTGATAAGTCAGACAAGACGAACGCTAGTTGTTCTCCTTGGGTCGGTTCGGGTTCTTCTGGTGATGCCTGTTCACCTGTTCGTTCCTTCTCTGGATCCTCTTCGCCACCCTCTTTGCGCTTGGGCTTGATATCGTCAACAACTGCAGTTGTGGCGTCCAGTTCCTCTCTCGCACCAACCCCTACAATCTCAATTCGTCCCGTTACATCTTCGCCAAGCCCCATCTTGTTGATGGTGCTATCGAAGCGTTCATCATGGGAGCGAAGCGCATTGAGAATTTGCCAAACAACGCGATACTTTTCGTTGTCGTTGAGTGCCTTTTCGGGTGAGACGCCTGGGGCAACGGTAATAGGAATGATCACATATCCAAGATCCTTACCTTCAGCCTTTCGCATGACGCGACCAACTGACTGAACCACATCGATCTGACTTTTGCGCGGATGCATGAAGATGACTGCATCAAGTGCAGGTACATCAACACCTTCTGACAGGCATCGCACATTCGTCAAAACACGGCATTGATTTTCTTCCGTATCGTCCTTGAGCCAGTTGAGCCGTTCATTTCGAGCGTCTGCATCAAAGCCACCGTCTACATGCTTCAATTCAACGCGAAAATGAAGCTGCTTCTCTTCTTCAGAGTCATTCAGTCGATACTCATCAACAACCTGTGTAAACTCTTGTTCAAGCAATTTCGATAATTTAATATTCTGACAAAAAGCAAGCGCCCTTCGCATAGGTTTCATCGATGAGAAATCTAGCGCGTCAGTCTCTTTGAAGCCCTCTTTTGCGAGTGCTTTGAAGCAACCGATGATCTTTGTCGCATCGTCAAGTTTGAGTTCTGCACCTTCTGCCAGACGGTTCTGCACTTTCTCGCTCACGATGCCCTCATCAACTGCGAGAACAACGACCTTGTAATCGGTGAGTAGATTGTTTTCGACCGCCCAGCCGAACCCTTTGTAGAAGAACAATGGTCCGTACGTCTGCTCATCGTCCATCGAAGCAAGCGTGACGTTTTCATCGTCTGCCTTTGTCTTCGCTTTTTCGCCGTAGATACGCGGCGTGGCGGTCATGTAGAGACGCTTTGCACCTTTGACGTTATCGTTGCTATGAATCTTGACGAAACTGGACTCATCTTCACCAACAAGCGTTGCGCCTGTTGTGCGGTGCGCTTCATCGCAAATGATCAAATCAAATTGGGAAAGTCCGAACGACTTTTGTGCTTCCGCAATGACATCGATTGAGTGATAGGTTGAAAACACAACCGTCATTCGATCCTGTGAAGCCTTTGCAACTGCATCGGCGAGCGCATGAGCGTCAGTTGTTGCCGGAAACGCAAGATCGTTTTTGCTGACGATGACTTCATCGTCCTTTTTTCTGCTTCCAACCGTCTCATCTGAACAAGCAGAAAATGCGGTGAAGTCCTCTGTTGCATCATTCTTCCACTCGCGAATCGTCTGTGACATCAGCGAGAGCGAAGGCACCATGTAAAGAACTGACTTTCCAACGCCTGCAACCGATTCTGCGATGATCAAACTGGTATACGTCTTTCCAGTTCCGCAAGCCATAATGACCTTGCCACGGTCATATTCTGCGAAGCCCTCTTTTGCCTTTTCAAGTGCTTCAGTCTGATGTGGACGGGGACCGTGTTTCGCGCGAAATCTAAGTTCGTCTTTTTTGACAAGCGTGAGCCAGTCAATTCGACAGTTCTCAAGTTCACTTGTTTGTATCCTTAGGTATTCCTTCTCAAGTTTGTCCAAAACCTGTTGTGCGTTTGGCGCGATGCCCTGACTGGATGTATCAACCAGCAGAAGACGGCTGAAGTCTTTATTCGCGGATGCAGAAACAAACGAATCAAGATCTTGCTTCGTTATCTGATTTTCGGCACCGTAGCACTTGCATTGAATAGCGCAGAATGCCTCTTGATCGCGAATCTTTGCGACAAGATCAATACCGATATCTTTGCCGCTATAACCTTCTCTGCCAGAAACCCAGTCTGTGTAGTGCCATACTTTTTCGTAGTGCTGGGTCTGAGTTGGATCATTTTCAAGAAAGACCTTGACCATTTTCTCAAACGCAGTCCCCAACTCGGTTGTGTTTTCCGAGCGTGCGCGAATTACCTTGAGTGCTTGTCTGAAAATTGATGCCATTTATAGTCTCAAGTACTTGCCCTTTTGAAATTTCGGGCTTTTAGACGGTTTTCAGTCTGCTTCAGGCGCAGATATGTCCACACTTCGGATACGCTTTTAGAACCCGCTCTGACTGGTTTCCAGGCACTTTTACCGCTTTCAAAACTAGTCGGAATTAGCGATTCTCGCTTGGTTTCCCGCAACATTCCATATCAATGCGCTCTTTCGCCCCTTTTCGACTGCAAAAGTCCAAAGTTTCGCATCGTAAAAAGGCTCGGAGGGGTACGGCGGCGCTTCTTCTGCTCTGACTGGCTTGTCGTATCTGTAGGGCGACACATGCACTTCAGCACGCCCCGCAGTCTGCTCAGTTAGCGAATGCCCTGTCTGAACCGCGAAGAATTTTGCGCTTGGAAACGCAATCTGAAGCCCTCTAGTCAATGTTCCAGATGAAGCGACAGTCCAGACTTCCTTCGGTCTCACACCGAGCCCCTGTGCGACTTTGATGATGCTTGCGATGACTGTATCGTCCTCGAGCCCAATTGGTAGAAGTCTGCGCCGTGTCGGCGCCGCCTCTGAATACGCTCTTGCCCTAGCAAGCGTGTCATTGAGCATCCCGTTTGCAACCCACTCGATGCGCCCACCCAGTCGTTTCACTTCGTTCTGGTGCCATGTGGAATTGCTTGTCGCAGCCATGAAGAATGTCGCATTCTTGTTGTATCGCTTGCAGACTGCGGCAAGCGAAATCGCGCCCCAGCCGACCTTGTTTGAACCGCCAAAGACGAATTCGTCCTCTGATGCGGTTCGCACCATGAAGTCGATGAATCGAATCTTGCTTCCGTGTTCAAGCAAGTCATCTCTCACAACAAGAAAATCATCGTGTTTTTCAATCACAGGTGGCGGGTTTGGGTCGCTCCAGTCACCGATGAGGCTCAGATAGTCCATTACAGTCTTCAATGCGCCTGAGGCGTTTTGCTTGGGCTTTACCGAATGCGGCTTCGCTCTTTGACCACCTCCAGCAATCTCGCTTCGCAGACGCTCGTCGGCAATCACATCGATGACTAGATGAATTCGCTCTTCATCACCCGCATTGATGACCTTGTGCGGCAAGCGAATGTTCAGATACCAAAGTTCGCCCTGATTGAAGTGCTTGACTGTCGGCTCATTCATCAACGACCAAGAAGTCACTTTGACTTTTGCATTTGTCTTGATGGGCACATGCAATCGAACTGTCTTGCCGTCTTCGATGCCAAGCGACTGGTCTGTCGATATCAGTGCTGCGGGTGGGGAGCGCAGCGTGATCCGCAAGTAGCTTAAGCGGCACGACTTGGAGGATTGGGTTCCAATGAGTACACATTTTGAGACGCGTCCATGCAACACTCAGGACGACGGTTGCCGTGGCTCAGAACATGTCTCATAATGGAGTCTCAATAAGCCACGAATATTTTGAGACGGAGTTCAGATGGCAAGGATCGGTTACGCACGAGTGTCTTCCTTCGGTCAGTCGCTTGATGTTCAACGTCAGAAGTTGAATGACTGTGACAGAGTGTTTGAAGAAAAACAATCAGGAACTAGTACGATCAAGCGCGAGCAACTTGCGCTGTGTCTCGACTACGTACGTGATGGTGATGTTCTCGTCGTGACGAAGCTAGATCGACTCGCTCGGTCGACATTCGATTTACTTGCGATCTTGAAGCGTCTCGAATCGAAGCAGGTCAAGCTGCACGTTCTCGATCAGCAGATCGACACCTCGACAGCGACTGGGATGTTCTTCACGACAGTGCTCGCAGCTGTCGCAGCGTTCGAGAACGAGCTGCGCAAAGAGCGTCAAGCTGACGGTATCGCACTCGCTAAGAAGCGTGGTGTTCAGTTGGGACGTAAGAAGTCACTCACTCAGAAGCAGGTCGCTGAACTGCGTCAACGTCGTCATGAGGGGATCAAGATTGTCGAGCTAATGAAGGATTTTGGTATCAGCAAGGCGAGTGTTTATCGTGCTTTGGAAACGACAGAAGATTAGTATTTTTAGGATGAAAAATATACTAC
>Ga0164295_10003235_pt1 | contig 13127 bp, 12 predicted proteins | sample GEODES006metaG_FD_111798 | JGI IMG/M metagenome (GOLD analysis project Ga0164295, IMG submission 111798) | Oligotrophic lake water microbial communities from Sparkling Lake, Wisconsin, USA - GEODES006 metaG | ecosystem: Environmental > Aquatic > Freshwater > Lake | place: USA: Sparkling Lake...
CTGTCTGACGCGTTCGACATAGAGCGCCACGTGCGCGATCTGCTCGGCATGCCGATCGTGGGGGGATCGTCCGACATGCAGAAGAACAATCTGGCGGGCCTGTGGAAATTGTGAACCAGTCGCCCCTCCCGCTTGCGGGTGGGGCCGGGGGTGGGGTGTGGCATAAAGGCAAACTTGAAAATTGAAGGTGTCCATGACGGAACAACCCACCCCCAGCCCCTCCCGCGAGCGGGAGGGGCGCAGTTTGGCACCGGCTGCCCTGCTGGCCACCATCGCCACGCGCGCGCCTGATACCGAGCGTGCCCGCCGCCTGCCCGCCGATCTCGCCGCCGAACTGGCGCAGGCCGGCCTGTTCCGCATGTTGGTGCCGCGCGCGCTCGGCGGCAGCGAAACCGATGTCGCCACCATGTTTGCCACGCTGGAAACGCTGGGCCGCGCCGATGCCGCCACCGGCTGGTGCGTGATGATCGGCGGCACCACCGCGCTGCTGTCGGCCTGGCTGCCCGACGAACATGCCCGCACCATCTGGGCCGATCCGCACGTGATCACCGGCGGCGTGTTCGCGCCGATGGGCAAGGCTGCGGTGGACGGCGGTGACTATGTGGTCAGCGGCCGCTGGCCGTGGGCATCGGGCAGCGCCAATTGCAGCTGGCTGCTCGGCGGCGCGCTGATCCTGGAGGATGGCAAGCCGCGCCGGCTGGCGAACGGCGCGCCTGACCACCGCATGATGGTGATGCGCCGCGCGGATGTCGAACTGATCGACACCTGGGATGCGCTGGGCATGCGCGGCACCGGTTCGGGCGACATGGCCGCGCGCGACGTGCGCGTGCCGCAGGATCGCAGCGCCTCGTTTTTCACCGACACGCCGCGCCATGATGGCCCGCTCTATCGCTTTGCGCCGTTCGGGCTGCTGGCGCTGGGCATCGCGGCGGTGGCCAGCGGCAATGCGCTGGGCGCGCTCGATGATCTGAAAGCACTGGCCAGCGCCAAGAAGGGCCAGGGATCAAGCCGCAGCCTGGCCGAGCGCAGCGTGGTGCAGGCGGATTTCGCCGTGGCGCAGGCCGATCTCGATGCCGCACGCGCGCTGGTCCATGCCGAGGTCGCCAGCGCCTGGGCGACAGTGCTGGCCGGCGACCCGCTGGATCTGCCGACCCGCGCCCGGCTGCGCCTCGCGGCCACAAGGCTCACGCAAGTTTCCGCGCGCGTGGCGGCCAAAATGCATGAGCTGGCCGGCGGCAGCTCGGTCTATGCCAGCCACCCGCTGAACCGCCGCTTTCGCGACGCGCATGTCGCCACGCAGCATGTCATGGTCGCGCCGCCCACGCTGGAACTGGCCGGGCGCGTGCTGCTCGGCCTGGAAACCGATGCCATGCTGCTATAGCCGGTTGCGTGCGAACCGCATCTGCACGGTCACCGGCCCGGCCGGGACATCGGTGAGGGTGCTGGCAAAGGCCAGGGATTGGCCTGCTGCAATCGTTGCGGCGGGTGGCTGGATCGTCCAGTCACGCACCGCAAGGCCGCCGGCCATCAGGCTGGCGTTCAGGGGCGGCACGGCGACCGTGGCGCGGCCGGGATTGGCAATGCGGCCGGTCACTTCCAGGATGGCGCCGCCGCCCGGCAGCCGCGTGACCCGGGCGGAAACATTGACGTCCAGCCGCGACGGCGGCGGCGCGACATGCGCCAGCACATCGCCCACGCCCGGCAGCGCTTCAGGCGCGATGCGGCCGACCCACAGCCCGACCGAGGCGGTGGTGAAGGCCGTGCCCAGCACCATCGCCAGCAGCCATTTGCCCCAGCGGATCTGCCCCGCATCAGGCTGCGCCATCACGTTCGGCGGCTGCGGCGACGGCGGTGGCGGATTGCGGGCGGCGCGCACCTCCTCCTGCACGGCGGCGACGGCTTCATCCTCGTCAATCTCTTCGTCCGGCACCCAGCGTAGGCCGCAATCGGCGCATTTCAGCTTTGGACGGCGCATGACCACGTCGATCGCCAGCCGATATCTGGCGGTGCAGTGGGGGCAGGTGACGATCACGTGGCCACCATAGGCCAAAGCCGCGCCAATACGGAAGCGCCGGCTTGCAGGCGCGCTTGAACACAAACCGCCGACTTGCAGGCGGCGTGCCGGCAGGGCAAAGGCTGCGACATGCACGACATCAAATATCTGCGCGCTGATCCGGATGGCTTTGCGGCGGCCCTGGCCCGGCGCGGGGTGAGCGATGCCGCTGGCGCCTTGCTGGCCGCTGACACGGCGTGGCGCGCGGCCGAAACCGCCTTGCAGGAGGCGCTGGCCCGCCGCAACGCGGTATCCAAGGACATCGGCGCCGCAATGGCCGCCAAGGACAGCGTGCGCGCCGACGCGCTGAAAGCCGAAGTGGCGGCCTTGAAGGACCAGACCGTCGGGCTGGAGGAGGCTGCGCGCGCCGCCGCAGCGGTCGCCGAAGCCGGTTTGACGTCGCTGCCCAATCTGCCGACCGCCGATGTGCCCGACGGCGTGGACGCGCATGGCAATGTCGAGGTGCTGCGCTGGGGTGCCCTGCGCGCCTTCGATTTCCCGCCGCTGGAACATGATATTGTGGCCGCCAAGCTGGGCTATGATCCCGAAGCCGCAGCCCGCGTGGCGGGCGCGCGCTTTGCCGTGCTGAAAGGCCCGCTCGCCCGGCTGCAGCGCGCGCTCGGCCAATACATGATCGACGTGCAGACGGAACGGAACGGCTTTCAGGAGACGTTCACCCCCTATCTGGTCAAACCCGAAGCCGCCTTCGGCACCGGCAACTTGCCGAAGTTCGCTGATGATCTGTTCCAGACCACCGACGGCCGCTACCTCATCCCCACCGCCGAAATGAGCCTGACCAATCTGGTCGCCGGCCAGATCGTCGATGCCGCCGATCTGCCGATCCGCATGACCGCGCTGACCCCCTGTTTCCGCAGCGAGGCGGGCAGCGCCGGGCGCGACACGCGCGGCCTGATCCGCCAGCACCAGTTCGAAAAATGCGAACTGGTGACGATCTGCACGCCCGAGCAGGCCGAGGCCGAGCATGAACATATGCTGGCCAGCGCCGAAGCGATCCTGCAGGCGCTCGACTTGCCCTATCGCCGCATGCTGCTCTGCGCTGGCGACATGGGCTTTTCGGCGCGGAAAACCTATGATCTGGAAGTCTGGTTGCCCGGCCAGGGCGCGTATCGGGAAATTTCCTCGATCTCCGATTGTGGCCAGTTCCAGGGCCGCCGCATGGACGCGCGCTGGAAAGTGGCCGGTGAGAAAGGCTCGCGCGGCCCGGTCAACACCTTGAACGGCAGCGGGCTGGCGGTTGGCCGCACCTTGGTGGCGGTGATCGAAAATTATCAGCAGGCCGATGGCAGTGTCATCATTCCCGCCGTGCTGCTGCCCTACATGGCCGGCATCACCCGGCTGGAGCCCTGAACATGCGCATATTGGTTACAAACGATGACGGCATCAATGCGCCGGGCCTGGTGGCGCTGGAAGCCATTGCCGCCGAATTGTCCGATGATGTGTGGGTGGTGGCCCCGGCCGAGGAACAGTCCGGCGCCGGGCACAGCCTGACGCTGAGCCAGCCGGTGCGGCTGCGCGAAATCTCCCCGCGGCGCTTTGCGGTGCGCGGCACGCCCACCGATTGCGTCATGCTGGCGCTGGGCGCGGTGCTGGCGGATCACAAGCCCGATCTGATCCTGTCCGGCGTCAATCGCGGCGGCAATCTGGCCGAAGATGTCACCTACAGCGGCACGGTCTCGGCGGCGATGGAGGGCTGTCTGGCCGGCATAAGATCGATCGCGCTGAGCCAGGTGATGATGGATTACACCGCCGGCATGGAGGATTTTTCCACCGCCGCCGCGCACGGTGCCGGCATCATCCGCCGCGTCATTGATACCGAATGGCCGGACGGTGTGCTGATCAACATCAATTTCCCGCCGGTGCTGGCGAGCGATGTGGCCGGCGTGCGGGTGACCGAGCAGGGCTTCCGCGATTATGGCAATATCCATCTGGTGAAGCGCATCGATCCGCGCGGCTTTCCCTATTATTGGCATGGTTTCGGCAAGGAAAAGCCGGCGCCGGGCCACGAAACCGATCTGAAGGCGATGCACGAAGCCTGCATCTCGGTGACGCCGCTGCATCTGGACATGACGCATTACCAGTCCCTGGCCCGGTTGAAGGCTGCATTGGCGGATCTGGCGGAAGGCTGATGCGCGCCCGCAACGCCCCGGCCTTGCTGTTGGCGGCGCTGCTGGTGCTGGCGGGCTGTTCGGGCGGTGAGCGGGCGCCGCCGCTGCGCGCCAGCATCGGGAGCCCGGCTCCGGCCGCCCCGGCACCGCGCCCCGCCCCGCCCCGCACAGATTGGGTGGCGCGCAAGGTGGTGCCGGGCGCCGTGGTGACGGCGCAGGGGCGGGTTCACATCGTCAAGCCGGGCGAGACCGGCATTGCCATCGCGCGCGCCTATGGCGTGCCATGGCGCGAGGTGGTCACGCTCAATCGCCTGAACGAGCCTTATGTGATCGCGGTCGGCCAGCGCTTGTTGCTGCCCGCCGCGGCCGCTGCGCCCAGGCCAGCCGTCACTCTGGAGGAGCGCGCCCGCGCCTTCACCATCACCATCGATGATGTGGTGACCGGCGGCCAGCCCGCCACGGCCAGGCCGGCGCGACCGGCACCTGCCTCTGCACCCAGCACGGTCGACCAACCCATGCCGCTGCCCGCCGTCACCGGCGGTGCCCCGGCGTTCCGCTGGCCGTTGCCGGGGCGGATCATCTCCGGCTTTGGGCCCAAGGCCGGCGGGCGGTTCAATGATGGCGTCAATCTGAAGGCCAGTCCCGGTGAGCCGGTGCGCGCCGCGGGTGATGGCGTCGTTGCCTATGCCGGCGATGCGATTGCCGGTTTCGGGCAGTTGGTGCTGGTGAAGCATGCCGGCGGCTGGGTGTCTGCCTATGGCCACAACGAAGCCTTGCTGGTGGCGCGCGGCGCGCGCGTGAAGGCCGGCGAAGTCATCGCCCGCGCCGGCCAGACCGGCGCCGTGGCGGAACCGCAATTGCATTTCGAATTGCGCCGCGGTCGCGCGCCGGTTGATCCGGCCAAGCTGATCGGTGGGCGCTGAGTTGCCACATTCGGTGCGCGCCTCTTGCATCGCGCCGGATTCCGGTTCATCCGCCGCGCGATGAACGAAAGCCTCGCTACGGCGCCGCGCGTCGGCATGGTGTCGTTGGGTTGTCCCAAGGCGCTGGTCGATTCCGAACGCATCCTCACCCAGTTGCGCAGCGATGGCTATGCGCTGTCGGGGGACTATGCCGGCGCCGATGTGGTGATCGTCAACACCTGCGGATTCCTCGATTCGGCCAAGGCCGAAAGCCTGGAAGCGATCGGTGAAGCCATCGCCGAAAACGGCCGGGTGATCGTGACCGGCTGCATGGGCCATGAAGCCGACGCCATCCGCGCCCGTTTCCCGGCAGTGCTCGCCGTCACCGGGCCGCAGCAATATGATCAGGTGGTCAGCGCCGTGCACGATGCGGCACCGCCCGTCCGCTCCGCCTATATCGATCTGGTGCCCGATGCCGGCCTGAAGCTGACGCCGCGCCATTATGGCTACATCAAGATTTCCGAAGGCTGCAACCACATATGCGCCTTCTGCATCATCCCCGATCTGCGTGGACGCCTGGTCAGCCGGCCACCAGCGGCCATCGTCCGTGAAGCTGCCGCGCTGGTGAAGAGCGGCGCAAAAGAGCTGCTGGTGATCAGTCAGGACACCTCGGCCTATGGTGTCGATCTGAAACATGCCACGTCGGCGCTGGGCGGGGTGGAGCGGCGCGCGCACATCACCGATCTGGCGCGCGCGCTGGGCAGTCTCGGCGCCTGGGTGCGGCTGCACTATGTTTATCCCTACCCGCACGTCGATGATCTGATGCCGCTGATGGTGCAGGGTTTGGTGCTGCCCTATCTCGACATCCCGTTCCAGCATGCCGCGCCCGCCGTGTTGAAGGCGATGAAGCGCCCGGCCAACGAAGCCAAGGTGCTGGAACGCATTGCCAAATGGCGCGGCCTGGTGCCTGATCTGGCCATCCGCTCCACCTTCATCGTCGGCTTCCCCGGCGAGACGGAAGCCGATTTCCAATATCTGCTCGATTGGTTGCAGCACGCGCAGATCGATCGCGCCGGCTGTTTCAAATATGAAGCGGTGGACGGCGCGCGGGCCAATGCGCTGCCGGGCGCCGTGCCGGAAGCGGTAAAGGAAGAGCGCTGGCACCGCTTCATGGCCGTGCAGGCCGCCATTTCCGAAGCGCGGCTGGCGCAGAAGATCGGCCGCACCATCGACGTGCTGATCGACGAAGTCGACGATGAAGGCGGCGCATCGGGCCGCAGCAAATATGACGCGCCGGAAATCGACGGCATGGTGCACCTGCGCGATTGCGGCGGCGTGGCCCCCGGCGACATCATCGCCGCCACGATCGAGGATGCCGACGAGACCGATTTGTTCGGGGTACCGGCATGACGGATTTTGCCGCGCTGATCCTGGCCGCCGATGGCCAGCCGGCGGTGCCGCTGATCCCGCTGTCCACCGCCAGCCTGCCCGCGTGGCTGGCCGGCCAGGGCGAGCGGATGCGCACCGGTGTGGCGGCGCAAGGCTTCAAGGGCGCGCCAGATACGGTGGCGATGATTGCCGGCGATGGCCCGGCCGACTGGCTGGTGCTGGCCGGGGTGCCGGAAGGGCCGCTGCGGGCGCCGTTGGGCCCTTGGGCGCTGGCGGCAGCCGCGCAGAAATTGCCGGGCGGCCGTTATGCGCTGGCGGGTGAACTGGGCCAGGCCGGGCTGGGCTGGGCGCTGGCGCAGCATCGCTTCACCCGTTATCGCCGCGCCGAACCATCTGCCCCGCGCGTGCTGACCACCACCAGTCTGGCCGCGATCAGTGGCGCCGTGATCGAGGCCGATGCGGTGGCCCTGGTGCGCGACCTGATCGACACGCCGGCGTGTGACCTGACGCCGGCGGATCTGGCACAGGCGGTGATCGACGTGGCGCGGCCCTTTGGTGCGGACGTGCGGGTGGTCACCGGCGAGGCGTTGCTGTCGGAGAATTTCCCGGCCGTCCACGCCGTCGGCCGCGCTGCCACCGCCGCGCCGCGCCTGATCGAGCTGCATTGGGGTGATCCGGCGCACCCGCGCCTCGCCCTCATCGGCAAGGGCGTCACCTTCGATTCGGGCGGGCTGAACATCAAGCCGGGCAGCGGCATGGCGCACATGAAGAAGGACATGGGCGGCGCGGCGCATGCGCTGGCGCTGGCGCGGTTGGTGATGCAGGCCAATTTGCGCGTCCGCCTGCATCTGGTGATCCCGGCCGCCGAAAATGCCATTTCCGGCAATGCGCTGCGGCCCGGCGACGTGATTGCGACGCGGGCCGGCAAGACGGTGGAGATCACCAACACCGATGCCGAAGGCCGGCTGGTGCTGTGCGATGCCATCGCGCTGGCGGCCGACCAGAATCCGGCGCTGATCATCGATTTCGCCACGCTCACCGGCGCGGCGCGGGTGGCGCTGGGGCCGCAATTGCCGGCGATGTTCGCCAATGATGATGCCCTGGCCAGCGAATATCTTGCCGCCGGCGCCAGCGTTGGCGATCCGCTGTGGCGGTTGCCGCTGTGGGCCCCCTATCACGACATGCTGAAATCCGAGGTGGCAGACATGGTCAACAGTGCCGAGGGCGGTTTTGCCGGGGCGATCACCGCCGCCTTGTTTCTGGAACGCTTCGTGCCGGCCGGTGTGCCATGGCTGCATCTCGATACCTTCGCCTGGACCCCGTCGGCCAAGCCTGGCCGGCCCAAGGGCGGCGAGGCGCTGGGCCTGCGTGCGGCCTGGGCCATGCTGCGGAGCCGCTTCGCATGAGCTGGGTACTCAAAGGGCCCGCGCAGCGCTTCGAGCCGCGCGAATGGTTCGCCGGGCCGGAGCATGTCGAACTGGCACTGGCCGGCGATGTGGCTTCGATGCGTTTCATCGAACCACGCCAACTGGTCTGCACGGCGCCGCGGGTGACGCTGCGCGCCGCGCCGGGCGCGCAGGCTGAATCGGCAAGCGAGCTGCTGCTGGGCGAGATGTTCGAGATTGTTGATGTGAAGGATGGCTTTGCCCTGGGGCGTTGCGGCCATGATCGCTACATCGGCTGGGCACCGTTCAACGCGCTGGCGCTGCCAGGCGCGCCGGCGACGCATCGCATCACCGCCCGGCGCGCGCCGCTGTTTGCCGATGCGGCCATCAAGGCGGCCGTGCTGGCGGAACTGCCGTATGGCGCCCGCCTGTCCGGCCAGATCAACGGCGATTTCCTCGGCGTCGATGGCGGCGGCTTCGTGCACCGCCGGCATGTGGAAAGCCCGCCGCTGGGCCGCTTCGCAGCGGCCGCATTGTTCATGGGCGCGCCCTATCTTTGGGGCGGGCGCACGCCTGACGGCGTCGATTGTTCCGGCCTGGTCCAGGCGGTGATGGCGGCGGAAGGCATCAGCCTGCGCCGCGATACCGATCTGCAACTTGAACAAGGCGAGAAGCTGATCTTCGCCGCCCGCGCAGCCGGCGATCTGGTCTATTTCCCCGGCCATGTCGGGCTGCTGCTGGATGGCGATCTTCTATGCCACGCCAATGCCCACTGGATGGCGGTGGTGACCGAGCCGCTGCGCGATGTGATCGCGCGGGGCAGTGACGTGACCGGGGTCCGGCGGTTCAAGTAAGACCCCTCTCCCGCAGCCGTAGGGCGACGCCTCCGGCGTCAACGGGAGAGGGGTTTGGATCAGGGCTTGACGAACTTCAGGGTCATGCGGTCGCTTTCGCCGATGGCGGCATATTTGGCGCGATCGACATCGCCCTTTTGAAAGGTGGGCGGCAGGGTCCACACGCCGTCCGGATAATCCTTGCTATCCTTGGGGTTGGCGTTGATTTCCGACGATCCCGCCAGCTTGAAGCCGGCCTTTTCCGCCAGCATCGTTACATAGCTGACCTTCATGTAGCCGCTTTTCTTCATGTCGGCGTCATTGCGCGCTTCCGGCAGGCGGTGTTCGACGACGCCCAGCGTGCCGCCTGACTTCAGCGCCTTGAAGAAGGCATTGAAGGCTTCCTGATCCCAGCCGCCCATGTGCCAATTGTGCACATTGCGGAAGGTCAGCACGACATCGGCGCTGCCCGGCGCCACGATGTCGGCAACGCCTTTGCCGAAGGTGCCGATGGCAATATCGCCATGGATTGCCTTGTCGGCAAATTTCGCCTTGAACGCCTCGACGCCCTTGGCGGCATTCACCGACGCCAGCGGGTTGGCAAGGCCGGCGACATAGAGGCCATTGCCCTTCAGGCCCGGGGCAAGGATTTCGGTGTACCAGCCGCCGCCGGGTGATACTTCCACCACGGTCTGGCCGGGCTTCACCCCGAAGAAGGCCAGAGTCTGGGCCGGGTGGCGATAGGTGTCGCGGGCCTTGTTCTCGGCGCTGCGCCAAGGGCCGGCGATGGCCGCATCGAACGGGGCGGCGATGGCCGGCGCCGAAATGGCGGCGACCGCAAGGACCGTGGCAAGCGTGATGGTACGGATCATGATTCGTCTCCCCTTGGATGTGAACATTGGGTAATCTTGCAGGCCACACCCTGCAAGGCGCCAGATTGCGCTGCGCTGAACAGGCTGGCAAAGACGCCACCGATGGACGCGGAAACGACATGGATGATGCTCGCCGCCGGGCTGGCGATGACGGTGATCGGCGCCATCGGCGGCGTGCTGCGGGACCGGGCGCCGCTGGCCTGGCATGCGCATCTGCCGTGGAACGGGCTGGCGTTCGGCGGCGTGGGCTGCGCGCTGGTCGCGGCGGCGCATCTGTTCACCCTGCTGCGGGCTGGATGAACGGCGCGGCAATTTCGGGCCGCACCCGCGCCAGCCGCCCGGTGGCGCGGTCAACAATGGCCCAGGTCGTCAGCGCCTTGACGCGGAGCTGACCATCCGCGCCGCTGATCTCCACATATCGATCAAAGCGCGCCCCCTTCGGCTCGCCGACCCAGGTGGTCAGGGTGAGCGTCTCGCCCAGCAGCGTGGGGCGCAGATAATCGATCTCGTGGCGCGTCACGACCCACACATAGGTGTCGCGATGGTCCGGCGGCGCCACCGCATTCCAGTGCGACGTCGCCACATCCTGGATCCAGCGCAGATAGATCGCATTATTGACATGGCCGAGCTCATCGATGTCGGCTGCGGATGCCGTCACCGTGATCGCATGGCCGCGCCGGTCAGCGGGCGGCGGCATCAGCAAGTCCGAACTGTGCGAGGATGAAGGCATATTCCTCGGCCAGCTCCTCCAGGGCCGCAAAACGCCCGGATTTGCCGCCGTGGCCGGCACCCATGTTGGTCTTGAAGATCAGCAGATTGTCGTCGGTTCTCGTTGCGCGCAGCTTGGCCACCCACTTCGCCGGCTCCCAATAGGTCACGCGCGGATCGTTCAGGCCAGCCGTGACCATCAACGGCGGATAGGCCTGGGCGCACACCTGATCATAAGGCGAATAGCTGCGGATCAGCTCGAAGTCCGCCAGCGAAGTGATCGGATTGCCCCATTCCGGCCATTCGCCGGGCGTCAGCGGCAGGCTCTCATCCAGCATGGTGTTCAGCACATCGACGAACGGGACATGCGCCACCACCGCCCGGAATAGCGCGGGCGCCTGGTTGATCACCGCCCCCATCAACTCACCGCCCGCCGAACCGCCGCTGGCCGAGATCTGGCCCGGCGCCGCCCAGCCGGATTGATTCAATCCGCGCGCCACATCGACGAAATCGTTGAACGTGTTGGTGCGCTTGGCCAGCTTGCCATCCAGATACCATTGATAGCCCAGATCATCGCCGCCCCTGATCTGCGCGATGGCAAAGGCCATGCCGCGGTCGAGCAGGCTCAGCCGGTTGGCGGAAAAGCCCGGCGTCATGGCGATGCCATAGGCACCATAGGCATAAAGATGCAGCTTGCCGGTCCCGTCCGCCCGGAAGCCCTTGCGATGGACGATGCTCACCGGCACCTGTGCGCCATCGCGCGCGGTCACCCAGATACGCTGGCTTTCATATTGGCTGGCGTCATAGCCTGACGGCACCGCCTGCATCTTGCGGGTGATCAGCGTGCCGTTGGCGACATCATAATCATACACGGTGGCCGGCGTGACCATCGAGGCATAGCTGAGCCGCAACAGCGGTGCGTCGGTTTCCAGATTGGTGCCCAGCGAGGCGGTGTAGGCGGCCTCGGCAAACGGGATGGTGGTTTCGCTGCCATCGTCCCGGCGCAGCACGATGCGGTCCAGCCCGTCACGGCGGCCCTGCACGGCCAGATAAGAGGCGAAGGCCGCGATGCCGGTGATGTAATCCTGATCCGATCCGGCAATCAGCGTCTGCCAGTCGCCCGGCGCGGCAATGCTGGCGGTGGCAACGCGGAAATTCACATGGGTGTCGTTGGTGCGGATGAACAAGGCGTCGCTGCGCACATCGACTTCATAGGCCACGCCAGCCCGCCGCGCCCGCACCAGCAACGGCGGTGCCAGCGGATCGGCGGCTGGCACCAGGCGCACTTCGCTGGTGACGTGATCGGATGTGGTGATGATGATCCACTGGCCATCCTGGCTCTTGCCGACGCTGACCCCGAAGCCCTTGTCCTCGGTTTCTTCATACAGCACCCGGTCTTCGCCGCTCTGGCCGATCACGTGCAGCCGCGCCTTGATGCGCCGCCAATTGTCGTTGACCTCGGTCCACACGATGGCGCGCGAATCGGCGGTCCAGGTGATGGCGCCGACGCTGACCTTGGTGACGGTTTCGATGTCCGTGGCTGTGGCGATGTCGCGGATGCGGATGGTGAAGCGCTCGCTGCCATCGCTGTCGGCGGCATAGGCGATCAATCTTCCATCCGGGCTGACGCTCTGGGCGCCGAGCCGGAAATAATCATGGCCCTCGGCCAGCGCCGGTTCCGACAGCAGCAGTTCCTCCACCCCGCCGGCTTTCGCCCGCCGCAGCCAGGTGCGATACTGGTCGCCGGATCGGAACTGCCACCAATATTCGAAATCGCCATCGGGCACCGGCACAGAGGCATCATCCGGCTGCACCCGGCCCTTCAACTCGTCGTAGATGCGCTCCTTCAGGCCAGCCAGCGGCGCCATCGCGGCTTCGAACCAGCCATTCTCGGCCGTGAGGTACGCCAACACATCGGCATCATCGACCTTGGGATAGTTCGGGTCTTTCAGCCAGTGATAGGGATCCGCCACGGTGATGCCGTGGTGGGTGAAACGGTGCGGGCGGGTTTCGGCGATGGGGGGCTGCATGAGGCTTTCCGAACGGGATGGCGGCGTGCGCTTGAGGTGCAGGCGGCACGCGCCTATCAGAACCGGCATAGATAAAGGGTTGAACTGCCATGTCCACCGTCACCCCCCCAGCCGCTGTCATTGCCGCCCGCCTTGCCGCGCTGCGCGCCCAGCTTGCCCATGATGGCCTCGCCGGTTTTGTCGTGCCGCTGACCGACGAGCATATGAGCGAATATGTCGGCGAATATGCGCAGCGGCTGGCCTGGCTGACCGGCTTTGGCGGTTCGGCCGGCAGTGCCGCCGTGCTGCACGCGCGCGCTGCGATGTTCACCGATGGCCGTTACACGGTGCAGGTGCGCGGGCAGGTGCCGGGCGAGTTGTTCGAATACCAGGATGTGCCGGCCACCAGCGCGGCGCAGTGGCTGGCCGATCATGCCGCGGCCGGGCAACGCATCGGTTATGATGCATGGCTGCACACGCGGGCGTGGGCGGCCGGCACCCAGACGCTGCTGGCCGCCAAGGGCGCCGAACTGGTTGCGGTGACCGCCAACCCCATCGATGCGGTGTGGCGCGACCGCCCCGCGCCGTCGCTGGCGCCAATCGAGCTGCACGAAGATGCCTTTGCGGGGCGCAGCCACGCCGACAAGCGCGCCGATGTCGCTGCCTGGCTGCAGGGGCGCCATGCCGATGCCGTGGTGATCGCCGCGCTCGATTCCATCGCCTGGCTGCTCAATATCCGCGGCCGCGATGTGGCGCGCACGCCGGTGGCGCTGGCCTTTGCCGTGGTGCATGCCGATGCCAGCGTCGATCTGTTCACCGCGCCGGAAAAGATCACCGCGGCGGTGCGGGC